>Ga0302324_100005645_pt1 | contig 27259 bp, 23 predicted proteins | sample Palsa_T0_1_FD_201949 | JGI IMG/M metagenome (GOLD analysis project Ga0302324, IMG submission 201949) | Peat permafrost microbial communities from Stordalen Mire near Abisko, Sweden - Palsa_T0_1 | ecosystem: Environmental > Terrestrial > Soil > Palsa > Peat permafrost | place: Sweden: Abisko...
GGGACTGCGATTCCTCCGCTACCGAACTAAGGGAGAATCTGCTTGCGGAAAAAAATTAACAAGAAGGGAAGGGGGTGTCAATCAATTTCGCAGATTTTCACGCGATATTGATACTCGCTGCTCAGCCTCGTCGCAGAAATTCCGCAGCTTATTCCGCGCAAAGTGAAACGCACGGAGCCAGCAAATCCGAAACCGCGATCAAATCTTTCAATTCCTGCGGAGTGAAGTCCGGTCCCGCGGCATGCGACGTCCGCGCTTTCCGGCTCACCTGGATCACGCCCACCACTTTTTTCTGGAAAATCAGCGGCACGCTCATGATCTTCTGAATCGGATCGCCCGGCGCATCGTCCAACTTCACCGCTTCAAACACCGACGCATGCGGCACCACCGAAAAATGATTGATGATTTCCGGACGCCGTTCCCGCGCCGTCCGCGCCGCGAGTGACGACATGCTCGTCAACGGGATGCTGCCCACCTGCTGCAATTTCTCCGGCACCACGAAGCGGAGGTGTTTGCCGTCCTTAGACAGCGAAAACACCGCTACTTCCGCCAGGTTCACTTCGAAACTGCGGCTGATATGCTGCGCTGCCTTGGTCAGGGCATCAGTGTCGTTCTGACCAGTTCGCACAATTTGGTGCGCAATCCGTGTGATTTCGGTCGTCAGTTCGAGCGGCATTGGTCCTCTTTGAAACTATATTGTGATCCAGAACGGTATAGCCACAAGGGTTAAATTTCCCCGTGACGCGGTCTTGCAAACACCTCACCGCCGCCCGGCACGAAATTCCCGTTGTGCCATCGCTTCACCGCGCCCGCCAGCCGAATCTTGTTCATTCTGAGTGATAGATCGCCCATAGGCTGCGATTCAAGAAACGTAAGTTGTGTGTAATCAGTTTCATGCAAATTCTAATTCTTACAACCGTCGCGATCGGAATTTTGCTTCTTTTCGTCCCTTTTTGGTGGCGTCGCGAAGGCATCCTGTTTCCTGCTTCATGGCTCCGGTGACGACGCTGCGACTTTCGCCCTATGGCAAGGCCTGGTTCGACACGTCGATCAAAGACGCCGCGCAAGATCCAACAAGACCAGCAGCCACGATTGCCAGAGCCGCGCTCGATGACAGCCTTGACGTGGACGACCTCGCCGGCGTCATGGAGAAGCCGCAGATTCGTCTGGCAATCAGGTATCGGGTTGGTGCTACGATGCCTCCGAATGCAGCTGGGTTCCTTTGGCCTGATGGGGGGAATGCGATGAAAAACAGACTGTATTGCTTCGCCCTGGGCGGGCTTTCATTCTGGCTTCCGGCCATCGTTGTCGCTGCTGCCCTGCATCAAAACCTGAATCTGTGGGTATTGAATGGTATTCCGCTGGCAGGAGTGACTTTGCTTGGAGCGGTAAGTTGGATAGCCACCAAGCATCCGCCTAAATGGGGATGGGTTCTGGCGGGGATATATATCCTGGGGCCTGTCTCCATGTTGGCTGCGTCGGCACTTCTTCACGTCGCATCTTCACCAAACGTTCCGGGAGAGAAGGCCTGGATGTTTATGGATCGCAGTGCTGAACGGGATGATTTTTTCCGTGCTAATCGCGACGGTGACGCTGCTATTTCTCGCGGTATCCCTGAGAGATCGGGGACTACGGCCTGGCTCCTCACTCTCGCAATGAAACCTTGAGGGAATCCCAAGCCTCTGCGTTGTTGGTGAAGTCCTGCAAGGCAAGTATGGATATCCGCGACAAATATCTGCTTGTCTCGGCAACGACTTCTTGGATCGCGGATTCCTTGGACGTCACGTATTCCAGGCTGCTGTGCGGCCGCTATTCAGAATAGTTTTCGCGCGATAAATCCCCTGTGATAAACTGTGATCTGAAAACGTAAGTGTCGCAGAATCTTCGGGTTTGACATCGGCAAGCGGAGCGTGCATGTCGTCCTTACCGGCTGAATCCAAAGCCAGTTACATCCTCGACAAACTTCAATCCCTTAGCGGCGTGGTACCCATCGGGGCATTTCTTCTCGAGCACCTCTGGTCAAATAGCTACGCCCTGGTCAGCGTCGCCAGCTACAACGAGGTTTCGCACTCCCTCCAAGCCATTCCATGGCGGGTGATCGTCGAAGCTTCCGCCCTCTGGCTGCCCATCCTTTTCCACGGCATCTACGGCCTCTACATCTGGTGGAACGGCAAATCCAACGCCTTCTCCCACCCCTGGATGTCCAACTGGATGTATACCCTCCAGCGCTGGTCCGGCATCGTGGCCTTCATCTTTATCGGCTGGCACGTTTACTCTGAACGCTTCGTCGGACAGGGCCGCACCACTTATGCCGACATGGTCCAGGTCATGGCCAATCCTTACTACGTCGCCTTCTACCTCATTGGCGTCACCGCCGCCTCTTTCCATCTTGGCAACGGCCTCTGGAATTTCGCCTGCAAGTGGGGCATCGCCGTCACCGTGCGCTCGCAGCGCGTCGCCGCTTACTTCGGCGGAGCGGTCGGCATCGCCCTCACCTTTGTTGGAATCTGTATCGTCATCGGCTTACGCTACAGCTGGTTTCCGCTGGGGTCCTACGTCCAATGAGCCAACCGAAAGTAATTATCGTAGGAGGCGGTCTGGCCGGCCTGATGGCGGCGATCCGCGTCGCCGAAGCCAATGTGGCGGTTGATCTCTTTTCGATCGTCCCGGTCAAGCGATCGCACTCGGTGTGCGCGCAAGGCGGGATCAACGCCGCTAAGAACCTGAAGGGCGAAGGCGACTCCACCTACAAGCATCTCGACGACACCATTTACGGCGGCGATTTCCTCGCCAATCAGTCCCTCGTCAAGGGCATGTGCGACTCCGCTCCCGCGATCATCGACCTCCTCGACCGCATGGGCGTGATGTTCAACCGCACTCCGGAGGGCCTGCTCGATTTTCGCCGTTTCGGCGGCACCCTGTATCACCGCACCGCTTTTGCCGGTGCGACTACCGGCCAGCAATTGCTCTACGCTCTCGACGAACAAGTCCGCCGCTTTGAATCCGAAGGCCGCATCAAGAAATACGAAGGTTGGACGTTTCTCTCCGCGGTCCTCGATAACGGCGGCATCTGCCGCGGCATTTGCGCCATGGACCTCAAGACCATGGAGGTTCGCTCGTTCCGTTCCGACGCCGCCATCTTTTGCACCGGCGGCATCGGCGCCATCTTCGGCCGCTCCACGAATTCCGTGGTCTGCACCGGCTCCGCGCAATCCGCCCTCTTCCAGCAAGGCGTCGACTACGCCAACGGCGAGTTCATCCAGGTTCATCCCACCGCGATCCCCGGCGAAGACAAGTGCCGGCTGATGAGCGAATCCGCTCGCGGCGAAGGCGGCCGCGTTTGGGTCCCGCGCGATCCCACCGACAAGCGGGTCTTCAACCAAATCCCGGAATCCGAGCGCTTCTATTTCCTCGAAGAGTGGTACCCAAAATACGGCAACCTGGTTCCGCGCGACGTAGCCACCCGCGCCATCCACAAGATTGTTTTCGAATTGAAGCTGGGGCTAGCCGGCGAAGCCGCCGTCTATCTCGACGTCACTCACATCCCCAAGGACGTTCTCGACCGCAAACTCGAAGGCATTCTCGAAATCTACGAAAAATTCGTCGGCTACGATCCGCGCCTGTTCCCGATGAAAGTTTTTCCGGCCATGCACTACACCATGGGCGGAATTTGGGTGGATAACGACAAGCAAGCCACCAACGTCCCGGGCATCTACGCCGCCGGTGAGTGCGAGTACCAATATCACGGCGCCAACCGCCTCGGCGCCAATTCGCTGGTCTCCTGCATCTACGGTGGCATGCTCGCCGGACCCGCTGCGGTGAGTTACGCGCGCGGCCTCGACAAGGGCTGCGAGGCCACCGACGAAAGCGTCTTCGAACGCGAGCGCGTCCGCCAACGCGAATTCAACGATAGCCTGCTGCACCAGCAAGGCACCGAAAACCCCATCACCATCTGGAAAGAAATGGGCGAGACGATGACCGAAAACGTCACCGTCATCCGTTACAACGCCAAGATGAAAGAAACTCTCAACAAGCTGGCGTCGCTCCGCGAGCGCTACAAGAAAATCAATCTCGCTGACCGCACCCAGTGGTCCAACCAGACTTTGCTGTTCGCCCGCGAACTGCACGACATGCTCATCCTGGCCGAAGTGATCACCCTCGGCGCGATCGCTCGCGACGAAACCCGCGGCGCGCACTACAAGCCCGAATTTCCCGAGCGCGACGACGCCAATTGGCTCAAGACCACCCGCGCCAGCTACAACGGCGGCAACATCCGCCTAACCTACGAGGCCGTAGACACCTCGCAGATTCCGATGCGCGAACGAAAGTACACGCAAGCGAAATAGCGGAGTCAGGTTTAGAAGTACGGTTCGAGAGGTTTTATCTGCGCGAGGTTTTGACCTACGGTTCGAAGGTTTTATCCTTTCCGGGTGCCTCACTCTTCCCCTGTTTTGGGAAGGGTGGGCGTTAGAAGCAAGAGAATCAAAGAACGCAGCTACCCTCGGAGGGCGCAGTAGTTTTAGGTTCGGCCGCCACAGTTGCGGCTGGGTGCCCCAGGTGTCGTCTTCACACCTGGGTTCTCTACGCCTTCGACTTATGTTTTGACTTTGTCGTTGCTTCATCGTTCCACGCTTTATGGGTGCCCCGCTCTTGCGCGGTTTTGGGAAGGGTGGGTATTTTGACTTACGGTGTTGGGTTTCGAAGTTGTCGGTGGGTGCCCCACACGTCGCTTTTACGTGTGGGGTTCTCCACGTCTTGGACCTATCTTTTGATTTGATAGTTGCTAGATTTTTTGCAGTTAAGCGAGTTTAACCGAGGCGCCATGGCTACCAACAGCACCTTCGTCGTCAAGATCAAGCGCCAGCTCCGGCCCGACGAGCCCGCGCGCTGGGAAGAATTTGAACTTCGTTACCGCCCGCACCTCAACATCATCACCTGCCTGCGCGACATCGCCGAAAAGCCGGTCACCCGCGATGGCCGCGAAGTAGCTCCCATCACCTACGAAGCCAATTGCCTGGAAGAGGTCTGCGGCGCCTGCGCCATGCTGATCAACGGCAAGCCCCGCCAAGCGTGTTCCGCGCTGGTCGATAATCTCGAAAAACCGATTACCCTGGCCCCGCTGGAAAAATTTCCGCTGGTCCGCGACCTGCAAGTCGACCGCTCGCAAATGTTCGAGAGCCTCAAGAAAACCAAGTGCTGGATTCCGATCGACGGCACCTACCCGCTGGGCGAGGGCCCGCGCATGTCCCCCGAAATCCAGGAAGTAGGCTACCCGCTCAGCCGCTGCATCAGTTGCGGCAATTGCCTGGAAATTTGCCCCAAGGTCAACGAGCACACCAATTTCGTCGGCGCCGCTATCATCAGCCAGGTCCGCCTCTTCAATCTGCATCCCACCGGAGCCATGCACGCCGGCGAACGCCTGGAAGCGCTGATGGGCCCCGGCGGCATCGAAGATTGCGACAACGCCCAGAACTGCGTAAAGGTTTGCCCCAAGGGCATCCCGCTGACCGAATCCATCGCCGCCGTAAACGGCCAGGTGATCCGCCACGCCGTGTTCGGCTGGCTCCACGGCACTTCCTGACCGCCGCCGTGCCTTTTTGTTTCGATTTTGGTTTTGACCTAGGCCGCCGCCGTTGCGGCTGGGTGCCCCAGGTATCGGTTTTACACCTGGGTTCTCTACGCTTTTGGTTTTCCGATTCTACGGTTCGAAGGTTTTATCTTTTCCGGGCGCCCCACTCTTCCCGCTTTCCGGGAAGGGTGGGAGTTTACGCCGACGCACAAGAAAAGAATCGACGCCACGCACCGGTGTAGAGTTTTTGAACCCAGGAGTTTCGGTTGTTTCGCTGGCTGTTAACGGTCACCATCGCGCTGTTTGCGTTGTTCTTTGTCCTCGCAACCCGTTTCGCCGCCGTCCAAGGAGACAGCATCTCAGAGCGTGGCCACGACGTGCATTTCCGCTCCCTGGTCATTGACACTCACGATGACACCACCCAGCGCCTGCTCTACGATCACTTCGATATCGCAGTCCGCCAGCACGACGGCGACGTCGACATACCCCGCATGCGCGAAGGCGGCCTGGGCGCCATCTTCTTTTCCATCTGGACGTCCGGCCACAATCACGGCACCGCAGCGGCCAAAGCCGCGCTGCAGCAAATCGCAGCGGTCCACGAAATGGTTCACTCTCACTCCGCCGACCTGGTGTTCTGCGAAACCGCCGCCGAAATCCGCCGGAGCCACGCCGCCGGCAAGATTGCCGTCCTAATCGGCGTCGAGGGCGGCCACATGATCAACAGCAGCCTCGACACTCTCCGCCAGTTCGCCAAAGAAGGCGTCCGCTACATGACTCTCACCCACAGCGTCAACGACGAGTGGGCAGACTCCTCCACCGACAAGCCCGCGCACAACGGCCTCACTCCTTTCGGTAAGGACGTAGTCCGCGAAATGAACCGCCTCGGCATGATGGTCGACATCTCCCACGTCGCCGACAAGACTTTCTACGACGCGCTGGCCGTCAGCGAGGCCCCGCTGATCGCATCGCATTCCGACTGCCGCGCCCTGTGCGATGCCCCCCGCAACATGACTGACGCGATGATCCAGGCCCTCGCCGCCAAGGGCGGGGTGATCCAGATCAATTACCACGCCGGCTTCCTCAGCCAGGAATATCGCGACGCCGACCGAGCCGATCCCAGTCTCGATCAGCAGCGCGCCGCCATCCTTGCGAAGCGCTGCGGCAAGAACGAAGCGTGTAAGACAATCGAAGGCGAAAAATTTATGCACGACATGGTCAAGCAAGGTAAGCTGCCTCGAGTAGGTTGGGAGAAAATCATCGAACACATCGATCACGCCGTGAAGCTGGTCGGCGCAGATCATGTGGGTTTGGGGTCTGACTTCGACGGCGCCAACATGCCCTTCGGCATGGAAGATTGTTCGCAACTGCCCAAGATCACTCAGGCCCTGCTGCAGAAAGGCTATTCCGAATCGGATGTGCAGAAAATTCTCGGGGGCAACACTCTGCGCGTAATGGAGCAGGTGGAAGCCACCGCGCAACGACTGGGAGGGAAGTCGTGAACTTTTACCATCGCACCATTCGCATCGCATTTTGTGCAGTAGCTTTTCATCTCATCGCGGGAGCGCTGGCAGCGCAGACGCCCGATCCGAACACGGCTATGAAGGCTCAGACCAAGCCTGCCACCACTACCCATAGGACATCGACTGTGACCAACTCTGGCTCTTTGCTGCATCCGGCCACCCTGCACGCGCAGGCTCCGGAAACTTTCGACGTAAAATTCACCACCACCCACGGCGATTTCACCGTTCACGTCACCCGCGCCTGGGCGCCTCTCGGCGCCGACCGCTTCTACAATCTTTGCAAGCACGGCTTCTTTAACAACGCGGGCTTCTTCCGCATCGTTCCCGGCTTCATGGTGCAGTTCGGCATTTCGGCCGACCCCAAGGTAGCCGCCGTCTGGGACAGCGCCAAGATCAAGGACGATAAGGTCACCCAGAGCAACACGCCGGGCATGGTCACCTTCGCCACCGCCGGCCCCAACACCCGCACCACCCAAATCTTCATCAACTACGGGAGCAACACGTTCCTCGACGGCCAGGGCTTCGCTCCATTCGGCACCGTCACCGACGGCATGGACGTAGTAAAGAGCCTGTACCCCGGCTACGGCGAATCGCCCGACCAGGGCCAAATCACCCGCAACGGCAAGGCCTACTTGGACAAGAATTTCCCCAAGCTAGACTCGGTCAAGACCACCGTAGTGGTGGGCGAACCAGTGCACACCGCAGCTCCGGCGCATCACACCGGAACCCCCGGAGCCACCGGTTCCACCACTCCGACGAAAACCACACCGCAGTAGTAACACCGATTCGCGCTTCGAATATAAATGGGAGCGGCCAAACCATCGGCCGCTCCACCTTTATTTCAGCCAAAAAATCAAGCCGTCGTAGCCCCGCCACTGGTGGCGGAAAAACCTCCGTTCCATTTCTCCCAAACCAAAGACTCAGCCACCGTCACCATCCCAACCCGGTCCGTAGCCCCGACAATCGGAAAACACTCCCACCTCAAAATCTCCCAAACCAAAAATCCAACCACCACCGCGATCCAAAGCCGGTTCGTAGCGCCACCCCGAGTGGCGGAAAAGCATAACCCACGCCGGCCATTCCAAATGCAAAATTGGGGCTCCACCAGGAAGGCAATTGCGTCGCACGTCAAACTCCAATTTCTAATCTCTAGCCTTTCGAATCGCCTTGCTGATGCAGCGGAGGATGCTTCGGAAAGCGCGCGGCGCGCTCCAGTTCGCCCATCTCGATTCCGGTAGCGGCCAGCTTCCGTCCCACTTCAATGTCGGTATTGCGCGCGATGCAAAACAGCACGCACTCGGAAGTCAAAATCGGAATCGCCCGTCCCTCGACTTTATCCCCGAACGGCGCAATTTTCTCGGCGTCCTTCAGCACCGCCTCCAGCTCCGAAGAAAGCTGAAACACTTTCTCCTTGGCCGGCTTCAGCGCTGGCTTCGCCGGCCCACCGCTCCGCCGCCGCGCTCCCTTCCAGTTCAGCAGCCGGTGCAAACGCGATTTCGGACCGCGATTCGCCTGCACCAGGTCGTCGTAATTGCCCAGCCAGTATTGCCAGCGTGGGGGACTGAGGCGGCAGAATTGCCGGAAGAAATCCTCCACTTCGTCGGTGCTATTCCAATAGCAGGAGAGCCGTTCCCAGTTGTCGATGTACATCCCGGCCAGCAGGTCCACCACTTCGATCACGTCCGCGGCACGGCTGTTCGCCAGCATCATGGCGAGGCTTTCCGCTCGCGCTAAATCGCGCGTGAAGCGGTGACGCACCGCCGGCTTCGGCGGTGGATCTCCCGGCGGGGGATGGTTTTTCCCAAGCTTGGCCATATGTTTGAGAGGTCGCTTATTCCACTTTACCAGCTACAACCCGAGCACGCCCACTAGCTCTCGCACCGATGCTGCCGACTTATCAAGGGCCTTCTTTTCCTCAGAGGTGAGCTTAATTTCGATGATTTGCTCGATTCCGCTGGCCCCCAGCTTCACCGGAACCCCCACAAACAGGCCGGAAATGCCGTATTCGCCCTCGAGGTAAGCCGCGCAGGGCAGGATTTTCTTCTTGTCCTGCAGGATCGCCCGGAGCATCTCCACCACCGCCGCCGACGGCGCGTAGTACGCCGAACCAGTCTTCAGCAGGTTGACGATTTCTCCGCCACCCTTGCGGGTGCGTTCGATAATCGCTTCCACTCGCGCCTGGGGCATGAGCTCGGTAATCGGAATTCCTGCCACCGTCGAGTAGCGCGCCAACGGCACCATGTCGTCGCCGTGGCCGCCCAGCACGAATGAATGCACGTTTTCTACCGATACGCGCAACTCCGCCGCCACAAACGTGCTCATGCGCGCCGAGTCCAACACGCCGGCCATTCCGATCACGCGATTCTTCGAAAAGCCGCTCACTTTGTAGGCCGCGTGGGCCATTACGTCGAGCGGGTTGGTGACGATCACCAGGATCGCGCTTGGCGAGAGTTTTACCACCGCCTCCACCACGCCTTTCACCACTTCATAGTTCGCTTTCAGCAGATCGTCGCGGCTCAATCCCGGTTTGCGCGGGAACCCCGCGGTCACCACCACCACGTCGCTATTGGCCGTCGCGGAATAGTCGCCCGCCGCCGTGGAAATTCCGGTTGCTTGCGAATCCGAGTGCAGGATCGGCGCGGACTCCATCATGTCCAGCGCCTTGCCGGCCGGAGATCCCTCGAGAATATCGGTGAGCACCACGTCCGCCAGCCCGGAATCGAGCACCCGCTGCGCCGTCGTCGAACCCACGAATCCGCCGCCCACCACCGTTACTTTCTTGCGCATCCAATCGCTCCTATATGGCCCAACCGCAATTTGTTTGTTCTGACTTAGGCCGCCGCCGTCGCGGCTTCTGTCGATTTTGACTAAGGCCGCCGAATTCGCGGCTGGGTGCCCCAGGTGTCGGTTTCACAACTGGGTTCTCTACGCCTTTGCCTGTCTATGTTTCGACTTTGGCTTCACGTCTAGCCCGCCGCCGCAGCCTGGGGCATATTCTCAATAATCGCCGAGGCGTATTCCGACGTCTTCAATTTCTGCGCGCCTTCCATCATCCGTTCCAGATCGTAAGTCACGCGCTTCTGCTGGATGGTCTTGGCGATGCCGTCTTCGATCAATTTCGACACTTCCTTCCATCCCATGAAATCAAACATCATCGATCCCGAGAGCATCACCGAACTGGGATTGATCACATCTTTGTCCGCATATTTTGGGGCGGTGCCGTGGGTCGCCTCGAAAACGCCGAAGCCGTCCCCGATGTTCGCTCCCGGCGCCATTCCCAGCCCGCCCACTTGCGCCGCGCACGCATCGGAAAGATAGTCGCCGTTCAGATTGGGCGTGGCGAACACCTGATATTCATCCGCGCGCATCAGCACCTGCTGAAACACGGAATCGGCGATCCGGTCATTCACCAGCACCTTCTTTTTCCACTGCCCGCGTCCATGCGATGCGTAGATGGCATCGAGAGTTTGCTTCACCTCCGCGGAGATCGATTTCTTAAACGCATCGGTAGCCTGGTCCAGCCCGGGCTCGATCATCGCAGCAATCGCCTCGACGCTCAGATTTCCGTCGCGATCTTTGTTGTCCAGAATCCAGCTTTCCCGCTCGGTGACGATCTCGGCGCGAAATTCGTCCTTGGCCAGCTCGTAGCCCCAATCGCGGAAAGCGCCTTCGGTAAACTTCATGATGTTGCCTTTGTGGACCAGGGTCACCACCCGGCGGCTATTCTCGATGGCATGCTGGATGGCGCGCCGCACCAGCCGCTTCGTTCCGGTGGGAGAAATCGGCTTGATCCCCACTCCCGAATCGGTGCGCACCTGTTTCGCGCCGCTCTTCAGCATCTCCACGTTGAGAAACTCGATCAGCTTCTTCACTTCCGGCGTTCCGGATTTCCACTCGATTCCCGCGTATACGTCCTCGGTATTCTCGCGGAAGATCACCACGTCCATCCGTTCCGGCTCCTTGACGGGGGAGGGAACTCCGCGGAAATAGCGCACCGGCCGGACGCATGCATACAAATCCAGCACCTGGCGCAGGGTCACGTTCAACGAACGTATCCCGCCGCCCACCGGGGTGGTGAGCGGCCCCTTGATCGCCACTCGAAAATCCCGGATCGCGTCCACGGAATCCTGGGGGAGCCACTCCTGAAATTGATTGAAGGCCTTTTCCCCGGCAAAAATCTCCAGCCAGGCGATGCGCCGCGCCCCGCCATACGCCTTCTGCACCGCCGCGTCGAACACCCGCTGCGACGCCTTCCAAATGTCGCGCCCTGTGCCATCCCCCTCGATAAAGGGAATGACCGGCGCATCCGGCACCCGGATCTGCCCCCCGGCATACTCGATGGTCTTGCCGCCCGCAGGCACCGCCACCCCGTTATAAGTTTGCTTCATGATTTTCGCACTCCATGGACTTGGCCGAGAGGATCGCTGTAGCTCAATCAGCGCCGCAAGAGTGTATCAAAGCCGCGCCGCAGATTTCCACATCCCCGCCAAGCCCGAGGCCCAATCCCTCCAGCCGTTTTCGGTGCAGGGACAAACGGGGGCGAAGACCCAATGAAAGGGTGGGATATGAGGCCGAATTGTGGCTTTTTGGCGCTAATTTGGGCCTCCTAGACGGGTGGTTTGGGCTTGCCGGACCCTGCTCTGGCCACGAGGAAGGTTGCTTGTTCGCGGAGTTGGGCGAATTTGGTCTCCATGTCGGTCTCCCGGATCCAGCAGTTTATTTCTGAATGAGTGCCGGGAATCGGGCAATTCCGGTTCTTTAGAATCAGGCACATCCGTGGGGGTATGCTGGCGCTGTGCTGAATCCAAATTGGCGGGTTGGTGACCGAGTTTCTGGGTCCGGTTGGTTGGACCGGGTTGCTGCGGTCTCGAATTCGATTGGCGCCCCGTCGTCATGGTCCTCTTCGTCGCGTTCGGATTTGGGATCGAAGACGAGTTCGGTTTCTCGGGTAAGGGTGTTTTGGATTTCGGCGGCGGGGTTGGGGAGGCGGCTGCGGACGGCGCGTTCGAGGCGGTCGATGGCGACCATGATGCCGCGGCTGGTGATCTGGGTGTAGAGGACGCGTTCCAGGATGTTTTCGTAGACGCAGTGAAGATTCCGGCGGCGTTGTTCGAAGAGGCCGGTGGCGTGGGCGTGATCGTAGATGGAGTCGCGGTCGTAAAGACCGTATTCGCGGGTGATGCGTGTGGGGCTATTCCACTCGATGAATTGGAGTTCGATCCAGATGCGATCGGGGTGGTGGCAGACGCTACATCTGCGGCTATGGGCGGCGGATGGCTTGGTTGCGGTGATAGGGAAACCGGGGACTTCGGCTAGGGAACGGGAAACTTGGTCGTCGATTTGGTCGGGCGCTTGTTCGGTCATTTGGTCGTTCATTTGCTCGTTCATTGGTGGCTCCTCCGTTTGGTGTTGCGCGAAAATTAGAACAGTGGGAGGGAAGCGGTGGAAGGGATCATGTTGTGTAAATCGTCGGGAGGAGTACGGAGATTAGGCGGTTTTTTTGCGGAGAATGGGTTGATTTGGGATGTGGCCGAAGTCAACGCCCGGTGCGGCGCTACGAGAACTTGAAGCAAAGCGAGCCGAGTAAAAACGTAGAGAACCCAGGTGTGAATCGACACCTGGGGCACCCACTTCGCTTTGCTCAGCACGGCAACGGCGAGCTCGTCGATTATTGGGGCGGTGGAGTTCTTACGATGGGATTGTTTTCCGCGACGAGTCGCGGCGCTACGAAAAGGTGAAGCAAAGCGAGCCGAGTGAAAAACGTTGAGAACCCAGGTGTGAAATCGACACCTGGGACACCCACTTCGCTTTGCTCAGCACGGCAACGGCTAGCTCGCCGATTATTGGGGGGCGGTGGAGTTCTTGCGATGGGATTGTTTTCCGTGACGAGTTGCGGCGCTACGAGAACTTGAAGCAAAGCGAGCCGAGTGAAAAACGTGGAGAACCCAGGTGTGAAATCGACATCTGGGGCACCCACTTCGCTTTGCTCAGCACGGCAACGGCTAGCTCGCCGACTATTGCGGCGGTGGAGTTCTTGCGATGGGATTCTTTTCCGCGACGAGTCGCGGCGCTGCGAAAAGGTGAAGCAAAGCGAGCCGAGTGAAAAACGTAGAGAACCCGGGTGTGAAATCGACACCTGGGGCACCCACTTCGCTTTGCTCAGCACGGCAACGGCTACCTCGCCGATTATTGCGGCCGTGCAGCCTTTGTGGTGGTGGTGTTTTGCCGACACGAGGGTCGCGAAGAACCCACCTTTCGCCTAGGCCTGCGCGATTGCTAATGGTCCGGCAACTCAGGAATTGGTACCGCTATTTGCCGCATACAAGCGGCTGTCGAAGCGGCCATCTTCAAAAACTGTTGAAGCGGTGAGATGGCGCCATTTCTCGGCTTCGCTCGCTCGCGCGGCTTCCGCTTGTTGCACCCGCTTTTCAGCGTCGACACCGAGGATCAGCCGCACTGGCACGCTGTCGCTATTCGCCAGTCGAACAATCACTTCCGCGATTTTCCGCGGATCGCCTTCCGAACGCCCTTCGAGGCTTCGCAACGTCTTGAGTGCCACGCAGACCGAAGCCTCGTAGTCCGGCAACAGGTCCGGTGCATTCTCGCCGGCCCGCCGTTGCCAGTTGGTCCGAATCCCTCCTGGCTCGAGTGTGCAGACATTGACGCCGAACGGCGCGACTTCCATCGCCAGCGCGTCGCTGAAACCGCCCACCGCCCACTTGGCCGCGTGATACGGCGTATTGCCCGCGACTGCGATGCGACCACCCACCGAAGACACTTGAAAGATGTGCCCGCTCTTCTGCTTGCGCATCGCCGGCACGGCGGCGCGCGTTGTGTACACCACGCCGTAGAAGCACGTGTCCACGACAGCCTTGAAATCCTCCGCACTGATCTGCTCGAAGGGCGCGAACTTCCCATAACCGGCATTGTTGACCAGCACGTCCAGCCGCCCGAAGGTATCCACCGCTAGTTGCACGGCGGCCTTTGCTGCGGCCTCTTCGCGCACTTCCAGTGTCACTGGCTTCACCCGCTCGCCGTATTGCGCCACCAGAGGCGCCAGTTCGTCCGTCCGGCGCGCTCCGGCTACCACGTTGCCGCCTGCGACCAGCGCCGCCTCGGTGATGTCCCGCCCTAACCCGTTTCCGCTACCGGTGATCAACCAGACCTTGGCCATGGCAATGTTTTCCTCTCCATGGGACTTTGACTCGTGCGATTCGTACGGATGAGCGTACGGCGATTCGACCCTGGGAGTCACGGTAATGATCTGCTTACCGTCGCCCATCTCGTCTGCGGGTCCGCCACGCCCTAAGCACGAAGAATCGTTGTCTGGCCCGTTCGGTCATCAAGCGATCCGCATTCGATCGACGCTGCGCGCGGAGATCGGTTCGTATCAGCGGAGTTATCGGGGGCCACGCTTGAGTGGGCCGAATTGCGAAACGCCGAAAACTAGAAAAGCTGATAATCTGGAGCAGCACGGCGAGACAACTCCCAAATGGTACACCCGCAAACCTGGGATCCTGAACGCTATGCTCGCAACGCCCGCTTCGTCGCGGACCTTGGCGCGCCGGTGATTGATCTGCTCGCGCCGCGCGCTGGCGAGCGCATCTTAGATCTCGGCTGCGGCGACGGCGTGCTTACCGCGAAGCTCGCCTCGAGGGGATGCGATGTGGTCGGCGTCGATGCCAGCGAAGCGCAAATCGACGCGGCGCGAAAACTCGGCCTGGACGTCCGCGTGACGAACGGGGAAGCGCTCGATTTCGATGGCGAATTCGACGCGGTGTTCAGTAACGCGGCGCTGCACTGGATGAGCAATCCCGGCAAGGTGATCGCCGGAGTGCGTCGTGCACTCAAGCCGGAGGGACGTTTCGTCGCCGAATTCGGCGGCCATGGTTGCGTGGCCAAGATCAGGAAGGCGTTAGTCGAGGGCCTCAATCGCCGCGGCCTCAGCGGGGAAGCGGCGAGCCCGTGGTATTTCCCCACGGTCGAAGAGTATTCACGGCTACTGGCGCGTGGCGGATTCGCGGTGAGCTATATCGCGCTGATACCCCGCCCCACTCCGCTCCCTGGTGACGTTACCGGCTGGCTGGAAACGTTCGCCGAGAGTTTCACTTCCACCTTGCCGCCTGCCGAACGACCCAGCTATATCGCTGAGGTGCGAGAAGCCTTGCGCCCAGAACTCTGCGACACTGAGGGCAAGTGGACCGCCGACTACGTTCGCCTCCGCTTCAGCGCCACGAAGAGCCTCTAACCGACCATTCTTGGCGCCTTCTTGCCGAGCGCTGGTACACGCGCTTGTATTGAGTGGTTAGGCGAGTTCGCGGATTGCCGGAGAAACCCGGCGGATTGCGTCCCACCAGTCGACTCCGCGTTATATATCGTCAGCTCCGGCCCCTTCCTCTTCGCCTCGAAACTTCGGTGTGCCACAATGGGCGCCATGGCTTTGATCGTTTTCTTCCGCGGTATCAACGTTGGAGGACACCGGGCTTTTCGTCCGAGCTTGCTCGCCAAAGAACTGGGCAGGTTCGATGCCGTGAACGTGGGTGCCGCCGGCACGCTTGTCGTTCGCAAACCTGAGTCGCGCGCGAAGTTCCTTGCCGAATTGCGCCGGAAGCTGCCGTTTGACGCAACCATCGCGTTCTGCGACGGCGGTGATCTGATTCGACTCGAGAGAGACAATCCGTTTGGAACGGAGCCGCCGCCCACAGATGTGGTTCAATTTGTAAGCATCCTGTCGGAGGCTGGACGCCACAGAGTGTCTCTTCCGATTGATCTTCCCGAACGTGGGGAGTGGCTGGTGCGAATCATTGGCGCGAAGAATCGCCTGGTGTATGGGGTGTACCGCCGTCGCATGAAAACGATTGGCTGTCTCGGGCAGATCGACAGGATCTTTGGGGCGCGGGCGACAACGCGCGGTTGGAGCACCATACTCTCGGTGCTGCGAATTCTGAAATCCAACGAGCTCGGCAAGTAGACTGACTGAGCCCGGAACGTGGATAGGTAATGATCGACGCGGTTGTGTTGGGTGACCCGGCCAACTTCTGGATTGGCGGTAAACGGGACGTTGACGCAAGACGGTATGGTGGAAAGCAAGGGACGAAAATTCGTGAGCGGATTGTCGAGTATCCGGCGATAGGTGGCTGCGATCGTTACGCAGCTCATTCTTCGCGCAGAGCGACGAGAGGATCCACGCGGGTGGCGCGCTGTGCCGGAATATAGCAAGCCAAAAGCGCGACGCCGGAAAGAATAGCGGAGACGCAGATGTAGGTGGTTGGATCGATGGGCCTGACATCGAAGAGCATCGCCCGTAAGAATCGCGTCATGATCGCTGCCGCTGCGAGACCTGAAGCCAATCCGATTAGAACCACCCGCATGCCCTCTGCTAGTGCCATGCGCAGAATGTCCAGGCGCTGGGCGCCGAGAGCGATGCGGATTCCGAGTTCGTGGGTGCGCTGGCTGAAGGAATATGACATTACGCCGTAAATGCCGATAGCGGCGAGCAGCAGCGCCGCTGCGGCAAAGACGCCCAGAAGATCGAGAGCAAAGCGGCGATCCGCCATCGATCTGGCGATGATTTGGTCCATGGAGCTGATGCTGTGCACCGGAACGTTGGGATCAATGTTTTCCACCACGCGCCGGACAGCATCGCCAAGATGTTCCACGCCGCTGCGGCTGCGGAGAAAAATCACTGCGTTGATCGGGGCGAACTGCCCCAGGGCTACATAAATATGGGCGACGCTGGGAGCTTCAAAGCCGTCCGACTTGATATCGCCAACCACGCCGACAATGGTGACCCCCTCAACACCGCGTCCAAATCCAAACTTAACCTGGCTTCCAACCGGATCCTTACCCGGCCAATACTGCTGGGCGAGGGTTTGGTCGATTACCGCAACCGCCTGGGTGGTGTAGGTATCGAAGGCGGTGAAATTGCGTCCGGCGATCAAAGGAACTTCCATGGTGCGAAAATATTTCGTATCGACCACGGCAATGTCGGCAATCGGATTGCGCTCTGATTCCGCGGGACGCCCTTGAATCGAAAATGGAGAGTAATTCCTGCCGGAATTCATTGGCAGCGTGTCGTTCCCTGACAACGATGCCTGCTCCACGCCGGGAAGCGCCGACACACGGCGAGATATTTCGAGCAGAAAATCGGCGCGCTTCTCCTCCGCGCTATAAGGATCGATGGCTGGATCGTTGGGTTGGGGAATCCAGATTTGCACGGTAGTTAAGTGAGTGGGATTGAAGCCGGGACGCACCTCCAGCACCCGCCAGAAACTTCGCAGGAGAAGGCCGGTGCCCGCCAACAAAATCATCGAGAGCGCCACCTCCAAAACCACCAGCGCGCGCGAAAGCCGGGTATGACGTCGACCGGTGCTGGAGCCGCGGCCGCCTTCGCGTAGATTGTCAATGTGGTTGGGATTCGCGGCTTGCAGCGCGGGGGCCAGCCCAAACAGGACGCCGGTGATTATGGAGATCAGGAAAGCGAAAACGAGCATGCCAGCGCTGATGCCAACCTCATAGAGCCGTGGAATATCCGCGGGTGCGAGGCTCACGATCGCATTCTTCATTAGAAGAACCATAAGCAGCGCGACTGCTCCGGAGATTAGCGACAAAAGCGTGCTCTCGGTCAACAGTTGGCCGGCCAGGCGTGCGCGACTGGCACCCAAGGTCAAGCGAATCGCGATCTCGCGCCGCCTTCCGGAAGAGCGCGCCAGCAGAAGGTTGGCAATATTCACGCAGGCGATGAACAGGACAAATATTACGGCACCGAAAAGGAGGAACAATTCCGTGCGTTGCGGACCCACCAGGTCTTCTTTCACCGGAACCAGGCGAACTGCCCATGAGGAGGAGGCGGGATAGTCGGCGGGATACTGGCCGCTGAGCTGCGATATATAGGCGTCGAGCCGCGCTTGGGCCTGCGCGACCGACAGACCGGACTTCAAGCGCGCAATGGCGCCCGGAAGCATTCTCTGGGACCTTACCGCTGGAACCGGAAAGGGAAGGGCGTTGAAGCCAGCCGCAATCCACACTTCCACGTCGGTGTCCAGGGTCCGCCCCGGATGGCGAAATCCCGGGGGCATCACCCCTACGATCGTGTAGGGATCACGGTCGAGGCGCATTTTTCGTCCGACGATGTTTGGGTCGGAACCGTAATTACGGCGCCAAAAGCCGTCGCTGATGATGGCAGGCTCCATAAATCCCGGAACGGAATCTTGCTGTGTGTACACGCGGCCGAGTTGCGGTTTCGCCCTCAGCAAGGTGAAGTAATCGGGACTGGTGATGAGACACTCGGCGCGAACCGTCCGGTCTCCACCCGCGACGGCGGAATTGCCCGGCGCCACCGCGGAGATATCCTGAAAAACATTCGAGCGCTGTTGTAAATCCCAAAGCTCCGGTGCGGACATGCCTACATCCTTTTGGTTGGGGCCACGAAGGTCGTCGAAGACGCGCACCAGTTGCTCGGGATGCGCGAACGGCAACGGCCGTAGCAGAACGGCATACACGACGCTGAAGGTGGCGACATTGGCGCCGATGCCCAATGCGAGAGTGAGCACCGCGACAATCGAAAACGCGGGGCTCTTGAGCAACATTCGGAGTGCGTAGCGCAGGTCTAGGACGACTGAGAACATGGACCCCTCCCCGCCCGCGCCCCGTTTTGTGGCGGGCGAATAGTCCCTTTGGCCATATGGACGAAGCAGGCCGGATCATTGTTAGCAGGAGTATTGTCTTAAAAGAGCGCAGGCGCCGTTAACCAGCTATTCGACGTGGAGAGCGGGGAGTAATCCTGCTCGGTGCCGGTTGTTTTCCGCCAAGTAGGCGCTTTAATCATTGAGTCCGTTCCGGGATTTTCTCTTGTGCCGCTCGAGTTTGCTGGTCCCAAGGCGCATCTTTTCTTCGTTGCGCTACGTGCCACAGGACGCCCGATGGGTCGTATAGGTAAGCTACGCGCAGTCCCCATGGCTGCATGGCGGGAGGTTTCGGTGGGGTCACCGCAAATGAATGCGGCAAATCGAGGGCCTCAATGTGCGCCCACCATTCATCGAGATCATCGACCATTAATTGCATCATGCAGTTTTCAGCCCACTCCTTCTGATAGTACCGCTGCAAGATAAATGCACTCTCGCCCACACCAAAAATAGCCACGTCACCGTCCAACAACTTCCGGAAGCCGAGCGCTTCGTAGAACGATTTACTGGATTCAAAATCCCTGGCAGGAAGAAAAGGACGCGCGGATTCGGTGCCGCTGGGAGTCGTCATTTGTGCTCCTTTGCCGGCTAATCGCCGCTTGCTGCTGCGAGCATTTTCGTCGGCGGGTTGGGCCGCTTTGAAAAAACTCTTAGGGGACGCAGAATTCGGCGCCGGGCTATTTCGCCGGGCGTGAGCCGGCGATCAGGATGTCCACCAGTCGCTTGGCGCTTTGCGGCCAGTCCGGGCTGGACGCCACATAGGAGACGCCGATGAGCGCCCGAAGCAGATCGAATGGGTCGAGATCGCTGCGTAAATCACCGCTCTGGATGGCGCGCTTTGCCAGCGCTTCAATCGCTCCCTGAATCTGACCGCGGGAGCTTTCATAGAGCTTCGAGGGGCCTCCCCCCACGGTATTCAGGGCTGGGGCGATGATCTGCTTGGCGGCAATGTGGTCGACGAAAGAGAGCATCCAGGCCCGCAACGCTTGCAGCGGCGGCATGGCCGCAGCGAAGTGGTGCGCTGCCGCCGCTAGCCTTTCCACCTCAGCCCGATAGACCGCCTCGATGAGCGCGTCCCGTGTAGGGAAGTGGCGATACAGAGTTCCCGGTCCGACGCGCGCCTGTTTGGCGATGTCGTCGAGGCTGGCGTCGGCGCCTCGGCGCGTAAACGCTTGCTTGGCAGCTTGCAGGATGCGCAGGCGATTCCGCTGAGCGTCGGTACGCGGCTTTCGGACGGCAGATTTGGTGGGTTTGGCAGCCATTGGAAAAACAGTTGCAACCGGAGACAGTCTCCGGTAATCTATTGATACGGAGACTATCTCCGTTTGTATCAGACTCGCGATGGCGCGTCAAGATCGGTTGCCAGCAGGCCAGTCGCGGGGGCTGCCACCAGGAGAACAGAATATGCGTGTTTTCGTTACCGGTGCTACCGGCTTTATCGGCTCTGCTATCGTCCAGGAGCTCATTCATTCGGGCCATCAGGTGCTTGGTCTTACCCGCTCCGATGCGGGCGCACAGTCGCTGCAGGCCGCCGGCGCGGAGGTGCATCGCGGTGATCTGGAAAACCTGGAGAGCTTGCGCAGCGGAGCAGCCAATTCCGATGCGGTCATTCACACCGCCTTCAATCACGACTTCTCCAAGTACGTGGCGAACTGTGAAGCCGATCGGCAAGTGATCCAGGCGTTGGGCGACGCTCTGGTTGGCTCCGGCAGACTGCTGATTGTCACTTCCGGGACCGGGATGGCGAACTCAGGGCCAGGCATTCTCGCCACCGAAGAGGATCTGGCGGTCAGTTCGAAGGCGGTGCCGCGTTCCGCTTCGGAAGAGGCGGCCGTTTCGGTTGCGGCTCGGGGGGTCCGCTCTGCCATCGTGCGGCTTCCGCAGGTCCATGACACTGTGAAGCAAGGCCTGGTTACTTATGCAATTCAGGTGGCGCGCGAAAAGGGTGTTTCGGCGTACGTCGGCGATGGGCTGAACCGCTGGCCCGCGGCTCACCGCCTCGATACTGCGCGGCTGTACCGGCTGGCGTTGGAGAAGGCCGCCGCAGGCGACAGGTTTCACGCCGTCGCGGAAGAGGGAGTGCCGGTTCGGGATATCGCTGAGGTGATCGGGCGAGGCCTTAAGGTGCCGGTGGTGTCCCTTGCACCCGATGAGTCCGCCAAACATTTTGGCTGGCTGGCAGCGTTTGTTGGATGGGACGTCCCGGCCTCCAGCGTGCGTACACGGGAAAAGCTGGGATGGGAGCCAACTGGACCCGGCCTGATCTCGGATCTCGAGAACATGCGCTACTTCCCAGGCTGAAAATTAAAGGAGATAGAGATAAATCGCGTTTGGTCATAATCTCGGGATGTGAGAAACGGTTCGGAAGGAGAAACGATGCAAAAACGCAAACTTGGAAAAAGCAATCTGGAAGCGTCAGCGATTGGACTCGGCTGCATGGGAATGAGCTTTTCGTACGGCCCGGCCAAAGACAAGCAGGAGATGACCACGCTTCTCCGGGCGGCGGTGGAACACGGGATTACATTCTTTGATACCGCGGAAGTTTACGGCCCGTACACCAACGAAGAGCTCGTGGGCGAAGCGCTCGCTCCTTTCCGCGGGGAAGTGGTGATCGCCACCAAGTTTGGGTTCGATTTGAGCGGGAGCGATAATCGGCCGGGGGTGGCTGGCGTGAATAGCCGGCCCGAGCAGATCAAAAAGGCGGTGGAAGGCTCGCTTAAGCGGCTGAGGGTGGACACGATCGACCTGCTCTATCAGCACCGGGTTGACCCGAACGTGCCGATCGAAGATGTAGCTGGGACGGCGAAGGAACTGATTCAAGCCGGCAAGGTGAAGCACTTCGGGCTTTCCGAGGCGGGCGCGAAGACGATTCGCCGCGCGCACGCGGTCCAGCCGCTCACTGCTCTGCAAAGCGAATACTCCCTGTGGACGAGAACGCCCGAGAAGGAAATAATACCGACCCTCGAGGAGCTGGGTATTGGCCTGGTGCCGTATAGCCCCCTGGGGAAGGGATTCCTGACTGGAGCGATCAAAGAGGATACGACGTTCGCCAGCTCGGATTTCCGCAGCACTCTGCCGCGCTTCGCGCCGGAGGCTCTCAAGGCGAACCAGGCACTGATCGATTTGCTCGGCAGCATTGGAAAGCGGAAGAGTGCCACCCCTGCACAGATCGCGCTGGCATGGCTGCTGGCGCAGAAGCCGTGGATCGTTCCGATTCCCGGCACGACAAAACTAAATCGTCTGGAAGAGAACATCGGCGCGGTGGCGGTCGAGTTGACGGCCGATGACCTCCGCGACATCGACGCTATCGCTTCCCAGATTAAGGTGGAGGGCGCGCGTTACCCCGAGAAGCTCGAGAAAATGACGGGTCTGTGAAGGGCGAGCATCGATGACATTAGCTGAGCGTTAGGAAGACGAGTATCGGGACGCGGCCTCAGGGGCGAATCTCGATGCGCGTGCCTACTGGGAGCAGGGGCCAAATTTCTTCGATTTCGGAGTTTGTTACGGCTATGCAACCGTTAGTCCCGTCGGCTTGCCGATGGAGGCTGCCCACAAAGGCGTACTGTCTCGACAGGCCGTGGATTTCGATATCTCCGCCGGGCTTTACGCCTAGCTTTCGGGCGCGTTCCACATCTGCGGCGTTCGGGTAGGAAACGTGCAAGGCTCGATCGAACTTACTCGCTGGATTTTTCCGGTCCACGAAATACTTTCCTTCAGGGACGCGGTGATCTCCTTCGCGCTCCTTCGGGCCTACGGGGACGGTGCTCAGGGCTACCTTGTAGGTTTTCAATACTTCGCTGCCGCGCATCAGTTTCATGGTGTGCGCGGATTTCTCGATCAGGATCAGGTTGGCGGTATTCCGGTCGGCGGATCGGGCGTCGGGCGCTAGAGCGCATAGGAAGATCGCGAGGACGAGTGCCGCTGACGCGCGACGGAGCCCGGTCTCTTGCTTCTTGGGGCGCGGGGCCCGATTGGCGATGCCACCGTTGCTGGCGTCGACTATTCGCTCGGGCTGAGGCGTAGACATGATGGTCACTTTGCTGGACCCTGCCGGGCCGGCATCAGGTTCGCATCGTAGACGATTTTCCCGCCGACCAGCGTCAGCACCGCTGCCGTCTCCGGCAGATGCGCCTCCGCAGCAGCGTGCAAACCGCGCCATTGTTTCACACTTTCGGCTGGACTGGCTTTCTAGTCTCCAACTAGTACATTTGCTGCGGGGCTAGGCCGCGATGACAAAGAGAACCAAAGGTCACAGGCCGCAGTGGTTGGAATGTGGGTTGTGCCCTCGCGCGAGCGGCGCGGGGACGGCGGTGCATGCCGGTACGAGCGTGGGGGCCGCCAACGTCAATACAAAACCAAATCGGAGCGGCGGGGCAGGGAACTGTTATTCGGCGCGGAGCGCCGTGATCGGGTCGACGCGGATGGCGCGAAGGGAGGGGACCAGGCTGCCGACCGCGGTCATTAGCAGGCACAGCGCGGCGGCTAGCAGGAACGTGGCGGGATCGGTGGGGGTGACGCCTACTAGCAGGGCGCGCATGGCTTGGCCTGCGGCGAAGGCTAGCGCTACGCCCAGGACTACGCCTGCGGCGGCTAGCAGCAGACTCTGCTGCAGCACGATTCTCAGGATGTCGCCGGGCTGGGCGCCCAAGGCTACGCGGACGGCAATCTCCGAGGAGCGATTCGACACGCTGAAGGAAAGTAATCCATGAATGCCGATTCCGGCTAGCAGTAGCGCCAGCGCGGCGAAGGCTACGATCATGCGGACTTGTACGCTGCGCGGGGCGGTGTTGGCTTGCACGATTTCGGTTAGCGTGCGAACGCGCGATATGGGCTGCTCGGGGTCGGCGTTGCGGACGATCTGCGTCACTGCGGGCAGCAAGGAGCGGGGATTGCCCGACGTGCGGATGACCAGGTCCTTGGGAGCATAGTAGGGCAGGGCGCCATCGTCCACCTGCTGACAGGAAAGATAAACTTGCGGCTCGCTGATTCGTTCCAGGCCGCGGACGCGGACGTCGCCGACCACCCCGACTACGGTACGGTCGGCGTAGGCGAACTTGAAATGGCGGCCGAGGGCGCTTTGTCCGGGCCAGTAGCGTTGCGCGAAGGAATCGCTGACCACCGCGGCGGGCGGGCGGCTTTGGACGTCGGAGTCGTCCAAGCGTCGTCCGGCGAGGAGCGGGATTTCCAGGGTGGTGAAATATCCGGGAGTGACGAAACGCAGGCTGGCGTTGTGGCCTTCTGAGCGGTCGATGGTTTTGCCGTCGATGTCGACCGGCCAGATTCCGCCGCCCATGGTCATGGGGAGAAAGCTGCTGTAGGCGGCGTTGGAAACACCGGGCAGCGCTTCAATTTCGGAGAGCACCTGGCGGTAGAAAGCTACGCGCTTGGCGACGTTGTCGTACTTCGGCATCGGAAGGGCGGTCTGCATGGTGAGCACGCCGTCGCTGCGGAATCCTGGATCAACGGACTGGATGCTCATCAACGTGCGCAGCAGCAGACCAGCGGAGATCAACAGAACCATGGACAACGTCACTTCGGTGACGATTAGCGCGGAGCGCAGGCCGGCTTTGCGTCCGCCACCTGCGCGCGAACCTTCTCGCAGGCCTTTGAAATCGTTGTCGCGCGCGACGCGCAGCGCGGGCAGGGTTCCAAATCCGATTCCGGTTAACGCGGTGACGATTCCGGCGAAACACAAAACGCGCAGGTCGATCGTTGGGGCTCCAGAGACCGGCAGGGAAGGGACCAGTTTGGTCAAGATCGGCAGGGCCAAAGCGGCGAACAGCACGCCCAGCGCGCCGCCCAGCGCGGACAGCACCATACTCTCGGTCACCAGTTGGCGGACGAGGCGTTCGCGGCCGGCGCCGAGGGCGGTGCGGACGGCGAGCTCTTTTTGGCGAGACAATGCGCGCGCGAGCAGCAGGTTCGCGAGGTTGGTGCAGGCGATGAGCAGGACGCAGAGCGCCGCTCCGGCCAGCGCCAGGACCAGCAGGCGGGAGCGCTCGGAAAGCTCGTCGCGCAGCATGTTCACGGTGGCGCTGGTGTGCTCCAGTTCCTTGGGATATTGGCGGCGCAACTGGCCGGCTACCACGTTCATTTGGGAGCGGGCTTGCTCGAGGGTTACGCCGGGGCGGAGGCGCGCGACGCACTCGACGTAGTTGTCGTTGCGATCCACATAAGCGGATTGGTCGAACTGAAATGGCAGCCACAGCTCGACGTCCTGGTCCGGGAAACGGAATGCCGCTGGCATCACTCCAATCACCACGTAGGAAGTGCCGTCCAATTGCAGCTTTCGGCCGACTGCGCCGGAGTCGCCACCGAACGCGCGTTCCCACAGGCCGTAGCTGAGAACAGCGGTGAGCGGCGCGCCGGGCTGGTCGTCCGTTGCGGCGATCGGGCGGCCGAGGAGCGGGTGGACGCCGAGCGTTGCGAAGAGGTTGCCGGTCACTCGGGCCGATTCAATTCGTTCCGGATTGCCCTCGCCGGTGAGGTTTACGAGGACCGTTGTAACCCCGCCCATGTCGTCAAAGACCGTGTTCATCGCTTTCCAGTCGCGATAGTCGGCCGGTGAGAGCTCCATCTCCGGATAGCCGGGGAGATTCTCCCAGGCTTTTACCAGGCGGCCGGAGGCCGGGAAGGGCAGCGGGCGAATGAGCACGTAATCGGTGACCGAGAAAACGGCAGTGTTGGTGCCGATGCCCAGCGCCAGCACCAGGACCGCGACGGTGCTGAAGCCGCGCGCGCGGAGAAGCGTGCGGCCGGTGTAGCGAAGATCCTGGCGGAGAATGTCCCAGTGGACCGCCGGCGCGTTTCGCAGCACTTCCCAGCCGGCGGCCAGCCAGGAGGTCTTGCGCTCGGCGAATATGGCGCACATCTGTTCGCCGTATTCGGCGCGGAAGGAAGCGGGGTACAAATGCAGCAGGGCGCGGTAGAAACGCATCAGGCTTTCTCCGGGGCGAAGCCCATGCCACGCGCCAACCGGACCAGCTTGGCCATCCGGGTGGCTTCAGCCTTTGCGACGGCGGCGCCGAGCGGAGTGATGCGGTAATAGCGGCGGCGCTCGTCGTCGAGCTCGGGGGCGGGGCGGTCGCGGTCGCGGGTCTCGGTGATTAGGCCCTGCTCGAGCATGCGTTGGATGGAGCGGTAGAGGGTGCCGGCGCTCAGGGTGAGTTCGCCGCGGGTGCGCGCTTCGACATCCTGGATGATCGCGTAGCCGTGGCGGTCTTCCTCGGCTACCGCCATCAGGATGTGCAGCGTGGCGGAGGGCAGGGGGAGGAAGCTCTGGGGCAGGGAATCTTTGATGGGCGCGGTCATCGGCCTAATTATAGCCACTGTGGCTATATGTGCAACGGTTATATTCCGGCGGCATCGCACTGAGTCTTGACTCATGCCGCCGCATTTTAGGTGTGGGTGCAGGTTCGGCTGAGCGAAGCGAAGTGGGCGCCCCAGGTGTCGATTTCACACCTGGGTTCTCCACGTTTTTGATTTGGAATTGTGTAGTGGCGGCAGTTCGAGTCAGCGGCGAGAGTTGCAGGTGTTGGTGTAGGTTCGGCTGAGCGAAGCGAAGTGGGTGCCCCAGGTGTCGATTTCACACTTGGGTTCTTCACGTTTTTGATTTGGAATTGTGTAGTGACGGCGGTTCGAGTCTGCCGCGAGACCTGCAGGCGTTAGGGGTTGGGGTAAGGTCGGCTGAGCGAAGCGAAGTGGGTGCCCCAGGTGTCGATTTCACACCTGGGTTCTCTATGTTTTTGATTTGGAATTGTTTTGGTGTCGGCGGTTCTAATCAGCGGGGTCGATCGGCACTCGACCCAGACTGCCGTGCTCATAGAAAAGAGGCGCTGCTCCAGATCCAGCTGGAGGGATCGGTGGCCAGTCCTCGTTTCACCGGGTTGGCGTGCGTGTAGTTCAGCTTCTGTTTTTTCTTCTTAAACGTAAATACATTGAAGTCATAGAAGCGCGGCTGCAAGAAAGTCGGCAAGCGCTCTTGGCAGTCTGCCAATGACGGCCGGAGATCGAGGGCGGAATCTCCAGGGCGAGAATTTCTTAGAACTCGTGCCCCGCGTTGCTTGAGGATTCTCAGCACGGTCGACGGGCTACACCCGGGGGCCTCGCCGATCAGCAGGTGAACGTGTTCAGGCATTACCACGTATCCGATGACCTGGAAGCGGTAGCGCGAGCGAATTTCTGCCAGGGCGTTCACGAATACGTCTCTAGCTTGCGGGGATGCCAGCAGCGGGCGGCGGTCAAAGCAGCTAAAGGTCACAAAGTGCAGCTGGTTCTGACCGTAGATCCGTTTTAGATCCGTTGGCATTTGAAGGGTTCGCAACCTCGCACCGAAAGTCGTCTCCGCGAACGACGTTGAAAACGCGCGAGCTGCGAATATCGTACATTTGAGAGAGCGTTGGTGGAGAGGGCGAACTGCGAATTACGTAGAAATCCTGAGGGAGACCTAAAAGCTGACCAACGGCGGTAATTCAAGAACAGACTAG
>Ga0302324_100005646_pt1 | contig 27256 bp, 25 predicted proteins | sample Palsa_T0_1_FD_201949 | JGI IMG/M metagenome (GOLD analysis project Ga0302324, IMG submission 201949) | Peat permafrost microbial communities from Stordalen Mire near Abisko, Sweden - Palsa_T0_1 | ecosystem: Environmental > Terrestrial > Soil > Palsa > Peat permafrost | place: Sweden: Abisko...
GATGAAAGGCCGGCTCGCCTCTTCGTCCAGCACCCAGTCGCGCCATTTGGGATCGCCATAGGTCATGGCGCCCAGGCAGATGCGCGAGACCTTGAGGCCGGTCGCGCCGAGTTTCACGAGTTCCATATGCCGTCTCCCGATATCAGCCGCCCGCAGCATAGGACAGGACGGCATCCGGGTCAGCCGTTCAAATCTTACCGATCGGTTTAGGGCGCCCTTTACCGTTGCCCCTGCACAATCGGGCGTTCGACTGGGAGCTTACGGAATGCGGCGCGCGCTTTTTGGCATTGGATTATACCTCGTGGGCGCGCTGTTCGCGGCGCAAGCCCTTGCAGACGGTGCTTCGAACACGATTCCCGCCGCGCCCGCTCTGTGGATGGTGCACGGCCCGAAAGGGAACGCCTATCTGCTCGGCTCCATCCACGTCCTGCCCAAGAACGTGAACTGGCAGACGGCCCAGATCCTGGACGCCGTCAAGCGCGCCGACACGTTCGTGTTCGAAGTCCCGATGGACGCGGACTCGAACGACATCGCAAAAAAGGAGATCGCGCAGAACGAGGTGCTCCCCCTGAGCACGTCGCTGATTTCCCTGTTCGACGAAGACATGCGCAGCGATTTCCGCAAGGTCATCCTGCAGACACATGCCGATCCGACCTATGTCGTCTATATGCGCCCCTGGCTCGCGGCCATGGACCTGGAAGGCGTCGAGAGCGGCGATCCCCGCTATGTCGCGGCCGAAGGCGTCGACAACAAGATTTACGCGATGGCAGTGGCGCGCAAGGGCACGCATTTCCGCGCCTTCGAGACCTATGAGCAGCAATTCCGCCTGCTGATGGGCGACGGCAAATTGCAGGACGAGGTCGCGGCGCTCCGCGTCACGTTCAAGCAGATTCTCGCGCAACGGCACGAAGAGAACATCAACGGGCTCTTCGCGGCATGGGCCAAAGGCGACGCGAAGGCGCTGGCGCGTTTCGGGCCGGAGAATCCGCAGATGACCGACGCCGACAAGAAGTCGATGTTCGAAAATCGCAACCGCAGCTGGGTTCCGCAAATCACCGCCATGCTGAACGAGAAGCACACCTATTTCATCACCGTCGGCGCGGGCCATCTGGTCGGCAAGACGGGCGTTCCGAACCTCCTGCGCGCTGCCGGTTTCCAGGTCGACGGGCCGTAACCGGGAACGACTGCCCCACCCAACTCGTTCTACGACCGGAGCTATCTGCTGGCGGCAGATGGCGCATTGATGTATTGGGACAAGCGAGCCGCATTTCGGCGGTTGCCGGACGCCGGATTCCCGAAAGAAAGTCGTAAAAATGTCGCCCACATTCAAACTCGTCGCAATCGTTTCGCTTGCGCTTGTCGCGATCTCCTGCAGCCCCAAACATCAGAATTCGCAGCAGCAGAGCCCGAATGCGAACGCGGCCGCGAATGGCGGCGCCGCGGAAAACGTGCCGGACTTCCGCAGCGCCTGCGCGGACGACATCCAGAAATATTGTGCCAATGATCCGCGCAAGCGGCGCTGCCTGCGCGACAATTTGGACAAGCTCGGCGACTCCTGCAAAACCGCCATGAATGCGCCGCGCAACAATGCCAACGGCCATGGACAGGGCATCGGGCGCGTCTGTGCCGACGACCTGCAGAAATTCTGCGCGAACGATCCGAAACGGTTTCGCTGCCTGAAAGACAATCTCAATCAACTGGGCGCTGCGTGCAAAGCGGCGGTGACCGCGCGCGAACAGCAGCACGCCCAACAACCGGCGAACAGCGAGCCGTAACGGAGGTCGATCGGCAAGACAGGCCGGCGTCAGAATCCGAACAGCTTGCCCAGCAGGCCCACGACAGGACTTGCAAATTTGAGCGGCGCATCGGTCATCGCGAGCGTGATGCAAGTGCCGTCGTCGTCCGTGACCGGGCGATGGGAGATCTCCGGCGTCGTAGTCTGAAGATCGCCGCGGCGATAGCTGCCGGTCGCATCCGTGAAGCCGCCCGTCAGCACGAGCGTCAGTTCCTCGCCGCGATGGGTGTGCGTGCCGACACCCGCGCCCGGCGCGGTACGGATGAGCTGCACGCGCCCGTCCCTCCGCTTGAGCAGCGGCCGATAGGACACGCCGGGCCCGATCGGAATCCAGCGCACGCGATCGATGTCGCCATGGATATAGGAGCGCAACGGCTCCGGCGCGATCAGCGGCGGCGAGAGGTCTGCCGTCGGCACGCGCTTGTTTTCCACGATGTCGTCAAGCCTCGCCATCACCGCAGGAAGCGACGACGGGGACATTTGCGCAGGCGCCATATCGGACAGGAGCGCCCCGCCGATCTGCTCCATCGACGCCACCTTGCCGCGGCACACCGGACACAGCGCCAGATGCGTACCCACGATCAGCGACACGGCCTCGCTGCCCGCGCCCGAAGCATGGGCCAGCAGGAACTCGTCGCCGGGATGATGCCGGATGGTCATGACGCCGTCCCCAGGGCTGTGCGGATGCGCGCCATGGCGAGCCTCAGCCGCGACTTCACGGTGCCCAGGGGGAGGCCCAGTTCGGCGGCGATGGCGCTGTGCGGTTTGTCGGCGAAGAACGACATCCGCACAATCTCGGCCTGTTCGGGTGAAAGTTTCGCCAACGCCGCGCGCAAATCTTCGTCTTCGTCTTCGCGCATCAGCATCGCATCGGCGCCGGGTTCGTCGCCCGGAACGAAAGCGGGATCGTTGGGATCGAAATCGGGACGCCGCTCGCGGCGGATGAGATCGATGCGCAGATTTCGCGCGACGGTGAAAATCCAGGTCGACGCCGAGGCGCGCGTGGGATCGAACAGGGCGGCCTTGCGCCACACCGCCAGCATCGTTTCCTGCGCGAGATCCTCGGCGGCGCCGCCGCTTGTGCCCAGGCGAATGAGATAGCCTTTGATACGCGGCGCGAAATGGGCGAACAGCAATTCGAACGCCCGCCTGTCGCGGTTTTGCGCAATCAGCACGATCAGGTCGTTCAACTGCGCGGGCGGCGGAGAATCCGTCTTCGTCATGGCCCTCGGACCCGAAAGCCGATGGCGTATGGCCGCTGACCCCAGCCGGGAGGGGCTCGATTTCGGCCGGGGAATGGTTTGCGACGCATACGCCATCATAGCGTGATTTACGCGCGATCGCTGCCTGTGGATCACCGCGAAGATCACAAGGCCTTTATCCGATCCGCCCCGCATTTGATCCGAAAGCCGCCCGATGCCGTATCGCTGGCACGAGGCTGGGCCGGGAGAAGCGCGTTGTCATCCATAGAAAGTCATCACGGGTCGGGTTCCGATTTTGCAGTGGTCGGCACCGGCATCGCCGGCATGTCTGCCGCCTGGCTCCTCGCGCGCAATCATCGCGTGACGGTCTATGAGCGCGAGACGCGCGTGGGTGGCCATACCCACACCGTCGACGTCGAAACCGCGCGCGGGCCTGTGCCCGTCGATACCGGCTTCATCGTCTACAACGAACCGAACTATCCCAACCTGACCGCCCTGTTCCGGCATCTCGACGTGCCCACGCGCGCGAGCGAAATGACGTTTGCGGTTTCGCTCGACGAGGGCTCGCTCGAATATTCCGGATCGCTGGCAGGTCTCGTAGCCCAACCTTCCGCGCTCCTGAAGCGAGACTATTGGCGCATGCTGCGCGATACGGTGCGCTTCTATCGCGAAGCCCACGAGCTTCTGGTCGAGCCCATCGCGCGTCAGATGAGTCTCGGCGAATATCTGCGGACGCGAAATTATTCCAACGCTTTCGCCCGGCTGCATCTGCTGCCGATGGGTGCCGCGATCTGGTCTTCCTCGATTGATGACATGACGGCCTATCCCGCGGCCGCCTTCGCGCGCTTCTTCGCCAATCACGGCTTGCTCAAGCTGACGTCGCGGCCGCAATGGCGCACGGTGGCGGGCGGCTCGCAGGAATATGTGAGCCGGCTGACGGCATCCTATTCCGGCAATATCCGCTCGGGCGCTGGTGTCGCGCAGATATTGCGCGATGCGGACGGTGTGACGATTGTCGATGAGCGGGGCAACCGCAGCCGCCATGACGGCGTGATCGTGGCCGCGCCCGCCGACCGCGCGCTCGGAATGCTCGATCGTGCGTCGGACGACGAACGTGCGTTGCTGGGCGACTTCCGCTACCGCTCAAATCTCGTGGTGCTGCATGAAGACACGCGCCTGATGCCGAAGCGGCGGCAGGCCTGGGCGAGCTGGAATTATCTCGGCCGCAGCGATGCGTCGGCCAATTCCGATCTCTGTGTCACCTATTGGATGAATGCGCTGCAGGGCCTCGACAAGCGCGCGCCGCTGTTCGTCACGCTCAATCCACGCCGGATGCCGCGCGAAGACAAAATCCACGGCGTCTACGATTGCGCCCATCCCGTGTTCGACGCGCACGCGCTGGCGGCGCAAAGCCTGTTGTGGCGGCTGCAGGGCCAAAACCGTACCTGGTATTGCGGCAGCTATTTCGGCTCGGGCTTCCATGAAGATGCGCTGCAGGCGGGCCTTGCCGCCGCGGAAGCGGCCGGCGGCGCGCGGCGCCCCTGGCGAGTCGCGAACGAATCCGGCCGCATCGCGCTTGCACCGGCGGCCCTTGCTGCCGCTTGAAACCGATGTGGCTTCAAATTCATTATAGCCCCGCCTATATTGCGGGGGCTGAGGGAAACATGGTCGACGATCTTTCGCGTCAACTGCCCATCGTGCAAAATTCCGTCGCTCCCCCCTTCTGGGGCCGCGCCATGCTGAATGCGGTCAGCGAATTCGGCGAAGGCGAGCTTGTGCTGTGCTTTGCCAACGGGGCAGAGCGCACCGTCCGCGCCGCCCAGACGGGCGCCCGCGCCGTGCTCAATATTGCCCGCGCCCGTACGTTGCGCCGTCTCGTGTTCGGCGGCGCGGTGGGCCTGGCCGAAGCCTATCTCGACGGCGACTGGACAAGCCCCGATCTCGCATCGGTGTTCGAATTCGGCGCCCGCAACATGGACCGGATGATCGGCGGCCTGCGCGGGCTTTCGCTGTTGCAGCTTCCCCGCATCCTGAAACACAAAGCGCGCGCCAATACGCGCAAGGGAAGCCGGCGCAACATTGCGGCGCATTACGACCTCGGGAACACATTCTATTCGCAATGGCTTGACCCCACGATGACCTATTCGTCGGCGTTCTTCGAATCGAAGGACATGAGCCTGGAAGATGCGCAGCGTGCCAAATGGCGCCGCATGGCCGAAACGCTCGACCTGAAACCCGACCATCGCGTGCTGGAAATCGGCTGCGGCTGGGGCGGCTTCGCGATGTACGCTGCGCGCGAATATGGCTGCCATGTCACGGGCATCACGCTTTCGACCGAGCAATATGCCTATGCGACCAGCGAGGTGAGCCGCGCGGGCCTCGCGGACAGGATCGATATCAGGCTGCAAGACTATCGCGACGTGGAAGGCCAGTTCGACCGCATCGCCTCCATCGAGATGTTCGAAGCGGTCGGCGAAGAGAACTGGCCCTGCTATTTCGACGTGGTGCGCGACCGGTTGAAGCCCGACGGCGTGGCGGGCTTGCAGATCATCACCATCGCCGATTCCGATTTCGAGACCTATCGCAGAGATCCGGACTTCATCCAGCTTTACATCTTCCCGGGCGGCATGCTGCCCTCACCCACCGTGCTCAAGACCGTCGCGACGAAACAAGGCCTCGGCTTCGAAACGGTACGCACTTTCGCGGGCTCCTACGCCGAAACCTTGCGCCGCTGGCGCGAAACCTTCGACACACGCTGGCCCACCATCGCGCCGCTCGGCTTCGACGACCGCTTCCGCCGCATGTGGGATTACTATCTCGCGTCGTGTGAAGGCGGATTTCGCGCCGGCGCGATCGATGTGGGGCAGTTTCGGTTGACGCGGGCGTGAGGGAATCAAATTATTCCCACTCGCCCCTTGAGGGCAGCGACAAAGCGCGAAGCTTACCGAGCGACGCGGATTGCTTTTTACGGGGACGACGCACCGGCTGACAGCGTCGCGCTTAGAATTTGTTGACGATATTGCCCCATCATGGATCCCGTGGCGCCGGGAACGCAACATGCGGACGAATCCGACATTTCGCGCGATCGGGGCGATTGTGCCATTCTTTTATTGCGGCGGCCTCCTCATCTATTTCATCCACCAGGGCGGATCGGTTGAGGGCGCAATTTCCATCGGCTTGGGACCAACCTTGCTGGGGCTGGCGATCGTCGATCTGCTCTTTGCTATTCCCGTCATCGTGGTGCTCTTCCTGTTTTTTCATGGAAGACGTTCGCGCAGATCGGACGGGCACGGCGGCCCGTCGGGGCCGCACGACGGAGAGGACGCTTTCGACGCCGACGCCGTGGTCGCCCGCTATTTGGCCAGGGGACCCGCGCAAACAGCCGCCAGCCCGCCCGCGCCATCCCCCGGCAGTGCGCCGAAACCAACAGGCTTTGGTCGCAGGAGCCGGTGATCGTCAAAGGGCAATGCGCGGGCCATTGATCGGCGCGCCTATTTCCGACCGCACGATGCCGGAGGTGCTGCAACCTGCTTCCCTCATCGCGCGAGTCAACGAAAGAATCGTCTGATCCGTCCTAGTTACAGAACACGGGGACGCTTAATCCATTGCTGTGGAAGCAACAGAGCGCTCGTCGTAGAAAGTTTGAAAATTGATTTCACGTCCCCTATTCTAATTTCCTGGATGCTCGCGGGACGCTCGGACACACGGTCAAGTGCGATGATTCTTCACGGAATGCTCGTCCACCAAAAGTTGCAACACTTAACCAGTTGCCGGATTACTACGCATGCGTACAGAGATGGACTTGGCATGGATCGATCGGCGCGACCTCCGCAGCCGGCGGTTTGATTTTTCGATTTCGATCCCGATATGCTAGTGCGATTTTCGCGGCATCGACCTGCGAGGCTGCAATCGAAGAGAGTGGGGATACCAGTCATGAAGTTTATCATCCCGGCGAGCGGACGCTTCGCGCGGATTCTTGGCGCCGTCGTTGCAGCGGGTCTCTTGGGCGCATTTTCGCTGTGCGATGTGGCTGCCGGCCAAACCGCTGCGCCGCGCGCGTCCGATATGCCGCTCCGCGATAGCTGGAGGGCATCCATTGCGAAGGTTCCCCTGCCGCAGGAGGGTTGCTTCACGGCGTCTTATCCCGACATGAAATGGACGGAAGTCGCCTGCGTGGTCGCGCCTTCGCAACCCTTTGATGCGGAGGAAGCTTCGCCCGACGGTGCGGACACGGTGGGAGCGACCAAGGACTATGCCGCCGTCGTGGCCGGACATATGTCGGCCGCATCCGGGTTCTTCCCTTCCGCCAGCGGCGTGAAATCGGAAAAAGACGGGGGCGTGGCCAACATGTACGCCCTCCAGCTCAATTCCAATTTCATGCCCGGCGACAAGGCCTGCCATAACGCCGCCGATCCGTCCCTGTGTCACGGCTGGCAACAATTCATCTATAACAACCACTTCCAGCAAGCGTTCATGCAATACTGGCTGGGCGACTTTAATGCACCGTGCCCGGCAGGCTGGACGACCCACAAAAAGAACGGAAACACGGCTTGCTTCGTCAACAGTGCTGCGGTTTCCGTTCCATCCCAGAACATCAATCAACTTCCCTATCTGAGCGTCACGGGATCCGCCGTCGCGAAAGGAATGGATACGGTCGTCGTGACGACGCAGGAGAAAGCGTACGGCACGACCGGGAAAGACTCGGTGGCGTATCTGGCGAATTACTGGAACACGGCGGAATTCAATGTTTTCGGCGACGGCGGCGGGACCGAAGCCGTTTTCAACAAAGGGACGTCGCTGACGGTTCAGATCGACGTGAAGAACGGCACGAAGGCTGCGCCTGTTTGCAAGGAAAATGACGGCACCACCGCGGAGACGAACAATCTCGTGCTTGGACCCTGCACGGCATCCCGTGGGACGACGCCTTCGGTTTCATTCACCGAGTCTCTCGGCAAGTAGAAGAGATATCAGCGCGAGTTTTCCGTCGACGTCTTCCGCAACCAGAATCACATGAATCGCACATTCCACAGCGCATCTGAATTGTCGAATCATTGGCGGCTGCATTGGATTGGGCGTCACCGAGTTTGAGAGGTTGGTATTAGGGGACCGCATGTGGCGCCCCTGGGCTTCAACGGACTAAAGAAAAACGCTACTGTCCGATCCAAGTGTGGCTCATCCGGGGAATTCCGGTTAAACAGCGACTTCTCGAACGACCTCTCAGAGGATGGACGAAAATGGCAATCTCATTTTATGACGCGAGTGTCGCAAGTTATATTCAGATTTTGGGTGCGACCGGCGGTGTGCTCGAAAAAAGTCTGGCGCATTTTCATGCGAAGGGCATCAACCCCGAAACGATAGTGGAGCAGCGGCTGGCGCCAGACATGCTGCCATTTAGCTTCCAGATCCATTCCATAGTTCATCATTCGCTGGAAGCAATCGAAGGAATCAAGCGCGGCGTATTCGGGCCGCCCGGCGAAAAGCCACCTCACACCTATGTTCAGCTTCAGACGCTCGTCGGCGATACGCTTTCATCGCTTAAGAAGCTCTCGCCGGACGATGTGAACGCACTCGAGGCCAATGATGTTGTGTTCGAGATTCGTGGGATGAAAATGCCGTTTACGGCAAGCGGGTTTCTTTTGTCATTCTCGCTTCCGAATTTTTATTTTCATGCTTCGACCGCCTACGACATCCTGCGCTCGAAAGGTGCGCCGCTTGGCAAGCGTGACTTCATGGGCTCCCCGCGCATGAAAAGGTGAATACGCAACCTGCCACGTTTCCATCTTGCCGGAAAACGAAAGTTTACCACCCCTGACGTGAAGGTTCGTAACCTGAGCCCAATCTTCGTATTCCAGCCGGTCATAGCACCGGTCATGCGGGGACGTCTCATCCAGTTTCAAACTCCCGCGCCGATCGGCCAATGACACGGATTAACCGTCCACAAATTCCGAACGCCAAATTCTTGCGGCGCGCGTCAACCTGACCTAAGTTTGCGAAATTCCGTCGCCCTGCAGACGTTTCCGGACAACCGTTCGGAACGGGGCCTTCGACTTTGCAAATCGGGACATCCTGGGGGACTGTCGGCGGAACGGACAAATTGGGGGGTATGCAAATGTTCAAACAGATTCTCATGACGATCGGCGCGCTCGGCCTTTGCGCGGGCGCAGTGCAGGCAGGCGAATCCGGAACGCTGGCCGTGAGGCCGGGGATGCCGCCGCAGCAGGCGAAGATGTTGCTCCGCATGGAAGCGCGTTCCCAGGCGCTGCGCAGAGCCTGGCTTGCCACCGGTCACGTGGCCGGGGCCGCAGCGCCCGCGATCACTGCCGGTAAACTGCTCACGCCGAATCTCAATGTGGTCAAACCTCCCGCTGCGCCGGAGATCACCTTGACCTACCAGGCAGCGGCAGGCCTGGCCGTCATCGGCGGCTGCTTTACTTCCAACACGTCATCGCAGGAAATTTGTCTCCAATATTTCCTGCCTCCCGGCCCTCCGGCGCCCACGGGCGGAAACGTCACGCTCGAACGGCCGGGCGGCGAGGGAGGATCGCTGAGCCTCTATTCTGCGGCCGGCGCCTGGACCCTGACGGATTTGTACATCAACGATTTGTCGGGGGCGAACGCCGTCTACAACCAGAGCGAGATCGCTTCATTGTTCACCGGCGGCAGCACGTTCGAAGTGACCAACAACGGATCGCCGGACACTGCCGATCCCGTCATCACGGCCGCGAAGGTGCTGACGCCGACCGTCAGGCTGTCGTCCGCGAACCCCGCCTTCGGCGCGCAATTGACGATATCGGACAATCTTTCGGGCGTGGGGGAAATCTGTATCGACGTCGCGGACCCGCACGGCAACGAATATTCCTGCGGCTATGACATTCCGCCCTCTCCGCGCAGCGGCGCGGTCGACACGGGGACATCGATCGCCGGCGGCCCGGCCGGCACCTGGACGATCCTGGACTACGATGTCTGCGACGTTGCGAGCAACTGCGTCTATGACAGCAACCCGTCCGACATCCAGTCGCTCTTCGGCACGACGACATTCAGGGTGAAAAGCTGAAGTCACGCGGGGACGCGTAATCGGACGTCCCCGTGTTTTTCCGTCGGGCCAATGCATGCGCCTCCAGTCCGCTGTCCGCGCGCCTGTCAAAAAAGATCGGGCAACGGGTCGAATTCAAGTCTGGCGCGTTACCAGAGATGCCGCGCGAATACGCGCTTCTATGAGCCCGGGAGATCGCCGTGAGATCGTTTGCCGCTTCAGTATTAGCCGTGGCTGTTTTCGCAGCCGGGGCTGCCCTTGCCCAGAGCAATAGCAGCGTGGGCGGCAGCGCCCAGGCTGGGCCCGTGGGCGCAGGCGCGCAGGCCGGTCCGAACGGCGCGGGGGCAGGCGCCAATGTGGGACCGGTGGGTGCAGGCGCCCATGCCGACCATGGCGATGTCGGCGGAGGCGGCCAGGTCGGCGGCATCGTCGGCGGGGGCGCGCATGTCGGAAACGGAGTGGGCGCCGGCGTGAACGTCCTCGGAGTCAATGTCGGCTTCAACGTCGGCGGCCATCGCGTCTGCCACGGCGGATGGTATTGGCACAATCATCATCATTATTGCCATCGCTGGTAGAAGCATAAGAACACCGACGAATACCGGGACCGCATACGTCATGCGCTCCCCGGTGTCCCGGATTTCGCGTATTCTCGGCCGCCCCATCACGCGGCCTGGCACCGGGAGGAAAATCCCGGTCAGCCGCTCCTGCACAACCGCGACTGTTGTATTACGAATGGCGTCCCGGGTTTACGCCTTGGACCGCCATCGCAGGGCCAGCGACCTGACACATTGGTCCTGTCACAGTAAACTTTGTCATATAGCAAACGCTTGGCCTATTATAAAGCGTTTGCTATATAGTCATATGAACAGTGTCGTCTACACGCGTACGGCCATTTAGGCTCTCAGGGCGATGCCAGCCAGAGATCGGGACGCGATCGTGGAGAAGCTGGAAGCTTTTGCTGCGGGCGCGCCGCAAGACGTTTCCGCACTCAAGGGGTCGGATTTCTACCGTCTGCGCCATGGCAATTGGTGTGCAGTTTTTGAGCAGAATGAGCAGGAAATCAAAGTCTTGGATGTGGCGCACCGACGCGAAATTTATCGATAAGCGCTCAAGTCAGGGCCGGAGAACCAAATGAAAAAGATTCAAGTCATCCGTGACGAGCACGATGAGCCGGCTTTCGCCGTAGTGCCGTGGGCTGAGTATCAGGCTTTAACCGCAAGTCGCGGCGAGGATGCGGCGCTGATCGCACGCGCTCTCGCTGCGCGGGGCGACGAGGCGTTTCCCGCCGATGTGGCAAAGCGGCTCGCGAAGGGCGAGGCGGCTCTCAAGGTGTTTCGGGAGTGGCGGAAGCTGTCGCAGGGCGAGCTCGGGAGCGATGCCGACGTAGCGCCGAACTACATTTCGCAGATCGAGCGCGGCGAGCGGGGAATGGGCAAAGCAACGGCGCGGAAACTCGCGCCTGTCCTGCGCGTGTCGATGGAAGCGTTGCTGGATTGACGGCTCGGCGCCGGTTTTCCCCGAGAGTTCTTCGAATATGGTGGCGAATATGCCATTCGTCGGTCGTGAGTCGGAGAGCCGAATACCTTACTTCAAGTGCCCGAGCTGCCGTGGTCTTGCCGCTGCACGGTAAGCCAACCATCAAGTGAAGTGTTGCCACGGGTTGCTCCTGTTGAAGCGCACCATACTCCGTTGCGAACACGGTGACGCCAGCTATATTTTCCTCCAACGCGTGCTCTTCGGGAAGTTCTGGCCGGGGCGTCGGGTAATGCCTGCAGCTGCAATTCGACAACAACTGAATCGCTGTTCGTCACCGTCATCCAACCCTCGTAAAATCGCTGATCCAGTTGGTTTCCCAAGTCTTGCCGCCGTCGGGCGAGTAGGCCTGTTCCCAATGCGCCGCGTTGCGGGTGATGTTCGACCAGATGAACCGCACCTTGATCGGTTTTCCCCGCAGCGTGTCGTCGTTGTAGAAGGTCCCCACGCCGTCCACGAAACGGCCCAGCATCGGCGGATCGAGTTTGGCCAGAGGCGTGCGGCCATCGAGCCACCAGATCGCCCATTGTCCGGTCTTCGCATCATAGGCGCGCAAGGTGGCGCCGCTATAGGCGTCGCCCGGCTTGTCGAGGAACGTGTCGTCGACATTGCCCCAGCCCTTCAGGATCGGCCACCAGGTCTGGGTGCCGTCATATTCCAGCCAGTCATGGCTCCCCGCCAACCGATCTTTCAGAACCCGGTTGTGGATCTTCCATTTGCCGACCCTGAGATCGAAGGCGTGCAGCCCGCTGAGGTCTTGTGCCTCTGCGGCCTGCACCGCAGCCAAACCCAGTGCGACGGAGACGGCGACGGCGGAGGCAAAAGGGCGGCGACGAGTCATCGGGAATATCCTTGGGTCAAGCGGGACGATTGCGCGACCGACTGTAAAGCTCATACCTGTCACCGGGTGTCAGGTATTGCTGCGCGATCGAAATAAAAGCGCTCGTGGGAATACGGGGGAATAAGAATTGGGGTCAGAGTGCATTTAATATGGCTCTATTGGGCCGCTGATAATTCCACTCCGACCCTAATTCTCTTCAGGCCCTCAAGCGCTGCGAGATATATTCACAGCCTCTCCTGCCCGCACGGAAAGGGACGTTTGTGCAGATGCTGGTCTGCCTGCGCGAAGCTTGCGCTTCGCTTCGGCAGATACGGCCCGCCTACGCTCACGCTTCGCCGGACTATGCAGCTCGTCTGCCGAAGCGAAGGCGGATGCGGGCAGGATGCCCGCGCTCCATTTGTCGCTGAAGTCCTTCGCCGCTCGCGATCGGGGCACGCAAAAAACAAGGTGACAGCGGCAGCGTTCCCGTCGACCGCTTTCATCCGAAGTGCGCCCAACCGACAGGAAACGCATTTTGCGACCCTTTAACCCTAACTGCGTGCGGTGCAGTCGGCGGGCGCGGTTTATGGAATTGCGGCCGACCGCCATTGTGCCTAACATCGCCCTGGGTAGAGGTGGACAAACCATGAGGGTATGGGCGCTGGTCGCCACGCTTGGCGTGGCGCTTTATGGTTGCACGACAAACACTGTGAACGTGCCGACGCCGGCCCCATTGCCTGCACCCGTCGCGCAGCGCCCAAGCCTTGAACCGGCCCTGCCCGGTCCGTGGCGCATCACCAAAACCGAATGGACGAAAGCCGACGAAGACGGCTTTGGCGAATTCGTTCGCCGGATCGCGGAAAGCGGCTGCACGACGACGATCGCGTGCATGCAGAGCGCCGCCAACTTCTATCACGACAGCGATCCGCCGTTCCTTTTCCATGCCGACTGCGCCAAATGGGCTTATATGCTGCGCGCCTATTATGCGTCCAAGAACGGGCTTCCTTTTTCCTATGTGGACCGCGTCGCCAGTGACGCCGCCGATCCCAGATTCGCCATGACATCCAATCGCGTGCTTGAGCGCCGCGACATCGTCGATGGCGGAACGGGCTCCAACACGGTCGCCATCTTGAAGGCGGTGCACGACCAGGTCTCGACCGCAACATTCCGGATGGACGCAGGCGAGCAAGGCGCCTTGCTGCAGGATTTCTATTCGCCGAAGATCCAGCCGGGCTCCATCCACGCCGGCACCGCGATCTACGACATCAACGGCCATGTGATGCTCGTGTACGAGATCACCTCCGACGGGAGCATCCTCTATGTGGACGCGCACCCCGACGAAAGCGTGACGCGCGGCGCCTACGGACCTCAAGTCCCCAACACGCCGAAATCGCTCGGGGCAGGATTCAAGAATTTTCGCCCGCTCCAGCTCGTGGGCGCCGAGCGGCGCGCCGACGGGAGCTATATCGGCGGTCATGTGGTTCTGACCGCCAACGATGCGATTGCGGATTTCTCGCTCGAACAATATCGGGGCAATACGCCCGACGCCAAAGAGGGCGCCAAAGACGACGCCGGCAACGCGCAGTACCGCTACAACAACGCCCCGCTCGATTTCTACGAATATGTGCGCGCCGCGATGTCGAAGGGCAGTTACGCGTTCAATCCCGTTTACGAGATGGAAGTCGCGATGGGCTCTCTTTGCCGGGATGCGAAGGAAGGGACGGCGGAAGCCGACGCGCGCGTCAAAGCCGGCCTTGCCAGTCTCCATGCCGACCTCGCGAAGGCAGCAAGCCAATGGGCGATGCGCGATTTGCGCGTCGTTTACCGCGGCGTATCGCTGAAGCAGACCCTGGCCGATACCTATGCGGCGGCAGAGCGGTCTTGCGTCAAATCCAGTGACGGTGCGCAGGTTGCCGCAAGCGCATTCGACCGGTTCGAGTCGCCCGAAACCGATGTCTCAAACTTGATCGCCCGGATCGACGACAATGCGCCCTTCAGCGGAATGAGGCCTGTCGGGTACTGATGTCTTCGCGCGACATGCTCAGTTCGATTTGAATCCGATCCTGGCATGCGTGCCGTCGCAGAACGGCTTGTTCGCGCTGCCGCCGCAGCGGCACAGCTTTGCATTGGTGACGCGCGCGACGACGCGCCCCGTTCCGCTGATGATCTCGAGATTGCCGCGCACCTGCAGCGGTCCATCCAATTCGGGTACGATCGCAAGCGTGCCGTCGCGCACCGGCAGCATGTCGGCCTTTCCCGTCGGCGGTTCGCCGGTGGCTGAAAATCCGATGTCGTGATGCGAGCTGTCGCAAAAGGGCTTGTTCTTCGACGCGCCGCAGCGGCACAGCGTGGCGCGGAAGCCCGCCGCTTGGCCATCGAGGCGCATGTCCGCGTGCACGGCGTAAGGTCCCGCTTCGCGAATGCCGATCAGATTGACGGGCGGCGGCGCCTCGTCTTGTTTGCCGTCCTTGCGCTTGTAGCGGATCGCCCCGGAGGGACAGGCATGCGAAATCTCGACCAACCGGTCGACGTCCATCGCATCCGGATTGATCCAGGGACCTTTGACATTGGCGAGGAAAACGTTCGGCGCGCCGGTGACGCAAAACCGCGCGTGAATGCACTTTTTTCCTTCATAGATCAGCGTGAGCTTTTCGCCTTCGATGAAATCGACACCGGCGACCGTGTTCGGTTCGGGTGGCGCATTTCCGCGCAGAGCCGCCGATTGCGTTGAAGCGTCCGGCGACGGTCGCGTCGGTCGCGGCTCTGTCTGCGTTTCAACCGGATCCATTGAAAATCCTTTCTCCGCGCGTTGGGCAAGGTCTTCGAGCAATCGCACCGCCGACTTGGCGCGCGGATCGCCTGTGTCGGCAATCGATTTGGCCGCGGCGAGAATGATGCCAAAGCGTTCGACCAAAAACCGCCGCGCGGCAACGCCCCGCGGCAGGGGCGACGCATCCCGCAATGTCGTGAACGAGACGCCCGCATGGCAATTGGGATTTGAGGGACCGATCGGAAGCCTAGCCGCGCGCTCGGCAAGCGGCGCAAAGGCCCGCATCAGTCCCGTGGCGAGATCGACGGCGAGAGCCTTCTCCGTATCCGGCCTCGGCACACCATAAGAATAAGCGAGCAGGCGCAGCATCAGGCCGTAGATCGCATTGGCAACGTCGACGGTCTCGGCAGCCTCCTCGTTCTCGATCCAGATGCGGCCCTCGGGCCGGACGGGACGGCGAAGAAGCGGATTCCACGCCGCGGGGAATGCCGGTTCGAAGTCCGGATTCTCTTTCGTGAGCCGGATCAGCTCGTCGCGAATTTCGATGAACCGTTGAAAATGCGATCCCGCAGAATTCGCCGGCGCGCCTTCGCCCTGCTCCACAATCGCTTTCAGCGCAGCCGACGCCGTCTTGAGGCAGATGACGGGCACAGCGCCCGTGACGGCAGTCTCGTCCGGCGACAGCTGCAGACGCGGGTCGCCGCAAAAGGCTGCGGCCTCGCCATGGCGCTCGGCAAAGTCGCGCAAATTCGCGTCCAGAGCGACGTAGAATTCCCCAACCGTTTCATAGTCGAGCGGCATCGGCGTAATTCGCGGCGCACTGACGCCGCGCTTGAGCTGGAATTCCGGCTCGAACCCTTTGCCATCGCGCTCGGCTGCGCCTTCCGGCCGCTCGAGGTAGATAAAATGCTGCAGCACCTCGGGCGTGAACGGCGCCAGCTTGACGACTATCCCTGCGGGCACTTTGCCCGGGCTCAGTGGAAAGTTGTCGCGGGTGAAAGGCGGCGAAACACCCAGCGCCGAGGCAATATTCCACACCGCGGTCAGGTGCCCCATTTCGTCGACGGCAATGGCGATGATGGCGCGGCGCCAGCGCGCGACCGCTTCGGCTTCCTGCGGGCTCAGCCCTTCTTCCGTGCCGCTTTTGAGACTGAAGGCGGCATAGAGATAGGTGCACATCAGATCGTGTTCGAGTTCGGCCGCCTCGCAAAGCGCATGCGCCAGCTTTTCGCGCGAAGGCAATGACAAGACCGCGTCCATTGGCGTTCCCCGTATCTTCGAAGATTCTACAGCCCGCCGGGCTGCTTGGCCATAAACGCACGAAACCTGCCGCCGGCACAAAATGGATGCGGCGGCGCAATCGACTGAATCGGGCGTGCCCAATTCCGGTAAGAACTGAAACGCGCGCGATCGCAGCCGCGCCGGGCCCCGTCGTTCTGGTGGGCCATCCCTGGGGCGGGGCCGTTATCACCCAGGCCGGCGATGACCCCAAGGTCAAGGCACTTGTTTATGTGGCCGCGTTCGCGCCACCCGTCGGCATGTCCGTCAACGATATGGGCAAAGGCGCACCGCCTTCGCCCGGCTCCAGGGAAGTCGTCCTTCTGCATTGCGAGCGCGCTCGGCGATTGAGCATGCTGTTGACCGAACCATGTGAACCCTGGCCGGTCCAGATCGTGGTTTCGCTACGTCGCGAAGCAGCGCGAAACGTTCAGTTGACCTGGGGCACGTGCCCATCGACCGTTGTCGGAAGTGCCAGTGTCCATTTCGTCCTGCGATCCGAAACGACCCGTACCACGCACGGATCTGTTGCATGAGACGCCGCACCAGACCAAGGCCGTGGCGTTTGCCGGAAGCAGGCTCGATTGCAATCGAGATCGTCGAGTCGCGACCCAAAGTTCCGCGAATGCCACAATCAACCGATGAGACCGCCGACGATACGGCAGTGTATCGGAACGCTGTCGTCGTAGTAATAGACCGCGCAAATCCGGTGGTAGCCGTCGGCGACGATCAAGGGAATTCCTCTGGAAATGTCGCCCTGCACCAGGAGCACGGGCGCCAATGGCTTGCCCTTGTGAATCTTCTTGAGGTCGCCGTCGACATGAAGTTCGTCCGACGGCAGCAACGGCAGATTGCTCGCTCGCAAGAGGTCTTTCGCGGCGAGTTCTAACGTCCTGGTCTTGCGCATGGACTGCACAAGCTTTTTTGCCTTGATCGCGGGGAGAACGAGCGAGAGAAAGTGCAGCGCCCCCGCGAAGTCTTCATCTTCCGGCTTCTTCTTCCAAACTGGCCGCTGTTTTGTCATGGCGGACAATCTTGCTTCACTCTGCCAGGCTTTGCAATTCGGGCTGCAAATCGAACGCAACTTCAACCCCACTCGATATTGTCGGAACATCGTTTTTAAGTCGGCGTTGTCTGGCTGCACCCGGAGGAACGGACATGGACAAGGATCGAATCAAAGGTGCGGCCGACGAGGCCAAAGGCGCCGCAGAGCACGCGATCGGGACGGTTACCGCGACGCGAAGCTCAAGACGGAAGGCAACGTCGACAAGTTGAAGGGTAAAGTAGAGAACGCCGGCGGCGGAGCGAAAGACGCCGTCCGAGGCGCGAACAAAAATTAAGCTCGATTTCCAAATCGGCTTGCGCGATGCGCATGAAAGAACGTGGAGCATCGATATGCGCTCCCCATGCTTTTTGCGATAGCGATCGGAACCAGGATGTGCACGCTGCGCACTTGCGGTGCTGCCATACGTAGTTTCGCGGGCAGCCAACACGCCCCGCAAATGAAAGTTGCCGGTCACAAGGGGCGAAACCGGCTTTGGCGCGTTCACTCCTCAGGACCCGTCCGTTGGCGGTCACGGTGCTTTCCAGATCGATGTGCGATTGCCGACGGAAACGCACCCTCACATATCTTGGAGGAAGCCATGGAACTCATTCTTATTATCGTCGTCCTTTTTCTGCTCTTCGGAGGTGGTGGTTATTGGGGCTATAGCCGCTGGCGTTGACAGCGGCTCGCCCTTCACCCTTCGCAAGGTGCGATTTGCTGGTTAAGCAGTCTTTCAGGATTTTCCGTGTCGGACTCGCCGTCGGATAGCGTTGCATCGTTAACGGATCGCCGAGGAGCTGACGCTCGCTTCGTCGGCAAGCTGTGGGGTCGCCACGGTACCAAGTGCCGGATTCTATCCACTGGAAAATCCAGATCGATAGGAGTCCGGCCGCGCTCGCGGCTGAGGGCTCCAAATGTTTCGCCCGCCGAAATATGAACGCTCGCGTGCTGAAATTGGACAAAATCCGGCAGGGTCGGTGTGCGCATATCGGTGGCTGACGAGATGTGTTAACGTGGCCTTTGTGCTCGCCAAGCGAGCGGCGGGGAAGTGAAGGCCGGCCATGAAACCTGAGAAGAAGGATCTTCAGTTCGACCCCAAAGTGTTTCTCTCGAAGATCAATGGGGGTCGAACCGTATCCGAGTACCGGAGAAACCAGCGCGTCTATCGGCAAGGTGACCGTGCGGATTCGATTTTTTACATTCAGACCGGGAAAGTGAAGGTCACCGTCGTCTCGCCACAGGGCAAGGAAGCGGTGGTGGCAGTTCTTGGCCCCGGCGATTTCTTTGGCGAAGCTTGCCTGGCCGGACAGTCTCTGCGTTTGGCGACGGTGACCGCTCTGGAGCAGAGTTCGATCACGCAAATGTCGAAGGCCAACACTGTCAGCGTGATTCACACAGAGCCGGCGTTTGCCGAATTATTTATCGCGCATCTCTTGGCTCGCAACGGTCGTGTTGAGGAGGATCTGGTCGATCAATTGTTCAACTCGAGCGAGAAGCGCCTGGCGCGAACCCTCCTGCTTCTTGCAAATTTTGGGAAGGAAGGCGAGCCCGAACCGATCCTGGCGAAAATCAGCCAGGAGACGTTGGCGGAGATGATCGGCACCACACGGTCACGGGTGAGCCACTTCATGAACAAATTCCGGCAACTGGGCCTGATTACGTATAACGGCCACATTGAGGTTCATCGCTCCTTGCTGAATCTGGTTCTGCATGAGAAGCCGGAAATCAGAACTTGAGTTCAGCATCTTTTCTCAAATTGAAAATATTGGGGGTTGTAGGCCCATCTACTTGACACTTTAAGTAATTCCGGACTTCAATCGGTTCGTAAGGCGTTTACCGCGGGGCAGCTTGAAAGCGGCAGCGGTGTGTGGGGCGTATTCCAAAGTTTGTCGTCGTGCTGCGTCCTCGGGCGAATGTGTTCGCACCGATGCCGAAGCGCGTCCAAATCGGGGGTGAAATATGATTTCGTCAGCTCGCATCGTGCTTCCCGTCCTGATGTGCGTGGCAGCCTCGATCGCTTTGTCCGGCTGCGCGGCAGTGGGAAAGCAAATTCAGGCTTCGCCGGACCAGGAAAAGTTTGCCGCGCCGAATTGCGCTCCTCCTGCGGTCGAAAAGGCCTGCCTCGAGAGCTATGCGTATCAGGAGATCAACACAATCGACCTGAACTACAACAAGTACAAAAAGGAGCTGTTTTACGGCACTTCAAGCGGCTCGCTTCTCGCGGACCTGGGTATCCTGGGCACGACGCTGGCTGCCACGTCCGCCTCGGGCGCGGCGACCAAAGCGACACTTTCGGCGATCGCGGCGGGAATCACCGGAACCCGGACGGCTATCGACTCTGATGTTCTCTACAACAATTCGCTCCTGTCGCTGATCGCGAAAATGGACTCGGACAGGGAACAGCAGAAGGTCGCCATCATCAAAGTCATATCTTCACCCGCCGGCTACACCAATTACGACAAACTGGCGGGGGATCTGATCACCTATTACCAGGCCGGCGAAATTCACAACGCAATCATCGGAATTACAAATTCCGCCGGCGCCAAATTGAGTCAATGCACAACGGACGAAACGGCTCTCAAGGCCGGCGATGCCGCAACGGCTGGCTGCTGAACGCCGACGTGAATTTTCGTGCCCCCTGAGGGCTTTGAGGACGTGTTACGATCCGCGGCGATGCGATATGGTCGCCTTTAATGTCGCCGGCGACCGGACTCCTCTGAGAAAGCCCCAGGAGTGAACAAATGTCTTCGTTTCAAGACGCCATGCGCCGCGTGATTACCGGCGACGACGTGCAGGGAAAGTCCGTCGTCATACTCGACGGGGGCCCTTCGTCCGCGACAGGAAGCGCTGCCCTTGGCGGATTGTTCGAGATCTGGGAAGACGCGGCCTCGGGCATGCTCGATCCCGCGGTCCACACCGATCTCGGGACGAAGCGGCCGGTTCTGGGTCCGCGCAAGGGTAATGTGCAGATACGCTGGTTCGTTATCAGCCCGGCACCCGAGGGCGTGCCGAAAGCCGAACTCGACAAGTCCGTGCGCGAACGCTTTGCCGGATTCGACGGCGCCCATCACATCATCGATCAATCGCGACACCCCGGCATGCACGAAACGCATTCGCTGGACGTCATCTGCCTGCTTCAGGGCGACGCCTCGCTGATTCTGGAAGACGGCGAAACGCGGTTGAAGCCCGGCCAGGTGGTCATCCAGCGCGGCACCAATCACGCCTGGCAGGCGCATGGCGGCCCGGCCCTGTTTCTGGCGGTGCTGATCGATCGGGAGTTGAAGTTGGGTTGATGCGGGCGGCAGTGGCGGCCGCCGAACCAAATCCGGAATGTCGCCCCTATCGCCCTAATTCCCCTTCGCCGGCACGCCGACGGCCACTTTTGACCGGCTTTGACAAGATTTGACCGCGTTTTTGACGACGCCGGGATCGGCAATCTCCCATTCTCACAGCGTCAATTTGGAAACGCGTGGCCAAACCCGCCGACGGGGAAGGCACGCCAGCGATTCGCTATCTGGGAGACACAAATGCAATTTCCGGCATCGAACGGCAGAACGGCTTCGCGTCTTTCTCACGCCATGGTCGGCGCGGTTGTCGCCTTGGGGCTGTTGTCGCTTTCCGCCTCGGCGCAGACCGCACCGCGAACCAGCGTTCCCGCGGCCCTCGCTCCCGCTCCGCTCTCCTCGCTGCAGCTGCAAAGCTGGCGCGCGGCACTGGATCAGGCACCGTTGCCGCAGAGGAAAGGCTGCTTCGCTGCCCATTACCCGAACGCCTTCTGGCAGGACGTCCCTTGCGTCACCCCGCCGGACCTCCCCTATCGGCCGGTTCACGCCGGCGGGACTATCGGCGGCGGTGCCAAACTCACCGGCAACGGAAATGACTACGTTGCCGCGACTGGCAATCTGATCACGTCGGCAACCGGCAGCTTTCCGAAAGTCAGCGGCGTGCTGAACGAAGCCGATGGCGGCCAGGCGAACAGATACACGCTCCAGCTCAACACCAACTTCTTTTACGGCACACCGGCCTGCAACTCCGCGGCCGTGCCGTCCAACTGCCAGGGTTGGGAGCAGTTCGTCTATTCCAACACGGGCTCTGCATTCATGCAGTACTGGCTGATCAACTATGCCACCACCTGCCCCTCCGGCTGGCGGACCTCCGGCGCCGACTGCTATGTCAATTCCCCGCAAGGCGCGGCCTATGGGCCCGAACCGATCACCAACCTCTCCGGCGAGGTCATAACCGCCTCGACCAACGGCACCCTCGACACGATCAAGATATCGGGCCCGGGCGGCTCGGCCAGCGCCTCCAACACCGCCAGCGTCCTGTCGCTCGCCGACTATTGGAGGCTTGCGGAATTCAACATCGTCGGCGATTGCTGCAGCAGCACGGCCAACTTCAACAGCGGCGTGACGATCAAGGTGAGCACGCAAGTCAACAGCGGCACCACATCCGCGCCGGGCTGCACGATTGCCGGCACCACCGGCGAGACGAACAATACAAACCTCGTCGCGCCGTGCACCACCATCAAGGGAAGCAAGCCCGGGATTGAGTTCACCGAAAGCAATCCGCCGGGTTCGATCTGGGTCTATACCGGAACGCCCTGCAACGGCACATCCTGCACGGGCTGGCAGGAACTGGACGACAACAACGAAAGCGTCCGCATCGCGGCCACGAGCACGAACCAGCTGTATCAACTCTGGAACAACGGCAACATCTACAAATATGACGGCACGCCGTGCACCACGTCCTGTCCCGGCTGGAAGCGCCTCGATAACAATCCCAACACATGGGAAATCGTGGCTGGCGGCAATCATCTTTATCAATACGAGGATGACGGCAAGCTTTGGGAATATATCAGCGGCACCGAATGGCGGCTGCTGGACGACAACACGACGATCACCACGATGGTCGCGGCCTCCGGCGGGCTCTACGAGCTGCACAACAATGGCGCCATCTGGCAATTCACCGGCTCGGCCTGCACAAATGGCACCGGCGACGACTGCCCGGGCTGGCAGCAGATCGACAACAATGCCTTGAGCGTCGCGCTCACCACGGGTCTCTCCAACCTGTACGAAATGCATTCAGACGGCTCGATCTGGAAATATCTCGGCACGCCCTGCAGCTCGTCCTGCCCCGGCTGGAAGGAGCTCAACAACAACGCGAATGCACTGACGATGGTCGCCGGCGGCAACGCTCTCTATGAGCTCGACATCACTGGCGTGATCTGGAAATACACCGGTACGGCCTGCACCAAGTCCGGCTGCACGGGCTGGCAGATGCTCGACAACAATCCCGCGGCGATGGAAATCGCGGCCGACGACGAGAACAATCTCTACGAGCTGCACACCGACGGAACAGTGTGGAAATATACCGGCACGCCCTGCAGCGGCAATTCCTGCGGCGGTTGGCAGATGCTCGACAACAATGCCTGGACCGGCCGCATCGCCGCCTCGAGCGGCATGCTCTACGAACTTCACGTGATCCAGGTTCCGACGTCGCTCGCGAACATTTGTTACGAGTGCCGCTAGGCGGGAAGGGACATCGGCGGGCATCGGACACGGCATTCGGGAGTTTCGACCGGCTTGCAATTCTTCATCGCGGTTTTTTTCCCGGCGTCGGCTTTGAAATGCGCGATGCGGAATGTAATTCGGTCCGGTCACCGCGTTTGCGGGTGCCCCGACGAACGATGTCGTCGCTCGCTTGCGCCGCGATGAGGTCGGCTCCGGCAGCTTCCACGCCCAGCCCTCGCAAGGTCAGAGCGCACATCCGCTGCGAAATCCCGAGAGCAACGCGGGTCGTTGGTTCTTCGAGCACGCGTACCAGCGCGATTTGCGTGATGCCAAGGACATAGAGGACGCCGTCTTCGAGTGACGCGGAGAAGCGCGCGGCCGCCAGCCCCTGGGCGATATCGTCCACGAGGCCCCGGTTCAGTGGAGCAGCCAGCGAAGTAACACCGCTTTGTATGCGAGCCAACACGCGAGCACGTTCGGGATCGTCTACTGCAAACCGCAAATAGACGCACATCGCCCGCGCGAGGCGCCGCGCGGGGTCGCGGATATCGGCGTTCGCCAGTGCGACGGCGCGCTCGATGCTGGCGCGTATTTCGCTCGAGATCGCACGCAGCAACGTTTCGCGATCTGCGAAGTGGTTGTAGAAACTGCCCTTCCCCACTTTGGCGGACTGAACGATGTCGTCGACGGTCACCGCGTCCACAGGATGGTCGCTAAATAGCTGCCGGCCCGCCGCGATCAAAGCTGCGCGGGTTCGCTCCGTACGGGAACTGCGATTCTGAAGTGGCAGCCCATTCGGGTTCATGCAGAGGGCCTCGGAGGAACCATCGCGGTCGCCCAGGCGGAGACAAGTGCCGCAGCATCGCCGCTGCCGAATACGTACCGGTCCGGCCGCACCAACACCGCTTCTACCCCGTGATCGGTCAGCCATTTCTCAAGCGCCGCGCGGAACGGCCTCAATGCGGCGTTTTCGAGGTCAACGACCTGCAAACCCCGCTTGTGTTCGGCAAGGGTGCGCCGCGTGATGAGCCATGCGTTGTCGGCCAGAGCATCATCCAGTCGAAGGCGGGTTGATCCCTGGCCGTGCGTAGGCTGCGGAAACTGAGTGCCCGCTGCTTGTGTCCCCACGAGTACGCAGCCGCTCGCAAGAGGGGACGGCTGGAGCGGGGGCAAAGGCGACGTGCCCGCAACCCGGTTCGCAATCATGCCTGCATCGCGCGCGGCGGCCGCGTCGCGATCCAATGTGCAGACTACGCGTCCCATGCCGATCGCGAGTTCGATCAGCGTGCGCACATGCGGTTCACGCTCGCTTTGATAAGTGTCCAGCAACCGGGAGTCGGCCACTCCCTTCAGCACGGCATTCAACTTCCAGCCGAGATTGGCGGCGTCCCGAAGGCCCGAGCACATACCCTGGCCTGCGAAAGGCGGCATTTGATGCGCCGCATCGCCGGCCAACAGAATCCGGCCGAACCGCCAGCGCCCTGCCATCAGCCCATGGAAGCGGTAGACGGCTTTTCGCTCTATCTCCAGCGGACCGCAATTCCACGATGCGAGGAGTCGCTCGATCGTTTCATTTCTCAACATGATTTCGGGCGCCTCGCCGGGAAGCAGCATGAATTCCCAGCGGTGCCGTCCCGGACCTCCGAGAACGCAGGTGGTCGGACGCGCCGGGTCGCAAATCTGAAGGTTGACGTCCGGCACAAGCGACTCCGGCAGCGTCATCGTGTCGACCACAAGCCAGGGTTCGTCGAACTGGAAGTCGACCAGTCCCGATTGGATTGCTGCGCGTACGCCGCTCGATGCACCGTCACAGCCAACCAGATAGCGTGCGCGGATCATTGCCTGGCCGTCAGGGCCGGTCACCGCAGCCGTGACGCCATCGCCATCCTGGTCGAGGCCATCGAACTGCCAACCGAGGAGCACGCGGACATCCGGCAAACTCTCGAGGGTGTCGCGAAGTGCTGTCTCCAGACCCGGTTGATGAAACATGTAACCCGATGCCCAGCCCGATGCCGTATGAGGCGATGGCTCCAGGCGCATGAGAAGTTCGCCACCGGCGGCGCGAAATTCGTAAGCGGGCAAGTCGCGTGCGTGACATTGAACCTGCTCGGCTATGCCGAGGGCCTGGAAAATCCGCATGATTTCATGGTCGAAGTGTACGGCGCGCGGTAGAGGATAGACGGCCGCATCCCGCTCGATTGCGATCGTGCTTGTGCCGCGTCGGCCGAGAAGTGCCGCCAGCGTCGCGCCGACGGGACCGAGCCCGACGATCAGGACATCGCATTCGTGCGCTTTACCGCTCATCTCAGCCCATCGTCGGAGGCGCGGCAGGGCCCCATTGCACGGCGAGCAGATCCTGCAAACTCGCTTTGTTCGAACCGTCGGCGGCAGTAAGAAGATCGCCATCCGTCCAATGTTCCAGCGTGTGGCCCCACGGATCGCGCCAGTAGTCGAAGACCTGGCTACCCAGGATGTGACGGCCGACGCCCCATTCGGCGTGCCGTCCGGCGTCCTTGAGCTTTTGATGTCCGCACATCAGGTCATCGAGGTCGGCAACTTCGAATGCCGCGTGATTGAATCCCGGCCCCTTCGGACTTTGCACGAGAAAGAGCGTGTGATGATCCGTGGGCATATCGCCACGGTCGCAACGCATAAAGGCGCCGATGCTGAAATCCGGAGACAGTTGAATTTCGTCGGACGTGATGAAGCCGAAGCGATCCTTGTACCATTGCTCCGAAGCGCGAAAGTTCGAGACGTTGAGCACAACATGCCCGAGGCGAACGACGTGGGCCGGTCCCGTTGAGATGCGCTTTACGGCTCGCGTGCGATTGCGCAAGCTGGCCCTATTCCAAGCCTGTGCCTCCGGCATCGCGAGTTGTTCCGCCGGCAACTGCCCGGCAATCACCTCGACTGTGTGACCATCGGGATCGGCCAGAACAATTCTGCGACCGCCGCCAGGTGCATCGAAATCCTCCACTGTGACGCCTTCGGCGTGCGCCAGCGTTTCAAGCACTTCCACATTCGCTGCACGAAAGCCGACGCCGGAAAATCCGGCATTGCCGCGTTCGGTGATGTGTAACACGGGAGCGGAACCGGAGCCTCGCGCGACAAGTCGGGAATCGGTGGCTTCGACTATGGCGAGTCCGAAATCCTCGAGAAACTTGCGCATCTCCGCGAGATCGGGTGCGCGAAAGCGAACGAAGGCGACGTCTTCGATCTTGATCGTGCTCATGGATGTATCCTCCGTAGTGATGTCCGCGTTCTGTCTTTCGCTTTTCGGCGTCAGACGGCCGGAAGCGCAAGCGCCCAGTCCCGTAAAGTACCCGCAAAAAGCTGCGGGTCCTGACCGTGCATGGAATGTCCCATCGCCGGAAAGGACCGGTAGTCGAAGGGCTGACCGGCCTCTTCGATCAGAGTGCGCACGCGTGTGGCCTGTACATCCGATATCGCTCCCATCAACAAGCCCGTGGCCTCGTCGACGTGGCGAAAATGATGCGTAAACAGGACGGGCACTTTCACCGCCCGGAGCATGCGCGTGTGATCGCAACTTGCGGCAGCCGTTCCGGTCCAAAAGGCCCGCGCCCACTCCGGATCGTATTCTTTCAGGTTCTGCGGCGGCTCGTCTCCGGTTGCCAGAGGCAAAGCTCTCATCCACGGGTGCACTTCGTTTGGCGCATTGGCGACCAATCCCTTCCAATCCCCGACGTCCCATTGATCGCCGAGATATTTGGCAAACGCGGCGAACATCGGCCCGATGGCCTGCTTGATGGACTGACCGCAGGACGGCGAGAACTCGGATGAGAAGAGAGGCGGGTCTTCGTAGTGCGCCCCCCGCACGAGGCCCTTGGGCGCGTAAGCAGAGAGCCACGCCGACAAAACACCTCCCGACGACAGACCGCTGACGATGGCGGGACGGCCGATGACGGACTGGATGACGCGGACGAGATCGTTGCCCATGTTGTCGAGCGTGTAGCGGCCCGGCGTTCTCCCGGAACGGCCTTGCCCCCGCAGATCCACGGCAAAAATCTCGAAGTCGTCTCTGAGAAAATCTATGGCGGCTTCGAATCCCCACCAGGACTCGGTTTGACCGGGAATCAGGAGCAAAGCAGGAGACGAAGACTTGCCAATCGTGGCGTAGTTGATGAGCACCTCGCCCGTATCGAAGAGGCGTTCCGGATACTTGTGCGGAACGTATGTCTCGGCAGGATTGTGAGGACCGTAGCGACCGACCATGGATTGCCCTCCTCCAATATTCGCCACGTTGGGCGTT
>Ga0302324_100005647_pt1 | contig 27254 bp, 26 predicted proteins | sample Palsa_T0_1_FD_201949 | JGI IMG/M metagenome (GOLD analysis project Ga0302324, IMG submission 201949) | Peat permafrost microbial communities from Stordalen Mire near Abisko, Sweden - Palsa_T0_1 | ecosystem: Environmental > Terrestrial > Soil > Palsa > Peat permafrost | place: Sweden: Abisko...
CAGCTCCGCGAGGTGGTTTGCCCCGGCCGAGTTCCCCGTCACCGGGGCACGGAATCGCGCTGCTTGAAGAGCGCGCCGACCAAGAAGCCGACGATCCCGCCGACGACCGCGCCGACGACGGCGATGATCAGCAGCTTGCTTCCGAGCCCGCCGCCGATCCGTCCGAGCGAGAAGAATCGCAGTGTCAGCACGGAGGCCTCGAAGGCCGCCGCGATCACCGAACACAACGCTCCGGCGACGATCCCGACGAGGACGTCGCTCATCCGCAGAGGCACCTAACCCTATTCTGACCGAACGAGAGAACGTCCTCGACACAGACGCTGCGCTCGACGCCTTCGCGGCTGCTTTCGCCGCGACGTTGCGCCCCGGCGACGTCGTCGCGTTGCGCGGCCCGCTGGGCGCCGGCAAGACCACGCTCGTGCGCGCGCTCGTCCGCGCCCTGCACGGCAGCGATGAACGTGTCAGCAGTCCGACTTTTGTCTTCCGCCAGCGCTATCCGGGGCAGCCGCCGGTCGAACATCTCGATCTCTACCGGCTGACCGACCCCGCCGAGCTGCCCGACCTAGCCCTCGACGAGGCGTTCACGCCCGACGCCCTGGTCCTGATCGAGTGGCCCGAACGCGCCGAGGCGTGGCTGCCGGCCAAGCGGATCGAGGTCGCGATCGAGGGCAGCGGCGACGGGCCGCGCACGGTCTGGGTCAGCCGGTCCGGATGAGAATCCTGGCGCTCGACGCCGCGCTGGACGGCTTCTCCGCCGCCTTGGCGGACGACGACGAGGTCAAGGCGGTCGCGACCGGCCGCGCCGACGCCCTCGAGCACGGGCTGGCGCGGCTCGCCGAGTTGCTGCGCGGGGCTGGGATCGGGCTGCGCGACCTCGACCGGCTCGCCGTCGGCGTCGGGCCCGGCTCGTTCACCGGGCTGCGGATCGCGATCGCCTATGCCAAGTCGCTGGCCTACGCCAGCGGCGTCCCGCTGGTCGGTATCTCGTCCTACGACGCGCTCGAGCCGGAGGGGGCGCCCGAGCCGGTGCTGACCGTCGTCCATGGCCGGCGCGGCGTCGTCTGCGCGCGCCTGCGGGCCGGCGGGACGAGCGCGACCGCCGGCGGCCCGATCGCTGAGGTGCTCGACACCCTGCTGCCGGCCAAACCGGGGGCATTGGCCGTGGCCGGGAACACGGAGGACGTGGTCTCGGAGATCGCCGAACGCGGCTGGGAGGTGCGCGTGCTCACCCCCCGAGCGGACGTCCCCGCCATCGCCATCGCCCAGCTCGCGCGCACGCGCCCGCCGAGCCCGACCCCGCACGCCATCGCCCCCGACTACGGCGAACAACCCGCCGTCACGCGCGCTGCGAACCGGCCGGGGCGACCGTGAAGGCTGAACTCTATCCGCCGGGGGCTTCGGGCGACGAACCGCGGCGGATGGTCATCGAGCGGATGACGGTCGCCGATCTGCCGGCGGTGTTGCAGATCGAGGCGCTCTCGTTCAGCACGATCTGGCCGATGAACGCCTTCGCCAACGAAGTCCACGACAACAAGCTCGCCCACTACTTCGTCGGCCGGCTGGGTGGCAAGACGGTCGCCTACGGTGGGATCTGGGTCATCCTCGAGGACTCGCACATCACGACGATCGCCGTCGATCCCGACCGGCGCGGCCTCAAGCTCGGCGAGGAGATGCTGCTGCACCTGCTCGACGAAGCGATCGCGCAGGGCGCTTCGTGGATCACCCTCGAGGTGCGGCAGTCGAATGAGGTCGCGCAGCGGCTCTACCGCAAGTACGGCTTCACCATCGTCTCGACGCGGCGCGGCTACTACAGCGACAACGGTGAGAACGCGCTGGTGATGTGGGCCGGGAACCTCAAGGGCGAGCTCTACGCGGCGCGGCTGCGCGCGTTGCGCGGGGCGCTCGATCAGGAGATCCGGGGACGGCCGTGACCGCGCCGCCGGTCGACGCGGTGCTGCATCTCCCCGTCCTCGCGCTGGTGCGCGAGTACGGTCCGCCGCGCAGCGTCCGCTCGCGCGACGACGGGCAGCACTTCGCCTTCGACGACGGCGCGGCGCGCATCGACGCGGTCGTCGACGACGGCGGCGCGGTGCACGCGCTCGATCTGGCCTTCCCCGCCGGCACGCCGTACGTGCTCGCGCTCGACGACGGCAGCACGCACGCCGTCGTGTTCGGCACGACGACCTCGCTCGGCGCGCGCGACGCGTTGGCCGCGGTGGCGGAGACCGAAGGCGCGAACTTCCGCGTCTTCCGCCGCGACGCCGACTCCGAGGCGGTGCTCGTCTTCGATCCGGCGACGCAGACGCTGACCCACGTCGTGGTCGGCGACCGCGCGACGCTGTTGCGCCTGGGCTACGTGCGTGCGCCGCAGCCGTCGGCTCCGATCTTCCCCTTCGTCGCCCCGGTGCTGCGCCGCAGCGCGCTCGCCGAGGGCAGCGGCGCCCGCGCGACGGTGCTGCAACTCGAGCTCGATCGGCTGGGGATCGTCCGCACCGTGCGCGTGCTGGTGCCCAGCGGCGACGACGCCTTCGACGAAGGCGCCACGCGCAGCGCCGCCGACGACCTCTATGCGCCGGCGACGCTGGGCGGACGGGCGGTCGGCGCGACGGTCTTCCGCGAGGTGCGCCACTGATCGACGACGGCGTCGCCTTCGCGCGCGCGGCGCGCGCCGTGCGCGAGCAGCTCGGTCAACGTCACCGGTACGCGCACGTCGTGCGGGTCGCGCGGCTGGCCGAACGGCTGGCCGTCGCGCACGGCGTCGACCCGCGGCGCGCGCGCATCGCCGGCCTGCTGCACGACCTGGCCCGGCTCTATTCGGCGGAGCGCCTGCTGCACGAGTGCGCCGAGCGAGGTCTGGGGATCGACGCCTTCGAGCGCGCGACGCCGATCGTGCTGCACGCGCGCCTGGGCGCGGAGCTGGCGCGCGAACGGTTCGGCGTCGAGGACCCGGCCATACTCTCGGCGATCCGCAAACACACGGTCGCCGATGCGGTCATGAGTCCGTTGGACGTCGTCCTCTACCTGGCCGACGGGCTCGAGCCCGGCCGCGACTTCGCCGAACGCCCCGCCCTCGCGGCGCTCGCCTTCGAGGACCTCGACGGCGCCCTGCGCGCCGTGCTGGCCTCGTCGATCGCCTATCTGCGCGAGCGCGGCCAACCCATCTCACCGCACACGCTGGCCGCCGCCCGCCGCTACGGCGTCGAAACGGCGCTGGAGGACCAGACCCCTGTCTGACGCCGATCTCGATCTCGTCGCGCTGGTGCGCGAAGCCGCCGAGGACAAGAAAGCCGAGGATCTCGCCGTCCTCGATCTGATCGGCCGCACGATCATCGCCGACGCGTTCGTCGTGATGACCGGGCGCTCGGCGATCCAGACCCGCTCGATCGCCGATGCCATCGTCGAGCGGGCCGAGGAAGCCGGCTTGCGACCGCGCCTGGAGGGCCACGCCGACGGCGGCTGGATCCTGATCGACCTGGGGTCGGTCGTCGCGCACGTCTTCACCCCCGACCAGCGCCAGTTCTACAACCTGGAGCGGCTGTGGGGACGGGTCGCCGAAGTCCGGGCGGAGGCTCGGTGAGGCCGAAGCCCTACCGCCGCAACCGTTTCGGCAACCGGATCATCCGGGCGTTCGTATGGGTGGTGCTGATCATCTTCGTCCTGACCTCGGTCGGGGCCATTTTCATCGTTACCGTACATTGAGCCCCGCCCCCAGCCAGCAACTTCCGGCCTGCCGCGGAGTAGCTGGAACCGAGGATCAGCTTTGATGAAACCCCTGGCGACGCTCGCCGTCTCGCTCCTGACTCTGGCCGCGACTGCCGCCCCGGCGCTCGCGCGGGACACCTATGTCATCGACGACGCGCACCTGCTCTCGCAGAACGCGATCGCGCAGATCAATCAGCAGGTCGAGACGCTCCAGACCCAGACCGGCAAGGAGATCGTCGTCGTGACGACGCCCTCGCTCGCCGGCGTCGCGGGGGAGGCCGCGCTCGAGCGCAGCTTCGCGCAGCTCCAGGTCAACGGCGTCGAGATCTTCATCGCGAAAGACGAGCGACATTTCTGGATCGCGGGCGACACGGCCTCGAGCCGCTTCTTTCCGTCGTACCAGCCGATCTACACCGCGATGACCCAGTACTTCGCGCAAGGCGACTACGACCAAGGCGTCGAGGCGGCCGTCGCGCTGATCATCAACACCTATCGCGGCCACGCGGCATCGCTGCAACGCGCGCGCGTGCCGGTCTCCAGCTACTACACGCCCAGCGTCGTGCGCAGCAATCGAGGGGGAGGCATGGGACTCATCGTGTGGATCGTCATCCTGGCGGTCATCTTCTTCGTCATCCGCGGGATCTTCCGGGCGATGTCCGGACCGCGCTCGTACGGCCCCGGTCCCGGCGGCCCCGGCCCTGGGTACGGTGGTCCGGGTTACGGCCCCGGCGGCTACGGCCCGGGCTACGGCGGCGGCTTCGGCGGCGGCGGCTTCTGGAGCGGACTGCTCGGCGGTCTGGGCGGTGCCTTCCTCGGTAACGAGCTGTTCGGCAATCGCGGCGGCTTCATGGGCGACTCCAGCATGAACGCCGGGATGGGCGATCCGGGCAACGTCGGCGATGCGAGCGGTTGGCAGAGCGATCCGGGTCAGATCGACACGTCGAACATCGGCGGCGGCGGCTGGGGTGACTCCGGCGGCGGCTGGGGCGGCGGCGGCGACTTCGGTGGCGGCGGCGGCTTCGGCGGCGGCGACTCCGGCGGCGGCTGGTAGAACGGCACGGGCTCGCCGCGCAAGAACGCGGCGAGCAACGTGTTGACGGCCTCCGGCGCCTCCTGCTGCACCCAGTGCGAGACGCCGGGCAGATAGCGCAGGGTCAGGTCGCGCACATAGCGCTCGGTGCCGACCGTCGTCTCGACGCCGAGCGCGACGTCGGCGTCGCCCCAGATCAGCAAGGTCGGGACGTCGATGATCGGCACGCCGGCGCGCAGTTGCGCGGCGAGGCCACCGCCGCCGAGATTGGCGCGGTACCAGGCCAGCATCGCGCGCAGCGCGCCGGGCTGCGCCGCGTTGGCGCGGTAAACGTCGAGCACGTCGCGCGGAAAGCGGCTGCGCTCGCGCGCGCTGCGCAGGATCAGCTGCGCGATCGGTTCGGCGCCGCGTAGCCCGAGCAGCAGCTCGGGGACGAGCGGCAGATGGAAGAACCCCACGTACCACGAGCGCCGGCGCTGCCGCGCGCTCGTGCGCAGCACCGCGCGGAAGATGGCCGGGTGCGGCACGTTCATGATGACGAGCCGCTCGAGCGGCCGCACGCGCCGGATCGCGAACACCCAGGCGACCATCGCGCCCCAATCGTGCCCGAGCAGCGTCACCGTGCGCGCACCCGAGGCGTCGATCAGGCCGGCGACGTCGGCCAGCAGATGTTCCAGCGCGTAGTCGGCGTTCGCCCGAGGTCGGCTCGACCGGCCGTACCCGCGCTGGTTCGGTACCCAGACGCGGTAGCCGAGCGCGGCCAGCAGCGGGACCTGGTGGCGCCACGAGATCGCATGTTCGGGGAAACCGTGCAGGCAGAGCGCGAGCCGGTCGCCTTCGCCGCAGGTCTCGACCTCGAAGCGCTGCCCGTTGGCTTCGATGAACTCCGTACGCGGCGGCTCGGTCATACGCCGGCGAACGCCGCCACCAGCGCGTTGAAGCGCTCCGGCGCGTCGAGGTGCGGGCAATGGCCGACGTCCGGCACGACGTCGACGCCGCCGGCGTGCAGCGCCGGCGCGAGCGCGAGTGCCAAGTCGGCGTTGTGGCCGAGCTGCGCGCGCACCGCCTCGGGTGCGTACGGCTTGCCGGGCGCGTTGAAGTCGAGCGCGCCGACGACGATCCGCACCGGGATCGTCAGCGCGCGCAGGTCGGCGGCGATCGGCGTGCGGTGCAACTGCTGGTAGCTCTGGATGTAGACCCGCACCCACTGCGGATAGTCGGCGCTCAGCGCGAGCCGGCGTCGCAGCGTGACGAGGTACTCGTAGCGCTCGCTCCAGTGCGGGAAGTAGTTCGTCGCCAGAAACGCGCGGTAGGCGTCGGCCGTCATGTGCAGCTCGCGGTCGTACAAAAAGGCGTCGCTGACCTCGGGGATCAGCGCGCGGTAGTCTTCCAGGCCGAGCGGATCCTCGAGCAGCAGTCGCCGCACCCGCTCGGGGTGACGCCGCGCGAGCGTCGTCGCCATGACCCCGCCGATCGAGTGGCCGATCACGAGATCGACTCGCGGCAGCGCCAGCGCGTCGAGCAGCTGCGCGGTCGTATCGGCCCAGAGCGGAAAATCGTAGCGCAGCTCGGCCTTCGAGGAGGCGTTGAAGCCGAGCTGATCCGGCGCGACGACGCGCCAGCCGCGCGCGACCAGCGGCCGGATCACCGGCTCCCAATACGCGGCCGGGAAGTTGCGCCCGTGCAGCAGCAGCGCGACGCCGACCGGCGGCGCGGCGGGCGTGACGTCGAGAAAAGACATCCGCACGTCGACGTCCTGCACGCGCAGCGGCACGAAGCGCTGCGGGAACGGATAGGCGTAGCCTTCGAGCGCGATCCCCAGCGGCGTCAGCGCCGCGTCGGGCGGCGCCGCCGACGCATCCGGCGGGTCGGCAGCCCGCGCCGCGAGGGCCGGCGCGGCGAGGAGTGCGGCGGCGGCGGTGGTGAGTGCGCGGCGGCGAGAGATCATGCGCGGCGCTTCGGCACCGGCGTAGCGGAGACTGCCGGCGTGGCGGGCGCGTCCTTAGCGCACGGTGACGTACGGCGCGACGGCGTCCAGCCGGCGGTCGGTGAAGCCTTCGACGTCCAGCAGCTCGTCCGGCGAGGTGAAGGGGCCGTTGGCGGCGCGGAAGGCGACGATCCGCTCGGCCAACGTCGGGCCGATCCCGGGGATCGTGGCGAGCACGGTCGCATCGGCGGCGTTGAGGTCGACCGCGACGGCCGGCGGTTCGGCACGGAGGTGGCGGCCGTGGTGACTGCGGGTGTGGGCGCGCCGCCGCGGGCCGTGCTCGCGACGCGTGCGCCGCGCCGGACCCGTCTCGCCGCGCAGCGGGACGACGACCTCGTCGCCATCCTCGACGTGCGCGGCCAGGTTCACCGCGACCAGATCGGCGTCGCCGCGCGTCCCCCCGGCCGCCGCCAACAAGTCACGGACGCGCGCGCCGGGCGCGACCGGGTAAACGCCGGGGCGCGCGACGGAGCCGGCGACGTAGGCCAGCGCCGCGCCCGCCGCGGCCGGCACGCCGTCGTCGGCGTGGGTGTGCCGGCGGGACCGGTGGCGTGCCGTGGGCGAGCGCGCGTCGGCCTGAGCCGTGAGCAGAGCCGCCTTGGCCGCCCAGCCGGTCTGGGCCGGCGGGCGAACCGCCGGCCGGAAGAGGACCAGCGCGGCGAGGACGACCAGGACGAGGATCACGAGGATGCGCACGCCCACCTTTCACGCCAAGCGGTCGCGACGCCAAGACAAGGCCCCGGCCCAGGCCCCGGGCAGGCCGCACGTCGTACTCTTGGCGTTCGATGCCTGACGAACAACCCTACGATTTTCGCGCCGTCGAGCGCTCCTGGCAGCAACGCTGGGAGCGCGAGGGCATCTACGTGGTGCGCGAGGGCGACGCCCGGCCGCGCTATTACGTGCTCGAGATGCTGCCGTATCCGTCGGGCGATCTGCACGTCGGGCACGCCAAGAACTACAGCCTCGGCGACGCGATCGCACGGCTGCAGCGGATGCGCGGCTACGACGTGATCCACCCGATGGGTTGGGACGCCTTCGGCCTGCCGGCCGAGAACGCGGCGATCCAACGCGGCATCGATCCCGAGACCTGGACGCGGCAGAACATCGAGAACATGCAGCGCCAGATCCGCCTGATGGGAACGAGCTACGACTGGACGCGCGAATTCGCGACCTGCGATGCCGAGTACTATCGCTGGAACCAGTGGTTCTTTGTGCGCATGTTCGAGCAGGGCGTGGCCTACAAGCGCGAGGCGCCGGTCAACTGGTGCCCGGTCGACCAGACCGTGCTGGCCAACGAGCAGGTCGAGAACGGCCGCTGCTGGCGCTGCGGCGCGGCGGTCGAGCGGCGCAACCTCGCCCAGTGGAACTTCAAGATCACCGACTACGCGGACCGGCTGCTGGCCGGGCTCGACCGCCTCGTGGGTTGGCCGGAGCGCATCCGCACGATGCAGCGCAACTGGATCGGGCGCAGCGAGGGGACGACCTTCTCGTTCGACGTCGAGCACGTCGAGGCGACGATCGACGTCTACACGACGCGCGTCGACACAGTCTACGGCGTCACGTTCCTGGCGCTCGCGCCGGAGCACCCGGCCGTCGCGAAGATCATCGAGCGGTTCCCCAAGGCGCGCAAGCGCATCGAAGAGTTCGCCGCCAGCCTGCGCAGCAAGAGCGAGCTCGAGCGCACCCAGTTGATGGAGAAGACCGGGATCCCGACCGGCGCCTACGCGATCAACCCGCTCTCGCGCGAGCGCGTCCCGATCTGGGTGACGAACTACGTGCTGGCCGAGTACGGCACCGGCGCGGTCATGGGCGTGCCGGCCCACGACGAGCGCGACTTCGACTTCGCCAAGGCGCACGGGCTGCCGATCATGCAGGTGATCACGACGCTCGACGGGTCGCTGCAATCACCGCTCTCCGAGGCCTACGTCGAGGACGGTAAGCTGATCGCCTCGGAAGAGTACACCGGGATGAAGTCGGCGGTCGCGCGCCGCGCGATCACCGCCCGCCTCGAAGCGCTCGGACGCGGTCGCGCGACGGTCGCCTATCGCCTGCGCGACTGGCTCGTCTCGCGCCAGCGCTACTGGGGGACGCCGATCCCGATCATCTACTGCCCCGAGCACGGCGCGGTAGCGGTCCCCGACGACCAGCTGCCGGTCCTATTGCCCAAGGCGGTGAAGATCACCGGGCAGGGCTCGCCGCTGGCGAACGACGCCGCCTTCGTGCAGACGACCTGCCCGACGTGCGGCGGCCCGGCGACGCGCGACGCCGACACGATGGACACCTTCGTCGACTCGTCGTGGTACTTCTTGCGCTACCTCGACCCACACAACGCGCACGCGCCGTTCGACCGCGCCGTCGCCGCGCGCTGGATGCCGGTCGATCAGTACATCGGCGGCGCCGAGCACGCGGTGCTGCACCTGCTCTACGCGCGCTTCTTCTACAAGTTCTTGGTCGACGCGGGCTACGCCGAAGGCGACGACGAACCGTTCACGCGTCTCTTCAACCAGGGTACGTTGTTGCGCGGCGGCGAGAAGATGTCGAAGTCGCGCGGGAACGTCGTCGGTATCGACGAGACCGTCGAGACCTACGGCGTCGACGCGATGCGCTTGTTCCTGCTCAAGGCCGCGCCGCCGGAGGACGCGCTGGAGTGGACCGACGAGGGGATCGTCGGCCGGGTGCGCTTCATCCAGCGCGTCTGGCGGGCCGCCGAACCGCTCGCCGCCGCTTCGGGCGCCGTCGCGCTCGACCGGCTCCCGGAGCTGCGCGGCCCGTGGCAGCGCGAGCTGGTGCGCGCGCTGCACATCGCGCTCGACTCCGGTCGCGGCGAGACCGCGACCCGGCGCTTCCACTACAACGTCACGACCGCGAAGCTCGACGAGCTGGTCAACCTGCTGACCGCCGCCATCCGCGAGCCGGGCGCGGCGACCGACCCCGCCCTGCTCTACACGGTCCACGCGCTGCCGATCGTGCTGGCGCCGTTCGCGCCGCACCTCGCCGACGAGCTGTGGTCGCGGATGGGCTACGCGCAGAGCGTCCATCTCGAGCGCTGGATCGAGACCGATCCGGCTGCGCTCGCCGTCGACGAGATCACGCTGGTCGTGCAGGTCAACGGCAAGGTACGCGCGCGCCTCGTCGTCGCGCCGGGGATCGGCGAGGAGGCGGTCTTCGACCTCGCCTTGCGCGAGCCGAGCGTGACCGCGCAGATCGACGGCAAGCAGGTCCGCAAGCGCATCTTCGTCCCCGACAAGCTGCTCAATATCGTCGCCGCCTGAAGGTCTCGGGCGCCGCACGTCGCAGTCGCGCGCATGATGCAGCTCCGCTCTGCGGCGATTGCCGCCCTCGCCTTCGGCGCCGGGTTGGCCGTCGCGCACCTCCCGCTGCCGGCGCGTGCCGACGCACAGCCGCTCGCGCCCGGCGCGATCGACCTCGGCGCGCTGACCCCGGCCGATCTCCCCACGCCGAATCCCGCTACGCCAAACCTGCGCAGCCGGACGTTCGTCGTCACCGATGGCGCGACGATGGCCGTCCAGATCGGGACGGTCTTCAAGCACTACCACGCCGGCGCGAACGAGATCCAATACGTCGTCGACGGCGGCGGCACGGAGTGGCTGGGCGACCAGCAGGTCGCGCTGCACCCGGGGCTCGTGCTGGTGATCCCGGCCGGGACGCCGCACGGCGGCACGACCGACCCGCACCTGAAGATCCTCTCGATCAAGACGCCGCCGCAAGCCGCCGGTGACACACACCCGCTTTAGACGCCGATTCGGTCGCGGAAATACTCGTAGGTCTTCTGCATTCCGTCCAGGAGCGTGACGTCGGCCCGCCAGCCGAGCTCGCGCTTCGCTTTTTTCGGATTGAACCAGATCTCGCGCGCGTCGCCGGGGCGGCGCGGCGCGTGCGTCACCGGCGCCTCGAACCCGGTCACCTCGACCAGCGCGCGATAGACCTGGTTGACCGAGGTCTGCTTCCCGGTTCCGATCACGTAGGTCTCGCCCGAGCCGCCCTCGAGCGCGGCCAGGTTGGCTCGCACGACGTCGCTCACGTAGACATAGTCCCGCGTCTGCTCGCCGTCCCAGTCGATCCGCACGCCTTGGTGCTGCAAGAACTTCGCTAGGAAGATCGTGATCACGCCGGCTTCGCCGTTGGGATCCTGCCGCGGGCCGAAGACGTTGCCGTAGCGCAGGATGGTCGAGTCCAGGCCGCGCTCGGAGCGAAAGAACCGCAAGTAGTACTCGGTGACCATCTTGGTGATCCCGTAGGGCGAGATCGGCCGTTGCGGTGTGTCCTCGTCGACCGGCACCCGCTCGACGTCGCCGTAGGTCGCGGCGCTCGAGGCGAAGATGACTTTCTTCGTCCCGGCCTTGACCGCGGATTCGAGGACGTTGAGCATCCCGACGACGTTGACGTTCGCGTCGAGGATGGGGTCGCGCGAACCGATGGCGACCGAGTGCTGTGCCGCGTGGTGGCTGACGACATCGGGCCGCAGATCGCTGAAGAGACGGGCGATCCCGGCGTCGCGGATGTCCATGTGCACGAACGTCACCCCCTCGGGGATGTGCTCGCGCCGCCCGCCGCCGTGCGACCACAGACTGTCGACGACGACGACCTCGTGGCCGGCGGCGTGGTACGCGTCCACGATGTGTGAGCCGATGAAACCGGCTCCCCCGGTCACGACGATGCGCATGCGAGGGCTTCCGGTTCGGCCTCCCGGCGCCCGCTCCCGCCTCGCGCGCGAAAAGCAAAGCGAGCCGCCGGATCGCTCCGGCGGCTCGCTCGTGCGGCTTGGCGCCCGCGAGCCTTAGCTCGGCGAGGCGGCCGGATACGGGATCGGGTCGATCCCGTGGATCGCCAGGTCCCCGCCTTGGACGTCGCCATCGCTCGCCCGGAGCGGGACGATGAACGACACGACCTTGAGGATGATGAGCGTCGCGATGATATTCCAGACGATGATCACCGCAGCGGCCTCGAGCTGGATCAACAACTGTTTGGGGTTACCGTAGAACAGGCCCGTCACCGTGACGGCGTCGGCGGCTTTCCCATCTTTGTTGAGGTACTCGATCATGTTCGGGTTGGCGAACAACCCGACGCAGATACCGCCCATCAGCCCTGCCACGCCGTGCGTGTGCAAGACCCCCAGCGTGTCGTCGACCTTCTTGAGGAGCGACCAGTTTCCGACCTTGTTGAGCGAAAACCAGACGACGATGGAGGCGAGCAGACCGGTGAAGATCGCCCCGAAGCCGTCGACGTAACCGGCACAGGGTGTGATCGCGACCAGTCCGACGATCATCCCGTTGATCATCGACACGGCGTTGGGATGACCGGTTGCGAACATGTCCATGATCAGCCACACCAGCAACGCGACCGCGGTCGCGATGTTCGTGTTCAAGACGGCCGCCCCCGCATCCGCGTTGGCGAAGTACGGGTCACCGCCGTTGAAGCCGTTCCAGCCGAGCCAGAGGATACCGGCGCCGGCGAGCGCGACGATCAAGTTGTTCGGATCGAAGCTTTTTCGGTCTTCGAGCATTCGTGGACCGACCATCGCCGCAGCGACGAAGCCGGATATACCGGCGGCCAAGTGGATGACGTACCCACCGGAGTAGTCAGCCGCTCCCAACGCGGCCAGCCAGCCACCACCCCAGAGCATGAACGCGCCGACCGTATACACGATCGAACTCCACAACGGGACGAAGATCATCCACGCTTTGAAGTTCATCCTGCCGAGCACCGAGCCCGCGATGAGCACCGGCGTGATCGCGGCGAAGACGAACTGGAAGAAGATCATCGCCGAGCCGCCAAAATGCAGCGGCGGCATGCCGCTCGCGGCTGCCGGGATGATCGCCTGGCCGAGTTCGCCGTCGGCGCTGATCGCCGGATGCGGAACCCCGACTACCTGCGAGAGGATCCCGGGGCCGAGGTTCGCCGGCGCACCGAAGCCCATGTTGTAGCCCCAGAGGGCCCAGCACACCAGGACGATCGAGAACGCGTAGAAGACCATGACCGCCGAGTTGAGCGCCCACTTCTTCTTGACGAGGCCTCCGTAGAGAATCGCGAGGCCCGGGACGCTTTGCAGCCCGACGAACGTCGCGGCCGTTAGTTGCCAGGCATTATCACCTGCATTGAGCCAGCTCGGCGCCGCAATATACGGATTGGCGTCGGCGAGAAACGTCAAAACTGCCCTCCTCGAAAAGTGGAGTGAGGCCCCCACCGTACCCCCATGCAAGACCGACGGGCATTCGACAAGGGGGTAATGGAGGCGGACCCAGGTCCGCCATCCGGTGAAAGCAGGGAGTCTGGCCAAGGCGAAGGCTTCGCGTGAAAGACGGGCGTGGTCCGCGCTCCGTTTCTTTTGTCTGCGCTCGCGTTCGTGACGGTCGCCGCAGCGTGGGGCGGCAACCCGGCGACGATCGACGCCGAGACGCACACGCAGCGCTGGGCGGGGACGGTCGTCGGCGACGTGCGCCGCAGCGGAGACGACGCCGCCTTCGCCTTCGCGCTCGACGGTGGGCCGCTCGTCCGGGCCAGCGTGCGCGGCCCGGTCGACCCCGGTGAGCGGCTCGTGGTACGCGGGCGGCTAGCGCCGTTCGATGAGGCCCGCAACCCCGGCGAGCCGTCGCGCCGGGCGATCGCGGTCGGCGAGGGGCTCGCCGGCGAGCTGGTCGCGGGCCGGGTTCTGGCGCGGGCTCCGCCGGACCCGCGCGACACGCGGACCTGGGCGGCACGCTGGCGCGCGGCGCTCTCGGCGCGGCTGCGCGCGCTGATCCCCGAGCCTGAGGCGACGGTGCTCGCCGGCGCGCTGTGGGGCGAGCGCGGGACGCTCCCGCACGCGCTGCGCGACGACTTCCAGGCCACCGGCACCGTCCACGTCCTCGTCACGGCGGGCCTCCACCTGGGCGTCGTCGCGGCGCTCGTTCTGGGGCTGCTGCGGCTGGCCGGCGTCCCGCGCGTCGCGGCCTCGCTCGGCGCGATCCCGTGCGTGGTCGCCTACGCCTGGCTCAGCGGAGCGCACCTGCCCTCGCAGCGCGCCGCGGTGATGGTCTCGCTGGCGCTGCTCGCGCGCGCCTGGGGGGCGCGCCTGGTCTCATGGAACGCGCTCGCGCTGGCCGCGCTGGTCGTCGCGGCGCTCTGGCCGGCGGCGGTGCGGACGGTCTCCTTCGCCCTCTCGTTCTCATGCGTCGCGGCGATCGTGCTCTTCGCGCGTCCGCTCGACCACGCGTTGGCGCGGTTCGCCCTGCCGGGACGCGTGCGTGAAGCGCTGGCGTTGACGATCGCCACGCAGATCGGCGTGTGGCCGCTGAGCGCGGCGACCTTCGGCCTGGTCGCGCCGTGGGCGGTCTTGGCCAACGCCGTCGTGGTGCCGGCGACGGGGGTAGCGATGGTTTGCGGGATCGCGGCGCTGGCGCTGGCGACCGTCCCGCCGTTGGGGGCGCTGGCGGCGTACGCGGCGAGCTGGGACGTCGATGCGATCCTGCAGGTCGTGCGCCACGTCGCCGCCCTCCCCGGCGCGCGCGTCGCGGTCGCGCCGCCGCCGGCCGCCGCGATCGTCGCCTACGACGCCGTCGCCCTCTGCGCCGCGGCCTGGCTGCGCCGCAATGCGCGGGTCACGATCGCGCTTCTCGTGGGCGCCAGTCTCGCGGTCCTCGCGACGACGCTGCGGCTCCCCGACGGGCGACTGACGATCACCATGCTCGACGTCGGCCAGGGCGACGGGATCGTCCTGCGCACGCCGCGCGGCCACACGATCCTCATCGACAGCGGCGGCCGGTTGGAGCGCGGCCCTGGCGAAGGCGGCGAGTCCCCGGCCGAGCTGATCGGCGAACGGATCGTGCTAGGCTACCTGCGGCGCGAGGGGATCCGCACGATCGACCTGCTCGTCGTCACGCACCCTCACGGCGATCACGTTGGCGGTTGCGCTCCGATCGTGCGCGCACTCCACGTTGCGGCGATCGCCGACAGCGGTCAGCAGTACGGCGGTCGCGCTTACATTGACTGCATGGTAGCCGCGCGCGAGCGCGGCGTGCCGGTGCGGGTGGCGCGTGCCGGGATGCGGTGGGCGAGCGGCGATGGTGTCGTGCTCGACGTGCTGGCGCCTACGGAGCCGTTCCTGGTCGACACCGGCGACGATGTCAACGAAAACAGCATCGTGCTGCGGCTCGCGTATCAACTGCCCGACCGGCGGACGTATCGTGCGCTGTTCACCGGCGACGCGGGCGAGGGGAGCGAGGCACGTCTTCTGGCCCACGGCGTCGACCTGCGCGCCGATCTGCTGAAGGTAGGGCACCACGGTTCCCGGTGGGCGACGACCAGCGCGTTCCTGACCGCCGTGCGCCCGCGTACCGCGCTCATCTCGGTCGGGCGGCACAACTCGTTCGGTCATCCGTCGCCGGAAACGCTCAGCCGCCTCTCCGCTGCCGGCGTGACCGTCTATCGCACCGATCGCTGCGGCGCGATCCGCATCGTCGTCGACACGGCGACGGTCCCGGAGGGCGCGCTCGCCGGCGGCTGCACCAAGTATTCCGGCGTAGGCCGCTGAAGTCGAACCCATGCCAGCGAAGCGCCCGAAGGCGCGCGTTGCATCGGCATATGTACATTGAGGGCGGGATGGACGATGGTCCGGTCGTGCAGTGAGAACCTCTCGGGCGAGATTCAATGCCCCTACTGATGCCGCTTTGCAATGAACAGTTAAGAACGGGCAAAAAGCAGTATTGGTCCGATGTCGTGTTTGTCGGCGGCCCGTAGTGCCTCGACGTATTTCGCACGGGTTTTCCCGGCGTCGACAAGATTTGTCTGTCCCCACGTGAATGGCGGTCTCCCGAGCTGGCGGGCTAGTAGATCACCGATAAGTCGCGAGAAGCGCCCATTCCCATTTGGAAAAGGGTGAATCTCAACGAGCCGATGGCTGAACCGCACGGCAATTTCGTCCGGCGGATATGTGTCGTGTTCAACCCAATATCGCGCGTCGTCGATGGCGTGCTGCACGTCTGGGCCAATTCGGTACGCTTCGACGCCGATATTGCGGTCGGTCGTCCGGTACTGCCCGGCCCAACGCCATACGTCGCTGAACATTCGCCGATGCAGCTCGCTCAGAAACTTCCGATCAAGGACATCACGCTGGCGAGACTCGGCCCAGCGTTGTCCGTCGCCGATATTGGCTTGCTCAGCTTCGTTCAGCTCATGTCGCAGCGCGATGTAGGACGGGATGAGCCCGTCCCGCTCCTCGTCGGTGAGCGGCGTGTTCGCGCAATCGTCAGACTCGAATAGAGGATTAGACACTATGATTCGGCTCGTCGTCCCACAGGCCTCGCAGCGAGCCGGATACGATCTGGTCGACCATGCGCTGCAGTTCGGCATCGAGATCTGATTTGAGGACTGCCTGATTCTCAAGGCGCATCGTATGATCGAGGCGCGAAATGGTCTTGCGCGCCTTTATGATTGCACGCTCGCGCAGGATGTCGTCCAGGGGCTCTATCGGTACGAGGGCATATACGAAGGTGCAGTTCATAGCCAAAGCAGCCTGGCGCAGCGTCCTCACCGTGGTTCCACCGGTAACTTCCGCTCTCTCCAGGGCTGGGATACGCGAGGGGGCAACGCCCATGCGCGCAGCAAGCTGGCGGTCGCTCATGCCGAGGGACTCGCGAATGGCTCGGATCCAGCCTCTTTTGGGGGGTACAAGCACCATTTCTCGGAGCGGCGCGAGTCGACGCTCTAATTGCTTCCGCGCGAGGCCCACCTGCTTGATGTTCATATATACGTATCCTTTACGAGCAATAAATAACATATATATATGAACAGATCAAGGTTAAGTAGATAGTTTTTCATGAACGCTCTGAGACACCCGACTCCGACAGCCCCCTTCCGCCCCGCTTCGAGTGCCGCCGCCTCGGCGGCCGGACCGCTTGCGCCCACGTGCGGCCGGCCCCTCCGGCAATAGAGGCTAGAGGGCGACCAACTCGGCGAGCTTGGCCGCGACGTCTGCCATCGGCTCTTCTGCGGTGCTCAAGCCGCTTCGCGAGCCGAGCAGCGGGCTGACTTCGCGAAGAGCTTCATAGGTGGTGTCGTGCACGATGGGAACGAGCACGTCACGCGCCAGGAGTGCCGAGAGCTCTTTGTCGGCGATGCCCTCTCGTGGGAGGCGGCGCAGCAGTGCAGGGGTCACCAGTACGATCCCGACCCGCGATTTCGCCAGTCCCTTGTCGATTTCGCGAAGCAACGACGTGCCGAGAGCGACGTCCTTCTCGCTGAACCAGACCGAGACACCTAGTGACTCGAGCAGATCGTGCAGCTCTTGGGCGACCCCGGCCCGGTCATCCCACGCATGGCAGAGAAAGACGTCCCGAAGGTCTGGCAGAGGCGCTCGCTCCTCGACGCTCCGGCGGATCGGCGTGAGTGTCCGCACCTCGGTAGGCGTGTACGCCACGGACGAACCGGCTGGCGACCAGCGCGGCCTTGCGCTGCTGCCGGACCCGCCGCCGCTGCTCCGGCCGCCGCCGCTACTCCCCGTCGAGGAATAGGACGGGGACGAGTACGACCCGTAGCCGCTGTAGCCGCCGTAGCGGCCGTAGCGGCTGCCGCACGCAGGGCAGTCCGCTGCGGCGCTCGCCGAGCGATGGCCTCTTACTGGTGCTGTGCATCTAGCCATGTCGCAGATGATACCGGATACAATTGGCGCTCTCAAGCTAGCGCAACGCGACTTTGCTCTCTCGGCTGTGGCCCCGGGCGTCGTCCGCCTTGCCACCCTTGGCGCCCGCGGGTGGGGTAAGCCATGCTCGATTGTTTGCTCTGCTTCGCGCTCTACGGAGCGACGATAGCGACCCGCTATCTCGTTGTGTTGAAATCCTCCGAAAGCGTCTTGTGCATTGCCTCAAGGCCGGCCTTCAGCGCACGCTCGTCTAAGGTGAGCGGCCTCGGTGAGAGCGGCTCGAGATACGCCATCCATTTCTGATGCACCACCGACACCTGTGGGGCGATATGCTTCAGCGTGCTCGGCACTGCTGCAGAGGGCGAAACAATCTCGAGGCGTCTCTGCTTCGTAACTTCAAGCCACCCGCGCATGATCTCGTCGATATGATCGTCGCCGAAGCTGTAGCCGATGCACACAAGATGCGATACATAAATAATGCTGTCTCGGAATAGCGGCAGAAACATACGCGGCAGCACCTGCGGATGTCGCTCGTCGTACTTGAATGTGCCGGCAAGGAGCGTGCGACGGAGGAACTGCAATTCGCCTACCTCATCGGCGTAGGCGATCTGGTTCGTCGCACTTACGCCGCTTAAACGCGCTTGAGGATGGTAGACTTCCTCGTTAGCCGAGATTAACGACAATATCGGCCCGGCCGGCGTGTCATCAAACGGAAGCAGCCGCAAGACTTCGCTTTCGGAGTCGTTGAACCTGAACGTTTCTAGCCCGCCGTGAATCTTGATCACGTTGATGCCCTTGGTTCCGGGCCCGAAGAACGTGTAGCGTCCGTTGTCGATGTCGTCCTTCGAGAGCATTTGTGCATGCAACGAGCCTACGATCGTCCCGGCTGCGTCGCGACGCGGAAACGACTTACTGCCCAGAAAGCCGTACGAGATTGGAATCTTCAATGCGGCTGCAAGGCAATCGACGACAACATCGTGGTTCGTCGTGAAGACCCAAAGCGGCTTGTTCTCTTCGGCCAGTGTGGCGATGCCGTCGATAAATCGTAGACCCGGAATGATCTTTAACAGCCGCTGCTTGTGTCGCAAGTAAAGCGCCCTATATACGAGCTCCGTGAACCACTCGTTTAAGCCGTAGTAGTCTTGGTGCAGATTGCGCGCACGTACTCTTTGAACTTCGAGGTAGCCCAGGAGGTGCTCATAGTGAACATCCGAGCGCGACATCATCGAGATCGCATCCTCGATAACATCGTCCGGGAACGAAAAGCCGCGCGGTATCGCTGCGGCGTTTATCTGGCGCAGCCGCTCCGGTGTGATGTGGTGCTTCAATTCGGCAGTGAGTTCCCAGACCAGCGGCATGCCTAGTTCGCAGGACGCGCCAGCCCCGAGAAATAGGCCCTTCAACTGCGAGCCTTCCACTCCGGAATGCGCGGCATAGTGGTCTTTTCGGGACTGCTCGGAAGTCATTGGACTGATAATTCGCTCGCAGCCCCAACCAGCGCGCTCTCAAGGCGCGTTCGCGCATCTCCACCCGCCGCGTCGGCAATCTCCCGTGCAGCCTGGAGAACCGCTTCTTCGAAGCGCGCGTAAGCTGGCGGAACCAACCCTAGGGGTGCGTCAACAGCGACCAGCACGCGGCACGAGACCGGGTCGCGCACGAGTTCATGAATGCCAATGCCGAAGGCACGCTGAATGACCGAGATGGATTGCATGGCACGCCTGGTATCCGAACCTTTCCTGAGGCTCGAGATCTCTGGATATGGTAGACGCGCGAGGTCGGGATTGTCGTCCCACTCCTCGACGTGCCGAATAGCGTTCGCTGCGGCCCAAAGCAATGTGGTGAGCCGAACGTCCCCGATCGACGACTTGTACAAAGGCCCGAAACCGGGTTCGATTACCTGGCGTTTGAGGACGCGCTTCCCGAAGAGGCGCAGCAGGGAATCGGCGGTAAGGACGACGGGCGCCGCCTGAAGGTCGGCTGCATAGTCTTCGGCAATCCCACCAATCCAGAGGGCGTCAAGGTCTGGCTGATCGTCGACGTCGGCTGTATCGCCCTCATCGAATATGGGGAAGCCAGCCATGTCGTGATGCTGCACTGACGCAAACAGATGGTCGCGCAGCAGTTCGGAACATCGTCTATGCGCTTCGAACGACGCGAGATATGCGCGTTCCATCGCCGGCCGTGACCTGCGGAGCAGAACAGCAAAGGCCTGATAAGGGTCAAGGGTCGCTAGTCGAACGAAGCGTGACATTTTCAGCTATCCCCAACAATCGTGTACGCACGTGCAAGCTACAACACGCTGATGGCTCAACCGGTTTCTATTGAGGAGTTCGTTTTTGTTTGCGCCGCAAGCACGCCCGCGAGTGGCCACCTGCCGCGGCACCGCCTTCCGGCGGCTAGCCTCCTCGAGACGGTCCGCTCCAGAGATAGCGCGCGGCAGTGCCGACAAACGCGCCCATAACCACAGCAATCCTCTCCACCGTCGACCAGAAGGGACCGTCAAGCAAAGGCGACTTCGATCGCCAGGCCGGAGCGCGGCGGTTGCGTACGCGTTTCGCCGGCAGAAGCATCGGCACGGATACTTTCGGTACAATCGCCGCAGAGCGTGCCCGAGAGTTCTTTGGCTTCCCTGACATGGTCGATCAGATTCCTCATGATGGCAGTGCAGTAGCGGAGTACTCGAGCCCGAGCACTGGTTTGGCGACGCGACCGCCGCGAGCGCATGACGTGCGTATTTCGACGCGTCTGGAGGACCTCCATCGGAATCCCCAAAGCGCAGCCGCATGGATGGCCAAAGCGACGCCCCGATGCACGCGGACGAGCAGGCACCTGACCTCGCCAGCTTGCTCCACACGTACGTCGAGGCGCACCTGCGACACGGTTGCCGGACCGAAGGGGGGCGCCCCATGCCATGGGTCGACCGCCCGATCAAAGCCGAATACGTGGCCGTCCGCGACGCGGTGCGACAGTTGGCACCGATCGAACGCCATTCCGACGCCTACGTCGAGGAGACGGTGGAGGAGCTCCTTCAGGAAGCGCTGGACGGCGTGAGGGCGGTCGACGGGGTGGTCACGGACCTCATGGCGCACCTTGCACACCCGGTCGCGACGCTCGTCTATGTTCCGCTCGACGGCGTTACCATCGGCGACGCGGAACTGCAGATCGGTTCCGTCCATCTCGTACGGATGGACGAAGACGCCCTCGAGCGACTCGTAGTCCAGCCGTACGCGGAGGTGATACGACGAAATCCGCGCTACGCTGAACCCGAGACCGCGGGCTTTATCGAGATGCACCGGCAGCGTCATCGCGGGCTCGTCGCCCGCACCTGTGTGCTCGTGCAAACGGAGCAGGATCTTCGATACAGTTTTGACGCTCTCGAGGACGCCGTGGAGAATACGTGCGATTTCCTCCAACTCTGTCTCGCGGTCCTCACCGCGCGTCGTCCGGAAAACGCCGTACGATGGTCGAACGGCGTGGTGAACGCCTGGCGGATCGCTTTCGGACACAGCGACGGGCCACGACCGCGCACGCTCAGCAACGGTACGATGCAGATCGGCGGGCCGCCTTTCCATCTCGATGCGTCCTCGGTCGAGCGCGTCCGGGGCGCCGGACTGCTTCCGTATGGCGACGACCTCGATCGCGAGCCGGCATCCGAATACGGACGGACGCTGCGACGAGCCGTCCGGTGGTTCGCGCGCGCCGAGCGTGAACGCCATGCCGACGATCGCAAACTCGCCTACGTAACGACCGTCGACCTGTTCTTCTCGCAGCCGCCCGGTACGAAGGACGGCCTCAAGGTCACGGAACGCTTTTGTCACGGCGGAGCGTACGCGTCGACTGAGGATCCGGCGGAAGCGGCCGCCCTGGCGCGCCGGTTCGTCTACATCTACCGCTCGCGGAGCGAGACCTCGCACGACGGTGCGTACGATCTCGCCGACCACGATGAGATCGATCAGTTCCGCAGCGCCGTCCTGCGGATTCTCTCAGGCATGGCATCGCATCCGTTCCAAACGAAGCGGGATGTTTCCGAGTGGATGTCTCGACGGCGCGCGGCGCTCAACGCGGAAGCGCGCAGAATGATGGACGAGGCGACGGCACGCGAGACCGTCGAACGAGACGAAGCGCTCCTCACTGTCATCTATCTCCTGAGAGAACAGAGCGGAGGCGACGTCCTTGGCGCCGGCCGGGAGGCGTACGTCCTGAGCAGCATTCTTCTGGACGCGTTCCACTCGCGTGCGCACCTGCTTCAACTGCGACCGTTTGGCAGGCAACTTCTCGAGCACGCCCGGGACGCGCGGGCGCGCCGCGACGACGCGGTGCCCATCATGCTTCGCATACTGCGCAAGTTGGACTGGTTGGAGCGGGGCCACCGAGAGCGGGTCGCCTCACGCTTCACCTAATTCAGGAAGGTCTACGGTCCTACGATCCCATCGCCGGAAGCCTCAGACCCGATCGCGAAGCACCGGCAGCTATATAATTCTCGGAGAGTTTCCACAATAGATTTCAACGCCGGGTGGAACTTCCCGAAACAAAGAGTGGGCACGCCTAGCATCGCCACCGGGCCACTGGTACGCTCCCTAAAGCCGGTCGATGGCGTCTGCCCACTGGTCATGGTAGACGGCCTCGACTTTGAAGCTCGCAGCCAGCGCGCCGAGGACCTTCGCCGTGCGCGGGTAGCCGCTACGCAAGCGCGTCGCGAGTTGCTCATAGTGGGCCTTGAGGTCGCGCTCTAGGTCGCCGCCGTCGAGTGGGCCGCGCGTGATCGGACCGCGGCGGTTGCGCGTCCCCATCTGCAAGCCGCTCTCGAGCGCCTTGCTGCGCACACGTTCGATGACCTCACGAACCGGCTTCGGAGGCCAATCGCCACTGGGTTCAGCAGCGGCAGCCGCGAGAATCACTCCGATTTGCTGGTCGACAAACGCGACACGCTTCGCATCAACGGCTAACGCCCGCGCCCTTTGTACCCACGCGTCGAGCGCGCTCGCATCCAGCGTCCCGTCCGTTTGCGTTCCGGGCACAACAGACCACTTGTTGAGTAGCGTCCAACTCTGGTGAGCGACCGCCTTCAGCTGCGCGGTGTCGGCGCCGTTGTCGCCACCATCGTCGTCATCGGCCCGGTATACCGCCGAGACAACCTGCACAAAGAACCCCGGATAGCGCGCAAGGCCAGCTTCGAGTAGCGCCGAGTCGCGATCGGATGCTTGCATAAGGCCGAAGAGGGACCACTCAAGCCGCATGAGTTCGTCGCGGTCGACGCTCGTATCGGCGACGAGCTTATCGAGAATCAGTCCGCAGTAGTACGAGAGCATCGAGGCATTAGGGATTTCATCCACCTTGCGCAACTGCGAGCTCACGTCTTTGAGAGCGTTTATGAGCAGATCCGAAGGAAACGGCTTTGGCCCGACCTGGCCGATCAGTGACACCGCTTGCACCGCCTCGCCGACGCGCAACTTCGCGACGACGGCGTATCCCAATGCAGACGCATCGCTGTGGATGAACCACATCCACGGCGTGCGCTTCCAGTACCTCTCCGCGACGTCATCGCCGGCCTCATCGGCAAGGGCGAAGGTCGCCTCTTCTTGCGGCATTCCTTGCAACAAGGAGACGAGTGCATCCGACGACCAGCCCGCGCGGACCCCAGCGCGAACGATTGCGGCGGCCCATGATGCGCCGTACGTCCGCACGCCGGCGAGCACGATGCCTCGCGCGAACTCGGTTTCGCGCGACTGCGCGGAGAGCGCACCCCGCTCGACGAGCTCGTTACGGAGGGCGTCGTCGACGTTGGCAGCAACGAGAGCCATCCCGAGCTGCACCGGATTCTCGACAGCGCGTGCCATCGATAAGATCTCCTGGGCATCCGCCGCGGCGAGCAGGTCGCGGGCGACGCGCTGGCGGTGCGCTTCGTTATGCCCTTCGATCACGTGAAGCTCGTGACCGGGAACTGGATCGGGCGGTGCCGGCTGGTTTGCGAACACCCACGCCTCACGATCGGCGATGCCGGCCGGCCGGAGCAGATCGAAACAGATCTGCAGAGGTTCCAACACGCTCTCCGCCATCGCCCAAGTCGTCAACCCGAATTCGCGATGCCGGTGCAGGACGGTGCGCACGATGTCGCGCGCACGAAGGCGATCGGCCTCATCCTCGAGCGTGCGAACGAAGGTCAACATAGCGTCCGTCACGCGCCGCTGCTCCGGCACATCAAACCCGGTCAGGCTTTCAAGCAGCTGCTTCCACCGCGCAAGATCGCGCCCCGCGTCTTCGATCAGCCACTCCAAGATTTCAACGAATGGATGCTTCTCGCGCTGTGCCGTCGACGCTGGGGCATCGCTTGCGGGTAACGGCCGCCACTGCGGTTTCGACCAATACGAGAACGAGTCGCCCATGTGCTTGGGCAACAGCGCGATCAGCAAATGCCAGGCAACATCTGGGTGCCGTTCGCGCACCCGCGCGAGCGTCGCCATGCGGGCATCGAGCGTCGCGAGCGTTTGGGGAGGATAGAACCAGAAGACCTGACGCAGCGAGGCCGCCGGACGATTGCTGTTACGCGTTTCGTTCGGGTCGATCTCGGCTAAGGCCGCCAGCGCTGACACGGACTCGTCGAAATGATCTGGAAACCACGCAAGCCGTTCCAGCGCCGTCGTCAGATCGGCTGCGTAGTCGCGCCCGAAGAAACCGGTACCGTCGGGTCGGAGTAGCTCAACGATTGGCGCATCATCACGCTTCGCGGAGTCCTCGACCGCCGTGAGAAAGTCGCTCGGGGCGGCCTCTGCCAGGAGCGGCAACGAGGCGCGTAGGGACCACCAGCGTGCGGCATCGGCATCGTCGAGCAGATCGCGCACGAACGGGCTACCCTCGTATTCGAGAAACGGGACGTTCGTCGCGCGCCCCGGATAGGCCATCATCACGTTGAGGGCCTCGAGCATTCCGCGACGCAACTCGGCCGTTGCCATCTGCGGGCCTTCACCGTAGGTGATCCGCCGAGCGCGGTCCGCGTCATGAAAGCGCGGATCGACATGCGAAAAGACGTCGCGAGCGACGGCGAAAAACGCGCCGACATCGGCCTTTGTGAGGTCCGGTGCGATGATCGACCACAGATCCTGGATCGACACGACCTGAACCTTCGAGATCGAGCGCCGAAGAGGCGCGCCAACGCCGGTGCTGATCGTGGCGAACTCGCTGTTGATCTCATTGAATGGACGCTGCGCAAGCCGCGCGACAATTTCTTGATCGACGGGCGCTGCGTCATCCCACGCACCCGCAAAGAAGGCCGCGACCACCGTGCTGCGCGCAACCGTCCGCATCCATCCCGGCTGCGTTGCGACTTCGGAAAGCAGACGGCGTAGGGTTGCGATGCTGCCGCCGGCGCGCGCGGCGAGGGTACGCGCGACCTCGGCTCTCTGTCCCATTCCGAACACGGTGTCTTCAAGCGCATCGGCAAGGTCTGTCCGCCGAACCTCTTTGAGAACGACGCCCTTCTCCAGCTTCGTTTCGGGGCCGTGAATCGCGTAGACGTGGTGCCCGGCAGCGGCAGTGCTCGCAGCGAAGCCCAAATCCGTGCCGTTCATGATGATGATCTGCGGCTTCATTGCGACGGCGATCTCACGCACTGCGCCATCCGTCTCGGCGACGATCGCGTGTGTGCGGTAGGTCTCGCGGTACGCCAGCGGCAACTGCGCGATCGCGCCGTACAGGAATGCGATCGCTTCGTCTTTCTCCGCCGCCTGAACGTGAAGCACCGATGCCGGCGCTCTCAGCCACGCGAGCACGTTCGCTACCTCTTGGTCCCGGCCGGCCAAAACCACGCCCACCGTCAACGGTGGCGTCGTCGCGAAGGCCCAGCGCCGCCAAGCTTCTTCGAGCGAATACGACCCCGAGATCGACCGCTTGCCGATTCGCACAGCCAGCCAATTCATGACCGCCGGGTGCATGGCAAGCCACGTCAAGATGTCGTGCACGTCGAGCGCACGCACGTCCTGAAAGACCCCGTCGGCGCGGCGCCCGTCCGCCCAATCGTCCTTTTTGCTCCAGACCCGGAGTGAGACAGCAATGTACGTTGTCGCGGCGCGCTGCTCGGGGCTGCCCTCGATCGCACGTTTCGTATAATCACGCTCCGCCTTGCCGCCCGGCTGCTTCTGGACCGACAGTTCCCAACGCGACAACCCGGCAGGGACGTTGTCGGCGGCGCGCGGCGACTCGCAGCTCCCGTCCCAGCCCGGATCGCGAACCCCGTCGCTGGCCGGAAAGCGCAGGACTGCATCTGGCCCCGCGGAGGCGCGGACGAGCATTGCGATCAGCATCGGGAGTTCGGCCTCGCTCCCGAGCCGGTTGGCCCAGTCCTCGAGGTCCTTGGGGCCGAGTAACGGTATCGGCCGGCCACCGTCGAGATGCGCAAAGCCGCCAGTTCCGCCCGCCAGCACCGCGCCGCCGCCATCGAACGACACCCCGCCATCGCGTAGAGCCGCCTCGAGTGCCTCGATGGTCTGTGCAATCGGCGCGCGGGCCCCGCGTTCGAAATCGGCGACCGTCGAGACGCCGGTCTGCGCCCGGTCGGCGAGGTCGCGTTGGGTCCACGTCAGCAGCGCCCGACCAGCGCGGCAGAGCTCAGGGGTAATCGACATACCCGAGATCATAGCCGGAATAAGCGCGAATGGCTATGATCTCATATTTTTAATATGACCGAAAAAGTGGAGGGCTCCGGCAAAGCCGGGGGCGCCAACCCGCGTGATGTGAGTGAACTCCCCACTGCGATCATGTTGGTGGATGTGCGCCAATCGTGCGCGCACTGCAGGTCGACGTGATCGCCGACAGCGGTCAGCAGTACGGCGGTCGCGCCTACCTCGATTGCATCGCGGCGGCACGCGAGCGCGGCGTCCCCGTGCGCGTCGTGCGGGCCGGGATGCGCTGGGCGAGAGATGACGGCGTCGTGCTCGACGTGCTGGCGCCCTCGGACCCGCCGCTCGCCGACACCGGCGACGCCATCAACGAGAATAGCATCGCCTTGCGTCTCTCGCATCGGCTGCTCGACGGACGCACATATCATGCGCTGTTCACCGGCGACGCGGGCGAGGGGAGCGAGGCGCGTCTTCTGGTCCACGGCGGCGATCTGCGCACCGACCTGCTGAAAGTCGGACACCACGGTTCGCGCTGGCGACGACGAGCGCCTTCCTCGCCGCCGCGCAGCCGCGCATCGCGCTGATCTCCGTCGGGAGGCACAATAGCTTCGGTCACCCCTCACCCGAGACGCTTACCCGCCTCTCCACCGCGGCCGTGACCATCTATCGCACCGATCGTTCGGGCGCGATCCGCATCGTCGTCGACACGGCGACGATCCAGCCCACGTTGTTACCGTGACGGCGGTGCGGTACGCTCACTGGCACATCCTACGCCGTCCCATCGATGGGCGGCCCGGATACGCCGGACGCTCGTTTCGTCCGCCTCGTCGTAGGCGCGGACCATGTCATCCATACGCAGCCGTAACAGCGTCACGACTTCAAGCGCCAATCGCACGTTGTTCGGTCTGACCTCGGTGATAGATCACGCTCGCGTCGGTGATGCGCCGATTTTCTTTGCCGCCGCGGCTGTCCCAGCGACCGCTTCGTCCTTGTCGAAGACGTAGCTGAAGCCGATCCGTTCGTTCTTCTCTTCGATGAGAGAGTCGATGCCGGCCGTCGCCGGCACGCCGTCGATGAAGATCTCCCACGACGTCACCTTCGTCGTTGGGACGCCGCAAAGGCTCTGGAGAAAGTTGCCGAGGGCCTTTCCATAGTACACGACGTCGAACGTCAGGTCGGGATCTCCTGGATGAAAGAGGTCATACGCCGCGTCGAGCGCGTCGTGGACGGTCGCCCCCGCTACGTAGGGGACGACGTACGTCTTGTCCTGCACCCACGATGGCCGTT
>Ga0302324_100005649_pt1 | contig 27251 bp, 21 predicted proteins | sample Palsa_T0_1_FD_201949 | JGI IMG/M metagenome (GOLD analysis project Ga0302324, IMG submission 201949) | Peat permafrost microbial communities from Stordalen Mire near Abisko, Sweden - Palsa_T0_1 | ecosystem: Environmental > Terrestrial > Soil > Palsa > Peat permafrost | place: Sweden: Abisko...
CCCCAGAGCGTGCCGCTGCATACCCCACCGCCCCCACCGGGCGGTGGCTGCGAAACGTGCGGGGCGGCCGACATCACGATCCCGTCTGCGCTCAGACATGAGTACTGGGTCGGACTCAGCATCGCCCGCGCTGCTGCAGGTCCGGACTGGATGCTCGCGATCGCACCGGCATTCGCGCTGTTCGCGGCAGGACTCGGCGCCGGCCTCGGCGAGGGGTCGCTGCGGATCGCGAACCGCCACAACTCTCCGCCCTCCGCGGAGCGATCCACACCCGCCCCGACCTGACTGCGCAATCTCAGCTTCTGCTCTGGTCAATCCGGGTACGGAAGCGGGAGCAAGCACGACGCCCGGACGGAGACGATGCAGACGCGGTGGGATGCGCTGTTGATGTTTGACCGTTTCAAAGCGCGTACCCGTCAGGTCGTGGTGCACGCGCAGCACCCGTGTCGGGATCGGGTGTTGGATCAGGGATGCCCTCGGCGCTGTGGGGCGATAGCGATCCGGCGACCAGGACGGGGCGTTCGGCAGCGTTCTCGCGGGCCTGGATCGCGGTCTGCACGGCGCGGTGGTTGATCTCGGCGACACGATCGCCAAAACCACCGGGCGCGAGCGCGAGCCGGTTTGACGGGAAGGTGTTGGCGGTGATCACTTCCGCCCGGCGCGGATGTGGTCCTGATGCACTCCGCGCACAACGTCGGCGTGGTCTCACACAGCCACGCCGCACCAGACCGCACCGTTCATCGGAACCCCTCGGGCCTCCAGCTCAGTTCCGGTGCCGCCGTCGATCAAGACGACTGCTCCGTCACCGAAGCGGCCGATGAACTCTTCGACCATGGAAGCTTCCTGTCTGTTGAGAAGGGGTCGCGGCCGTCAGACGGACCGTTGGATCGTGCCGGTAGCCAATCAGAGTTTGCCCTACGATGAAGCGACCGCACCGTTCCGAGCTCCTCTCGGGCAACGCCGCGGGAGTTCTGCAGCACCGGGTCGCGGTCGTCACGAAGTCGCTCGGCGAGATCGTCAGGCTCCTACGAACACTGAGACGTCTTGACGCCAGCGGACCTAGATCCGGGGTTCCGCTTCGATCTGTCCGCCGACTGACCCGGCCCTCGCCGTGATCTCGCGGCGCTGTCGTTGGCGCGCGGATCGGTGGTCTCGCTGGCGATGAACGTGGCAGCGGCATGGCGTCTCGTCGCGGCCGTCCAGGCCGGCACGCACGACGTTGATCGGCTTGGCGAGCTGCTTCGGGTCGGTGAGGGTTGCGAGTGCTTGCACGGGAGCGTGTTGGAGGCACACCAACTGTGGGCTGTTATCAGCCGATGATTAGTCGGCTGCCGCGAGCCGCGTTCGCACTGCGGTGCGTGCCCGGTCGATCACCGTTTGGTCGTCGTGTAGGACGCTGAGGATGTTCGCGCCCGCGAGGATCGCTCCGAGCTCGAACGCGAGCTGGCCTGGGTCGGTGCGTGCGGGCAGCGCTCCGTGCTCGTAGGCGGCGTTTGCCTGCGTGGCGAGCAGCGTGCGCCACTCGTTCTGGTAGGCGGCGATCCGGTCGTGCAGCCGGCCGGGGCGCGCGCCGAGCTCTGCGGAGGCGGCCACGAAGAAGCAGCCGCCGGGGAACACGCGCCGCTCGACGTGATCCAGATATCCCTCGCACAGTGCCAGCAACAGCTCGCGGCCGGGTTCCGCGGCGGACAGCGCCGGGATCACGACCTCGGTGGCGAATTGCTCGCGGGCGGCGTCGACGGTCGCGAGCTGCAACTCCTCTTTGGAGCCGAACAGCACGTACACGCTGCTCTTCGGCATGCCGGTCGCCTCCGCGAGCCGGCCGATCGAGACGCCCTCGAGCCCTTCGATCGTTGCGAGCCGCGCTGCCTGCTCGAGGATCCGCGCGCGGGACCGGTCACCCGGTGCACGGGTACGGCGGCCGGTGGCGGGCCGTTGTTCGGAAGTCTGCTCGGGTTGGATGCTCACGCTTGACATTGTAAACGATCGTACGTACGTGTCCTTACACGATCGTACGTTCAACAACGCGATAGAGGAGTGAAGGAAATGCGGCTCTATGCAGGGTCGAGACGACGTATTTGGCGCTCACCGGCGGAGATCGAGACCGCCGCCGGGCGCTCCCGCGTGGAGGGGGTCGCGGGATCATGAGCACCGGAGCCACGAGCGGGTCCAGCGTGCGGCGGCTACAGGAGCCGCTGCGCGCCCGCTACATCGAGGACCCGCAGGAGGCGATCACATTCAAACGGGTCCGTGCCGTGCCGGCACCCGACTCAGACGTCATGCACGGAAGCGTCCTCGCGACCTCGCCCGAATATGACGACGTCGTCTGGCGCTACGGAACCGACCGCAAGCTCGGCGGCCCCCACGACGCCCCCAACGCCGGCGAGATCCTCTGTGCAGCCCTTGCCGCGTGCATGGACAACATCATTCGGATGCTCGCCGACCACCTCGCGATCGACCTCGCCGACGTCCAGGTCGAGGTCACTGGCGACGTCGACCTCCGCGGTTGCATGGCGATTGACCCCGGGGTGCGCCCCGGCTTCCGCTGGCTCGCGGTCGACACGCGCCTGACGCCTGCGGCCGGCACCGACGAGCGCCGGCTGGCAGCGCTCACAGCGAGCGCCGAGCGCCTCTGCGTGACGCTCGACACGCTGCGCCACGGCACCCCAGTCGAGGTTCGCTGGCAGACAGACACGCACAACCAGTAAGGAAGAGCAAAGCACATGCCGTTCACTGAGATCAAGGTGATCGAGGGCGCCTTCACCCACGAGGAGAAGCGCCAGATGGTGCGGCAGACATGACCGCACGTCGCAGCAGAGATCCGTGGCCCCGGCCCTCGCCTACATCGTGTCCCATCCCCCCCGATCCGTTCAATGGCAATGGCCGCGTTACCTACACAACCGTCTCCCTGGGCCACCATTCCGCCGGTCCTGAAATGGTCAGCCTCACGCTCGGGAAGCTCACGAACGGACGTGACGGCATCATCATCGTCCCGACGATCGACCCGAAGACAACAGCGAAAGCCAAGCAGGGCCAGCTGGGTCTACCTGACCGTCGCCCGCCAACGAGTCGTCGAAGTGAAGCTACGCCAGCCGTAGCCCCTCTCCGTCGCACGCCGCCGGGGAGGTGCCGAGCCGGCGCAGGACCGTCCAGCGGCGACCTATGTTGCCGCGCTTTACTGCACCAAGGACAAGGGCAAGCAGCGAGAGACCCTGAAGGGCCGACCAGGGCGACGCCGCCCAGCACGGACTGATGTCCGCTATCGCGAGCAGGCGGGCGCAGGGTGTGCATCGTATGCGCATGGCTCGTGTCAACGTCTATCTCCCGGACGAGCTCGCCCAGCGCGCTCGCGCCGCGGGGTGAACATCTCGGGCATCACCCAGGATGCGATCCGCGGTGCTCTCGCCAGCATCGACACCGACAGCTGGCTGGACCGGCTCGAGCGCCTGGCGACCAACGATGTCGCTCACGAGCACGTGATCCGCGCACTCTGACGAGGCGCGCGACGAGCTCGGTGCCTGAAAGCGTCGTCGTCGATGCCTCGGCGATGGTCGAGGCCTTGGCCGGCACACGGCTGGGCAGCGCGACTCGCGCGCGGCTTCGCGGGTGTGAGCTGCACGCACCAGCGCACTTCGACGCTGAGGTCCTGTCCGCTATGGGCCGGTTGCATCGCGCCGGGGAACTCGACGAGCCGAGTCGGACGCTTGGATTCACGCGATAGCGAACACGACGGCCGGGCGCGGACCGCACACGAGGTGCCTACGCAGGCGCATGCATCTCCACGCCGCTGGCTCAGACAGGATCTCGCTGGCGATACTGCTGCAGCGCCCGCCCCAACGGCAACGGATGAGCCACTTCTCTTCGGAAGGCTGGCGCACGCCATGATCCGCACGTCGGCCGGTAGGCTGATGCCCCACGGTAGCGATGGCATTCGACCTGGTCATCGACGTCGAGAACACCCCGGGGTCGCTGGCGCAGGTCGCGGCCGCGATCAGCGACGCGGGCGTGAATATCGCCGCGGCAACTTGCACTGGACCGGGTGAGCGAGCCGAGCTTCACATCCTCGTCCCGCACGCGGAGGCCGCGAAGCATGCATTGGCAATTTCGCACCTTGCGGTCACCCGCGAGCGCGAGGTCGTGGTGGTCGACGTGGAGGATCGCCCCGGCGTGCTGGCCGACCTGACCCGCAATATCGCGCGCGCCGGAGTGGACCTCGAGCTGGTTTACGTCGCGACCCGGAATCGCGTGGTATTCGGGGCTGCCGACCTCGCAGCTCTACGGACCGCGCTGGAGGAGCTGCACTGACGACTGTCGCGACCCGCATGTAGGCAACGGCACGCCTCGGGTGCGAGACTGAGCTCGGCGATCTGCTGCTTAGGCAATGGCCCTCAGGTGCGAGCAAAGGCCGCAAGCGCGTTGCGCGACAGAGCAAGCGCCACGGAAGCGCAGGGCTCGCTTCTCGTTTCACGGCGCATAGGGGGATCGCCGCCCCCTGGGCGGACGGGTGCGTCCTGGAGTCAAAGCGGGTCCCGGACGCGGACAACCGCTGTTGGCAAAGCGGTTGTCCGGCGCGCAACTCTGCCGGCGCGGTGTGTGGCCGGCTTCACGCGGTCGTGGAGAGCGCGTTGGGCCGGCGTTCAACCGGCGATCAATAGCCCAGCTCGTGGGTAGCTCGTTGAACCTTCGCCCACAGGGCCGGGTCAGCCGACCGCAGCTGACGCGGGTGGACGTTTCGCTCCTCCACGACCCTGTGCGGACGCGGGTCGCGCAGAAAGGCGGGATCGCTGCCGCCGATGACGCCGCTGGCAGCCGGCGCAAAACAGGCAAACGGCGAACGTTCCGGGTGGCGCATCGCATCGATCGCGCCTGCCTCCGAGGCAATCTCGAGCCACTTGGCCACGGCAACGAGGTGTGGCGTGGGATCGTTGAGCACATCCTCGGCCCGGAGTCGCAGCCAGCGTTCGGCTGGCACGCGGGACGCGAACGCGACGATGCGATGGTGGGCGTGCAGCCAAGCCGCGATGCAGTCGCGCGTGAAGTCCCCGGCCGGGTAGCCGGGAAGGTTGCGCAGCAGATGCTCGTGCATCGAGCGGATCGTGCCGACGGGGTGCCGTGTGAGGTGTATGTACCACGCCCGGGGATAGGCTGCCGCGAGTCGCGCCAGCGCGCCGGGCTCGCTGACGTGCTCGGGGGACTTCTCGACCACCGCACGCGGGCTGATCCGGGCCATCAGCAGATCAAGCACGTCCGCGCCCGTCCAATCGCCTCGCTCCGCCAACCACCGCCCGGCGGCCGTTAGCGCCTGCCGAGTCTGCGCGCCGAACTCCAGCTCAGCGACTGCTCGCACCAATCCAGGGCTGCGGTGCGTGAAGCCTCGCCGGCGGGCTTCGATCGGCAGCGACGCGTCGAGCTCTGCGAGCGTCGGGTACGCGAACAGCTTCAGCTCCGGTGCGCCGAACAGGTCTGGATGCTGCCCGATCATCATGCTGACGATCGACGAGTACGACCGAGCGCTGGCGAGCACGAACACCGGCGCATACCGGGCCGGGTCCCTGACAGTCGGCGGGGGAGCTGGGATCACCCGCCCGCACCCGCCGCCGCTCAATGGACCTGCGGCGCGCCGACCGGTCCGCGGATCGCGCCGGCGTCCACCTCTGCGACCAGCACTTCGGCGTTTCCGAACACGAACGCGTTGCGCAAATCGAGTAGGCGGGCTCTGATCTGGTCACACGTCGCGCTCGCCTCAGCGGCGTCGAGCAGCGAGCTGTCCTGTTCGTCCTCGAACGCCCGCGATGAATCCTCGACCAGGCCGAACAGCTGAGCGTTGCTTTCGGCCGTAAGCGCGGTGATGGCCCGCGCGTATGCGTCGACGCCGCGCAGCTCGCCGACAAGCCGTCTTGCTACCTCGAGCTCCTCGCGCGCCCAGTTGAGCTCGTGCGACAGCCCGCCGCCGTCGAGCCATGGCCTCGCGGCCGCGTGCAGGCTTCGGTAGTACTCGTCGAGCCGAGGATCGAGGAACTCATAGTCGGGATGAGTGATGTCCCCGCGCAGGCGGCCCTCGTCGAGCAGTCGTTGCCGGATCGGCGTGCCGCCGTAGGGAAGCATCCGGCAGAAGGTCGCGGCCGCGGCGCCGTCCCCCACGATCTCCCGCAGAAACCCGACGTTCTCTCGCACCGATGCAAACGTACTCGACGGATCGAACAACATGAACCCGTAGGAGAACATCAGGCCGAGCTCCTTGAGCACGCGAACGCCGGCGCGGTTCTGCTCGACCGTCATCTGCTTGTGCAGGATCTCGAGCCCTGCGTCGACTCCGGACTCGATCCCCATGTACACCAGGAACAGGCCCGCGTCGCGCAGCGCCGCGAACAGCTCTCCGTCGAGGTACTCAGCGCGGCAGCTGATCTTCCAGATCGCGTGATCGACGAGCTCCGCTTCCCGCATTCGTTCGATCAGCTCCTCGACCCAACGCCTGCCCGCCCGGCCCCACAGCGGAAAGTCGTCGTCCTGGAACAGGAACACCCGCACCCCGTGGTCGCGGTTGAGCTCCAGCATTTCCAGGATCACCTGCTCGGGCTTGCGGACCCGGACGACCTTTCCCGGCGCGGTTCGGTAGAACGTGTGAATCGAGCAGAACGAACAGCGCCGAGCGCAGCCCCGGCTCGCGAGCACCGGCAGCGTCGGGAATCCGAGGATCTTCTCTGGCGCGTAGGGTCGGTGCGGGAACGGCAGGCTGTCAAGATCCTGGACGAGGCTGCGCGTCGCGCTCTCGCGCACGGCGCCACCGTCCAGGTATGCGATTCCCGGGACTTCGTGCCAGTCCTCGCCCGCGCGGAGACGACCGACGAGGTCGACCAGCGTGAGCTCTCCTTCGTAGCGAACGACACTGTCGAGCTCGGGAAATTCCCGCAGCGCGTCTTCGTGGCACAGGCTCGGGTAATGACCGCCCATCGTGAGGTGACTCCGGATTCCGGCCTGCCGCAGATGCGCCGCGACGCGGCGGAACTGCGGCAGGAAGAATTGGAAGATCAGCGAGAAGCCGACTACGGCCGGCCGGGCCCGCGCCACGACGTCGGCGACACGGTCCGGGCCGTCTCGGACCTCACATAGCTCGACGGTGAAGCCATGCGCCCGCAGGCAGGCGGCGAGGTATCCCATTCCCAGGTTGCCCTGGTCCTGATAGCCGACCAAGACCACATCGGTGCCGTCAGGCTCGTCCGAGACGGCATCGTGAGCCTCGTGCGAGACCCTGATCGCTGGCACCGTACGCACCGTTGAATGGTGTGATTGACCGGATTACTTGGCGGTGCGGCCGAGGATCTCGGCCGCCTGCTTGGCGCCCTTTGCCAGCGCGGCGTGCACCGCAGCCACCGTCTCGAACTGGGCAGCCAGAAGCGTGTTTCTCACATCCGCCTCGAGCTCCACCTCTTGGAGCGCATACTCCATCCAGATCGGGTCCGTGTGTATGCCTGGACGATGCCAGATAAGCTCGTGGTTGACGTGCTCGTTCATTCCCGGTTCCTTTCACGCTGGAGTGGTTTCCTGCATTACCAGAAGGCGGCCGTGCTGCATCGTGCGAAGCTGATCCATAGCTTCAATCGTTAGCCTATTTCGGCGCGAGCGTGCAGGTCAAGCCCTAGGAGTCAAATTTGTTCCGCCTGGATGCGCTCGCCTGGCGAGGCTCGCGAGAAAGCGGCCGGAGGTGTTCCGGGACCGGCGGTTCGTGCCAGCGAAACGTGCAGGTTCGCTCGCCGTCGTCGAGCGTCAGCTCGGTAGTGAACCGGCTCGGCTCTCGGCGCCATCGCCTTCGTCGCGACCTCGCCAAGCCCAGCACCGACCTCCGCCTCCATCAACTCGCGCGTTACGGGCACGACCGCCTCGCGCACCATGTCATCAAGCCGACCATCGCGCACCTGCGCCACAACATGAGCAACCGTCGTCATTCTCTGCCTCGAGGGTGCTGGTCGGGTACGACCGGCTGGATCTCTCGATCGAGACGGCTCATTGTCGACGAAACGAAGATCTACGCGCCGCTCTTCACGGATGACGACCGGGTCGCAGCCACGGCCAAGCTGAAGAGACAGCGCGAAGAAGTCCTGGAGATCTTCGCCTACATGGCAGAGCCCGGCTCACAATCAGCGGCGGCATTCAACCTCTGAGCGAGTTGGGCAGCAGACCCAACCGCCCTGCCACGCCGCGCCTCCATTCGAACAGAGGCCTGAGCAGTCAATAACCGTTGTCCCGTCGACGTTGTAACAACCGCGACGACGCGGGCGTCCGAAACTCGCTGCCCAAGCGACCGGGATCGGTCTCGCCCGCACAAATCCCGACCTTTGTGACACTTCCCCCTTGGAATCAGCGGCCGCGTGGGCCGACCCAGTGGGCGGCGTGCTCGCTTCTGCGTTCCGCACGCCGTGGGCGGAAGCGGCAGTCGGGCGATTCGCAGCCGCTGCGGCGACAAAGCAGGTCTGCTCGGCCAGCGTGCCCGAGACTTCCGTCCCGCGCATAGGAGGACTCCCGGCATCGGCGTCGACAAACACGTCCAGACGTAAAGGCGGGTCCGGAGGCGGACGATCGCTTCGCATAGCAAGCGCCAGCGCCAGCGATGCTTGGCCACGGGTTCGTCGCCTCGGGGGTGTCAGATCAGCACGTCCGAGTCGCGGGCCCGGAGTAGACGTGCGGTGCTCGGCGGGCCGGCTTAGCTCGGCGGCTCGTTGCTGAGGAACCCAGCGAGCTGCGTGGACGATCGGGTGAAGGCCTGTGCCGCCGATGACCGCACGCCGCGGTTGAGCGCCGAGGGTGAGTCCTCGTGCGACGATCCTGGCGCCGGAGTGAGTAGCCGCCAAGGTCGTACTCGCCTAGGTCGAGCTGCGCGATCAACGTCAGCAGGTCGGTGGTGAGCGCGTCAGGTGGGTACGCGTGGCCGTTTGTTGGGACGCTGGCGCCGTGACCCCGTAGGTCAGGCATAATCACCCGATGCCCGTCGCCGGCAAGTCGCTCGGCGATGTTGGCATCCACCCAGGTTGGTATCGCGGGGGTCATGTAGCCGTGCAGAAGCACCGGCGGCCGGCCCGACCCGAGCTCGTAATAGGTCAGGGAGACGGCGTCGTCAGCCTCGAGGCTGTGCGTAAGCAGATGGGGCATGTTTCTGGGTCTTCAGCGTAGGGGCCGATGTCAGATGACATCGATTGAAGTGGCCTCCCGCTGACGAGAGCCCCCCGGCGGGCGCGAGCCGGCCGCATGACCCCACTCTGTCCGTGTGCTGGCGGCCATGTCAATGGTCGTTGTCGTGATCGCTTGGAGGCGCGGGCTGGGTGGGCTGTTCGAGGGTGCGTGCCTAGAAGAATCTTGTGGAGCGTGTCGATTTCTGTCGGTCTTGTTCGACGTGCTGGTAGAAGCAACTCAACAATCACGAGGAGGCAGCAAATGCGGTTCATGGTTCTCGTTCCTGGCAGCCCGGATTCTGAAGCGGGTGTGATGCCCAGCCTGGAGATCCTGGAGGCGATGACGAAGTACAACGAGGAGCTGGTCAAAGCGGGCGTCCTGCTGGCGGCTGACGGTCTGCACCCGACCTCGAAGGGCGCGAAGGTCCGCTTCGACGGTGGCGCGCGCAAGGTGATCGACGGTCCGTTCACCGAGGCGAAGGAGCTCGTCGCCGGCTATTGGATCTGGGAGTGCGCGTCGCGTGAGGAGGCGATCGAGTGGCTCAAGCGTGCGCCGTTTGACGGTGGCGTGGAGATCGAGCTGCGGGAGATCTTCGATCCTGAGGCCTTCGGTGAGCAGCTCACGCCCGAGTTGCGTGAGGCCAACGAACGGCTGCGCGAGCAGACTGGCACGTCGAGCTAGGTTGTGGTCGATCCGGCGACCCATCGTGCGATCGATGCTGTCTGGCGGATCGAGTCAGCCCGGTTGATCGCCGGGATGACGCGCATCGTCCGTGACGTTTCGGTGGCCGAGGACCTGGCGCAGGACGCGCTGGTCGCCGCGCTGGAGCAGTGGCCACAGTCGGGCATCCCGGACAATCCGGGTGCCTGGCTGATGGCAGCAGCCAGGCACCGCGGGATCGATGAGCTGCGCCGTCGCGTCACGCTTCAGCGCAAGCAGGAGCTGATCGGGCGCGACCTGCAAACGCTCGCGCTGCTCGACCAGACCGATCTCGCCGCGCAGGTAGACGACATCAAGGACGACGTCCTGCGTCTGGTGTTCATGACATGCCACCCGGTGTTGTCTGAGAACGCGCGCGTGGCGCTGACACTGCGCCTGCTGGGCGGTCTGTCAACGCCGGAGATCGCGCGAGCGTTCCTGGTCTCGGAGGGGACCGTCGCACAGCGGATCGTTCGCGCTAAGCGCACGCTCGCCGAGGCCCAGGTGCCGTTCGAGATGCCCGGCCGCGACGAGCTGGCCGACCGCGTGTCTGCGGTGCTTGAGGTGATCTACCTCGTCTTCAACGAGGGCTACGCCGCGACGGCCGGCGAGCATTGGATCCGTCCAGCGCTGTGCGGAGAGGCGCTACGCATGGGACGGATCCTCACGGCGCTGATGCCCGGCGAACCCGAGGTCCACGGCCTGCTGGCCCTCCTGGAGCTGCAGGCCTCGCGGCTGCGGGCGCGGGTCACGCCCGGTGGCGAGCCCGTGCGGCTCGCCGATCAGGACCGCGCACGCTGGGACCACCTGCTCGTGCAGCGCGGCCTGGCTGCGCTGCAGCGCGCTGAACAGCTCAGCGGTGGGCTGGGTCCGTACACGCTGCAGGCCGCGATCGCCGCCTGCCACGCCCGCGCGCGCAGCATCGACGAGACCGACTGGCCGCGAATCGTCGCGCTCTACGACGCTCTGGCGGCGCTCACCGGCTCACCGGTCGTTGAGCTCAACCGCGCGGTCGCGGTAACGATGGCATTCGGCGCGGAGGCCGGGCTCGAACTTCTCACCTCGCTCGCGGACGAGCCCGTGCTGCGCGACTACCACCTACTGCCAAGCGTGCGTGGCGACTTCCTCGTCCGCCTGGGGCGACTGACCGAGGCGCGCGAACAGTTCCTACACGCGGCCGACCTGTGTGACAACGCCCGCGAGCGCGAACTGCTGCTCTCGCGCGCCGCAGCGTGCGACACATAAGCCCACACGCGCGAGCACGAATGCGGGTCTCGACCGGTCTGGCGTGAGCTAGCTTGGCGGGCGTGATGCGCGATGACATGACCACGATCCAAGGGCGGATCACTGCGTTTTGGAACGCCGTGGCCGGCGACTATGACTGCGATCCCGGCAACGTGGCAGCTCCCGGAACACCCGCCTACACCGCGTGGACTCAGGCCATCGGTGCCGTGCTTCCCAACGCGCCGAGCGACGTCCTTGACGTCGGGACCGGGACAGGCTACGTGGCGTCCATCGCCGCCGAGCTGGGGCATCGCGTGACCGGCCTGGATCTCTCAGAGAAGATGCTCGCGGTCGCACGGGCCAAGGCTCTGGATGCCGGCCTTGAGGTGTGCTTCGAAACCGGCGACGCGGTCGCGCCGCGGCTGCCTGCAGCGAGCTTTGACGTCGTCATCACCCGCAGCTTGATCTGGACACTGCGTGAGCTCGAGACCGCGTTCTGTGCCTGGCACGCCCTCCTTCGCTCAGGCGGCCGTGTCGTCGTCATCTACAGCCTCTCCATCGACGACGCGCATGCTCAGGAGGCAACGGCACCCTCTGAGGACGGACGCTGCGACTTCTTTATGCGCTACTACACCACCGAGACGCAGGCGGCGCTGCCCGGTATCAAGCTCGGCGACCACCAACCGCTGCTGCGGGCCTCCCAACAGGCCGGGTTCGTCGATGCTGCCGTGACACCACTGGAAACGGTCCGCCGCTACGACACCGCGTCAGCCCCCGCCGACCCCTACGCCCTGATAGCCCGCCGCCTCTAGCACGGCAAGCATCGCGTCATCCGTCCTTCCGCCCATCCTGTCGCCGAGTACGCGCACTCAGAGCGGAAGTGTCTCGGCACTTCTGATCAGGCAAACACGAGACGCCTGCTTCCACGTGGAGTCGTCTCCGCCGGCGCAGACTGGGTCGGCGGGACTGCTGCTCGACGTCGGCGGCTCGCTGAAGCAGAAGTCCGCGGACTCAGAGCCGCTGCGACAAGGGGGAAGTGATCCGGCTAGCCGGATTTTCAGAACCCGGCGTGAGTTTCGAGCACCGCTCCGTGTGCGTCGAGCAGGTTGGTCGCGTGTCCCCAACCGTCGCTTCCGCCCGCCACAGCATGGGCAGCCCACCCGACATCCGAGCGCTTGGCAGCCACCAGATATGACCAGCCGTTGCCGTCCAGACTGACGAACGTCGTGGCAAACACCGCCGATCAGCGTTGCCGCGCTCCTTGAGGATCTCGATCGTCTCGCGCTTGGCCACATACGGCTTGCCGGGGAGCACTCTGGCGCGCCAACCACCGGTTCCTGGGCAGCCGGCGCCTGGGCTCTCGCGGTCGATCTCAGCGGCGGCGGGCGCGACCAGCAACTCGATCACCGCCTCACGCGCGTCCGCAAACGACCTCGTGTGATCCTCTCACCCGCATAGTCGACCAGCAACCGGGTGCTGCGGTCACGAACAGGCGGTTGGAGGAGCCAGTAGTAACGGCGCGTTTGCTACTGGATTCTCGGGAGGGTGGTCGAGGCCTGGCCGCACCTTATGGCCTTTTTGATGGCCAGCGCCGTCGGTGTGAACCGGATCGGATCGGTCGCGCGGGAGGTTCTGGATCGAGCAGGCGCACGCCCAGCAGTCGCCCGTGACGATGAACGCGCTCGATCACGTATCCGCTCATCTCAAGCTCAACGACAACAGCGGCCGGGAAGGCCACCCCGGCGGCGTGCAGTTCCGCGAACGTGACAGGCTGATCACGGCTCTGTCGCAGCCGATCCAGCAGCCGCTGTTGCTGGACATCAAAGACATTCATCGACCCGATTGTCGCGCTGCCACGTCGCTCGCGGGGCCGGCCCGTCATGTCGCCCGGTCGGCCGGGTCCGCGGGCGTGGGTCTACGGTCACAATCGCGCTGCCCGTGTGCGCCCGCCATCCCGCCGCCCAGGCGATATGGGCACAGCCACCTTCGATCGTCTGCCGGTCCACAGCCGCCCACGGCCAGGACCCCAGTCGCCTGGTCCTCTCATGTGGCGCCATCATCCGCGTGGAATCAAAGCCGTAGTTGTCGCCGCGTCCAGTCGAACGGCTCGGGATCCAGGGTTTTGACCCATCAGACCGAAACGTCAGCGGTTGGCGGGGTGCCGGTCACCCACCAGGTTTCATCCGGGCTCCAGCCCATAAGGACGGTGTGCGTGTCGCCGGCTCGGACGGCTCGCCCGGCCCAGTCCTCCGCGCTGTGCATCTCGAAGATCGACGCATCGGACTTGGGGCGAAGCTGCCAGCACGAAACTGCAGCCGCCTCACCCGCGGGACAGTCCAACCGTCGGCTACTGCTCTCGCTCCTCGACGAAGGGAAGCGACAGCGGTCCGTATCGACGACCCGACGCGTCGCTCAGACGGCGGCTTGTCGGGCGGCTTCGGCGGCGAGCTCGACGCGCGAGGAGACCTGGAGCTTGGTGAGCGCGTGCGAGAGGTGTGTCTGGACGGTGCGTCGCGAGATGAATAGCCGCTCGCCGATCTGCCGGTTTGTCAGCCCTTCGACGGTCAGTCGCACGACGTCGCTCTCCATTGCGGTCAGCGACTCCCAGCCTTTCAGCTCCTGGCGGTGGGCGGCGCGGCTGCCACGCCTGATTCCGGCTGCGCGCATCGCCGCGAGCACGCGGCCGATGTCGCGCCGCGCGCTGAGGCGTTCGTATGTCGTGAGCGCTTCTGCGAACAGTGGCCTGGCGGCGAGGGTGTCGCCGTGCTCGGCGATGGTCGTGGCGGTTGCCTCGCACGCGATCGCGAGATCGTACGGCGAGCCGCCTGACCGGAAAGCCGCCGCCGCCTGGGCGAGCAGCTGGGGGTCGTGATCGACCAGCCCGCGGGCCAGCAGCGTATTGCCGCGGGCGCTTGCCGCGTTCGCTCCTGGCGCGTAGGAGGCGACCGTGTCGGCGACCGATCGCGCCAGCTCAGTGTCCCCGGCCGCCAGGGCGGCGCGCACCAGCTCGGGCGCCAGATATGTGCGCAGGCCAACGCTGTGTTCGTTCGCGGTCCAGCCGTCGCACAACACCTCATGCGCGCGCGGTTGATCGCCGCGGCCGTCAGCCAGTTGCGCGGTTGCGAGGATCACCCAGTAGGAGCCCCACTGCGGTCCTGCGCGATCGATCTCGCTGTCCGCGATCGCGAGCAGTCGTTCGGCCTCGGCAAGGTCGTCGCGGTGCCCGCGGATCCAAGCCGCGACCCCGGCGCAGACCACGATCGCCAGCCGCGTTCCTACCTCGCCGGCGATCTCGACGCCGGTTTCGGCCTCAACGAGCGCCTCATCCCATTTACCCATCTGGCAGTGCAGGTCCGCCAGGCCCGCCTGGTAGAGCGGCAGGTCCCACACTGTCCCGAGGTCCTCGCGAAGTCGTAGCCCGGTCTTGAACATCGCCTCCGCCTGCTCGTGGCGGTCGTTGCCCGCCAGCGCCATGGCAGCGCCGAAGTGCGGGTGGAAGCGAACGAGGTCGGGGTTGGTGCCGCGCTCGACGATCTCAAGCGCGCGCTGGGCGACGGCCAGCTCGTCGTGCTTGCGGCCGCGGAAGTTGTGGACCGGCCCGAGCGCGTACAGCGCTTGAAACACGACCCCATCGTCGTCGAGCTGCTCGCCGATCCGCAGCGCCTCTAGTCCGAGCTGCTCGGCGCGCGCAGCGTCGCCGCCAAACACGCACGCCATCGCCTGGTCGGCAAGCATCCGCCCACGTGCGTGCGGAGCGAGCTGGGGCTCGGCCGCACCGAGCCAGCGGTCGACCTGCTCGACAAGCTCCTGCCAGCGACCGTCGAGCCATAGGCCGCGGACCGCGGTCGCGCGCGCCTGATCGCGCGTGCCTGCCGCTGGGCCACGCGCGAGTAGGTCGGCCGCCAGCGATTGGCCCTCGCTGGGTCGGCCACACCACACCAGCGCGTCTGCGAGATCGGCCAGCAGCTGGTCCCGGGCCCGGTCACTCGGGTCCGTGAGCGTGGCCGCCCGCTCGAGCAGCGCGACCGCTGTCTGCGGGGCGCGTAGCACGCAGTCCGCCGCCGCGTCTCGCAACCAGCCAACCGTTTCCCGATCGCCCGCTGAGCCGCCCAGCGAGAGCTGCTCGGCGACCTGCAGCTTCGGAGCACCGGCGTGTGCGAGCGAGCGCCCGGCCTCGCGATGCAGCGCCATCCGTGCGCTTTCCGGCAGATCCAGGTACAGCGCCTCGCGCACCAGGTCGTGACGAAAGCGCAAGACCGCACCCGCCTCCTCCACGACCCCTGCCCGACGAGCCTCGAGCAGCTCATCCAAGACGACCGCGACCGGGCGGCCGGACACCGTCGAGAGATCAGCGATTGAGAATGTCGTTCCCAGCACCGACGCGATCCGCAGCAGCGACAGCGCGGAATCCCCCAAAAGGCCAACCCGCCGCAAGATCGTCAGCCGCAGCGACGGCGGTAACGACTCCCCGGCGAGCTCCGCCACCCCACCCGACAGCTCGATCGCGCCGTCGTCCACAAGCGCACCGATGAGCTCGCACACGAACAGCGGAGTCCCGGCCGACTTCGCGAGTTGCTGCTCGAGCGTCGGGCCGACAGGCACCCCGATCAGCTCGGTGGCCAGCTCCAGCACACGGGCATGCTCCAGCCGCTCTAGGACCAGGTGCAAAGCGCCGACCGCCCGCCAGTCCTCGATCAGTCGCTCCAGCTCCGCCGACCGCGGCGACGGCCGGAACGTGCCAAGCAGCGCGAGCGGCAGATGCGCCAAACGCCGGCCCAGCGCCCGCAACGCGACCAGCGTCCCAGGATCCGCCCACTGCAAGTCCTCAAGCCCGACCACCACCGGGCGCTCGAGCACCAACGCCTCAACGCGCTCGACGATCTGATCGACAAGCCTGTACTCCAACCCTGGAACCGCAACCGACCCCTCCGGCACCTCTGGCACGAACCTCAACGCATCGGCCAGCACCCCGAACGGCCGGCTTCGCTGCAGCTCGTCGGCCCGCGCCGAGAACACGGCGAACGAGGCCTCCGCCGCCGCCGCCAACGCAGCCTGAGCCAGGCGCGTCTTGCCGATCCCGGGCTCTCCCTCGATCAACCCCAAGCCGGCCTTGCCGGCGGACACGCGGCCGAGCCACTCACCGAGCGCTGATAACTCAGCCGCCCGCCCAACCAGAGACACCGAGGCGGCCGCTGCGCCCACGGCCGCAAGCGTACAAGAGTCTGCGCACCTGGCCGATGTCTCGCCCGTCGATCGGCGGCAAGCTCACCACCGAGATGAGAGCACCAGCACAACCCGACCAGCTGCTTGTCAGCTTCAACCCTGATTCGGACCCGCCCGGAGGCACCGTGCGCGACCACACAGGAGCCGAGCAGCAGTTCAACGGCTGGCTCGGACTGCTGCGCCTGCTCGAAATCCACCACCAGCACCCGGCGCGCGACGTCACGCCCGACTACACGACAGGAGAGGACATGAGCACTCAAAGCAACGACACCGCCCCGATCGCCCTACAACCCCGCGAAGGGGAGGCGCTGTGGTTTCTCGGCTTCCTGGTCACGATCAAGGCCTCAAGCGAGACCACAGCGGGAGCAGTCGCGGTCATCGAACACCTGGGACCACGCGGAAGCGGCTCGCCGCTGCACATGCACAGCCGCGAGGACGAGTGGTTCTACGTGACCGAAGGCGAGCTGACCTTCTGGGTCGGCGGCCAGGAGATCAACGCGCCGGCCGGCTCGTTCGTCTACGGGCCAAGAGGCATCCCACACACGTTCACCGTCAGCTCCGAGCAGGCCCGCTTCCTGCTCGTGACCGAACCGGCCGGCTTCGAAGGGTTCATGCGCGCGCTCGCCGAGCCCGCCGAGCGGCTGGAGATCCCACCGGCCCCAAGCGCCCCACCGGACATGACCGCACTGATGACGCTCGCCGTCGAGCACGGAATCGAGATCCTCGGCCCGCCCGGGATCCCCGCCTGACCCGCCACCACCCCACCCCAATGCGGTTGAACGCATAGCGTTGTCCTGCTGCCAACCTGGAAGGAGTTTGTGATGACCTCAGGAACCAGCCACACCTCAACCGACCCGGCCTCGGTCGAGCGCAACAAGGCCCTCTGCCGCCGATGGATCGAGGTATTCAACCAGCGCGACAACGCGGCGGAAGCGGCCGTACGCAGACCAGATTACGTCGCCCACGCTCCCGCGAGCCTGGAACCCGCCCCACTGGACTCCGACGCGTGGACCCAGTTCCTGGCGGGATTCGTAGAAGGCTTCCCCGACCTCCACCTGACAGTCGAGGACACAGCCGGAGACGGCGACCTCGTCGCACAACGCATCCACTTCGAAGGCACCCATACCGGTGGATTCCAGGGGCTGCCCGCAACCGGTAAGAAAGTCTCGTTCGACGGGCTCGAGCTCAACCGGCTGGTCGATGGAAAGGTCGCCGAGCACTGGTTCCAGCTGGACGCCCTCACACTTCTCCAGCAGATCGGTCTCATCGTCGTCCCCGGCCCACGGCTGCTCCCGCGGCTCCTGGTCCATCAACTCAAGAAGCTGCGCAAGATCCGCTGAACTGAACCTCGGACCGGCGTACTCGGTGTCGTAGTGCCACCGAACTGACAGGACGAGCATGGACGTGCCCATCGCGACCGCGAAAGCACAACCGAGCCTGCATCGCGGTCACGACCTGCAGATCCGAAATACCCCTGCTACGAGCGGAGCAGGTCAGACCAGGCGTCGCGGAGAGACACGTCGGTGCTTGTTCGGACGCGGCCGCGACCTGAGGCGCTTCCGGTCTCCATGGCGCCATCCCGTCAGGAGTCTCCGGTTGGCGATGGAGACCGACGGGGGAGCCGCTCCGAAGAGCGGCACCAGCGGATCGCAAATGTGGCTCTCCTGACGTACCCGTCCACGGCGGCGCGTGCGACCCACGCGCAGAGCCGCCGAACTGTCACCGTGATGGCAGCGCAGCCAAGACCCGTTATGGTGGATCCGGGCACACGGGGCGAATGCGCGGTGATCAAGAGGGGCAGGGGACATGTCGGGTGCTGGGCAACGTCGGTGGATTCGGTGGCGGGCGCGGTCGGCGGCCGGGGGCCAGTGGCTCGCGGCGGTGATGATCGCCGTGTTCGGGGCGACGGTGCTGGTGGCGTCGGTTGCCGCGGCGAGTGCGGCCACCACCGGGGGAGTGCTGTATGCCTTCGGGGCCAATGGTTCTGGCGAGCTGGGCTCTGCCAGCAGTATCAGCAACGCGAATCCGACGCCGGTCGCCCTACCCGCGGGTGTTGGTGCTGTCACGGAGATCGCCGCTGGGGAATCGCCCCAGGGAATGGGCTACAGCCTCGCGGTCAGCGCCAGCGGCGGGCTGTATGCCTTTGGCGATAACCAATACGGCGAACTCGGCATCGCGACCAACAGCGGCTCAGATGTATCGAATCCCACGCCGACGGTGGTCACGCTTCCGGGGCAGGATGGTGCGGTGACGCAGGTCGCGGCCGGAGGCGGCTACAGCCTCGTGCTCACCGCCACCGGCCAGCTCTACGGGTTCGGCAACAACGACTCTGGCGAGCTGGGCACCCCCAGCAACAACGGCACCTTCAACGCGAATCCAACGCCGACCCTGGTCGACCTGCCCGGGCAAGATGGTGCGGTCACCCAGATCGCGGCCGGATTTGACCACAGCCTTGTGGTCACCTCCAGTGGCCAGCTCTACGCCTTCGGTTACAACGGCTGCGGTGACCTTGGCAATGCCACCAACGACGGTGCGGACGTCGCGAATCCGACGCCGACATTGGTCAGCTTGCCGGGGCAAGTAGGCCCAGTCACGCAGGTCGCCGCCGGTGGGTTCCAAAGCCTCGTGATCACGGCCAGCGGGCAGCTCTACGCCTTCGGCCAGAATGAGTATGGCGAGCTGGGCCTGACCGCTAACAGCGGCAGCTACGTCGCGAATCCGACCCCGACGCTGGTCACGCTCCCGGGAGCAACCGGTACGGTCGCGCAGATCGCCACTGGCCTCAGCCATAGCCTCGCCGTGACCTCAACGGGCCAGCTCTACGCCTTTGGTGACAATGACTACGGTCAGCTTGGCAACGACACCGGAAATGGCACCACGGCCGCCAATCCCACGCCGACGCAGGTGACGCTGCCGGGCCAGAATGGTGCGATCACGCAGATCGCTGCTGGTGAAGAGCACAGTCTTGCGGTGACCGCCAGCGGTCAGCTCTACGCGTTCGGCGACAACGACGACGGTCAGCTCGGCAACGACACCGACAACGGCTCGGACACCGCGAACCCGACGCCGACGCTGGTCGGCTTCCCGACGGGCATGACGGTCGATAGCGTCGCCGAGGGCCCGACGGCCAGGCACACGTTGGCGATTGTCTCCGGACCCGCCACCGTGCCAGCGCCAGCTCCAGCCCCTCCCGCCACCGTGCCAGCGCCAGCTCCGGCCCCTCCCGCCGCCTCGCAGCCTCCTGCGATCTCGCCGCCGCCCCCGAAGCGCTCGACGCCGGCAGCCGCGGCTCGACCGCCGATCGTCTCGCGCATTGCGCAGTCTCACTCGCGCTGGCGGGCGGGCAAGCGGGCGGCGACGGTAACCGACCGACGCATCCAGCCGGTCGGCACGACGTTCGCTTGGACGCTGGACCGGCCGGCAAGGGTGAGCTTCAGCTTCGCCCAGCTGCTGGCGGGACGCCGAGTCAAGGGTCGCTGCACGCCCCGGACCAGGCAGCGCCGGCACCGCTCGGTGTGCACGCGCGTCGTCACCCGGGGCACGCTCTCGTTCAGTGGACGCCGCGGCCGAAACAGGGTTTTCTTCTCGGGGCGCATTTCATCCGCGAAGACGCTGAGGCCGGGCCGCTACAGGGTGATCATCAGCGCGGCAAACTCCGTTGGGCGCTCAAAGTCCCACTCGCTGGGCTTTACGATCGTGCCCTGACGTCGGCGCACCGCTTACCGAGGAGCATGTCAGCCACCGGCCCGCTTCGACTGCGCGACCCGCGCCAAGCAGCGGCGACTCGGTGTTGGCACGCTCGCCGTGAGCAACCAAGGTCGATGCAGAAGACCAGCCAAACTCCGATCGCTGCCACATTCTCACGAAACAGTGAAGATGGGACGTCGCGTCCCGCCGGCTCCACAGCTTCCGCTCTTCGATCAAGCCGAAGACGTAAGCAGCAGCCGGAGCGACGCTGCCCGAGCGGCGACGAAGGAGCCGACGCTATTGCCGAACCGGCGCGCCTCGTATCGTCGCTTAGCGACCGTGCGAGGGCGCGGCCGCGTGCTGTCAAAAGCGCAAGTCAGCGTCTGCGTCTCGCCAGTGGCAGCGTTGCGTAACAAGTCATGGCTACGCCCGCAAAGGTTTCACGCGCTTTACATCGCGTTGCTCCCAAACCCGCCTCAGCTGGGACTTGAGGAACTGATCACTCCAGCAGCGGGAATCGCCCGGACTGCAGCAACGCCACGATCGCATCGTGGGCGCGGGCGCACGGCGGGCCTTATGCTCTGGCTGCCGTGGAGATCCTGACCAGTCGCGTCCTCTTGCGGCCAAGTGACATCGGCCGATCGCTGCGCTTCTACGAGCAAACCATCGGGCTTGCGATCTACCGTGAGTGGGGCACGGAACCGGCGCGCAGCGTCGTCTTCTTCCTCGGCGGCGGCGGTCTGCTCGAGATCTCGGGAACAAGCCCTGTACCTCCGTCGCCGGCGATCAGTCTGGTACTACAGGTCCGCGACGTCACCGCGACCCACGAACGCCTGACCGAGCAGGGCGTTGCCGTAGATGCCGCGCCGGAGCAAAAGCCCTGGGGTCTGATCGAGATGACCGTCCGTGACCCGGACGGACTCCCGCTCATCATCGTTGAGGTGCCGCCCGAGCATCCGCGCCGTCGCGGCTAGGGCGGCCTGACCCGACAGTTCGCCTTCGAGTATCCGCTGCTCACGTCCGCTGAGGCTTAGCCGACGATGACCTCGCCACCGCGGTCGGGGACGACGACGAGCAGGCTGCGCCGGGCGCGTTCGGCTTGCCGGTGGGCGGGACGCAATCGCAGTGGCGCGGCCGCTCGCAGCACCTCGCGCATCTCCATCTCGGCGAACGGCGCGCCGGCACAGCGACGTACTCCCCCGCCGTACGGGATCCAGGACAGGGGATCGGGCGCCGGACCGTCGAGCCATCGCTCGGGCCGGAACGCCGCGGCGTCGGGCCAGAGATCCGCGCGGCGCATCGCCAGCCACAGGCAGGCGGCGACCTGGACGCCCGCCGGGATCGTCCGGCCGCCGATCCGCGCCGGCGCGAGCAACAGCCGTGGAGCGATCGTCAGCGTCGGGCGCACTCGCAGCACCTCCTTGACGACCGCGGTGACGTAGGCCGGATCCCCGTCCCGGAGGCGCACCTGCACCTCGGGGTGACGGGCGAGGCGCTCGAACGCCCACGCCAGCGACGCGGCTGAGCTGTCGTGTCCGCCCATCAGCAGGGCGACCAGTTGATCGCGCAGATGCCGATCGGTGGGCGGGCGGCCGTTCTCGTCGCGCGCCTCGAGCAGCAGGTCCAGCACCGACTCACCGTCGTGCTGCCCGGCCGGCTCGGCCCGCCGTCGCGCCAGCAACTCGTAGAGCACGCCGTCAAAGCGCTCGACCGCGATCCGAAAGCGGCCCCACGGGCTCCGCGGTCCGAGGTCGCGCATCACCACCACCATCGCCAGGAGCCGGGGGAGCGAGCGCACCCCGGACAGCGTCTCCTCAACGGCGTCGCGCAGCTGCGTGAACTCAGCCGCATCGCGAGCGCCGAACACGACCCGGAGGATGATCTCCAGCGTGAGCTGTCGCATCCGCTCCAGGGTGTTCACCGGACCGCTCCACCCGTCCAGCTCGCGCTGCGCCAGATCGGCGACCAGTGGGCCGAGCGCGCGCATCCGCTCGCCGTGAAACGGCTTCTGCAGGAGCCGGCGCTCGCGGAGATGGTCGTCCCCGTCCAAGAGCAGGATCGAGTCCGCTCCGGCGAATGGGCGCAGAAATTCCCAGCTCTGCCCGGCGGGCGCGATTTCCGCCGGCAGCGCGAACACGTCGCGCACAGCGTCCGGGCTTGACACGAGCACCATCGGCTCCTCGGTCCAGTATGTGCGGATCGTCGCCGGGTCGCCGAATCGACGGTGGACGCCCTGCAGGAATGCGCCGGGCCGGCTCATCCAGGCGAGCGTCTGCCAGACGGCAGGAGCCCGCGGCCCGGGCGGCAGCACCATCGACTCATCGTACGCAACGACGAAACCGACGGCCGAGCTCCCGCGCCGTCGTGGAGTCGCGCCGACCCAAGGACCTGGCGCACGCCACCCGCGATGAGGCGAAGCAGGGCCTCGATCCTGACGTTTGTCGAGGAGTGATTCTTGACCTCCGAGCTGCTGATCGAGTTCGACTGATCGCCTCGAGGCGAACACCATGACGTCACGGGCCCGACGAACGAGAACGGCGACGATACGCAGCCCTGATGCGTGAGCTGATTGCTCTCGCAGAAGAGCTCCGACGGGGTTTGGGGTCGTGCCTTCTCGACGGACGATCGCCGACATCTCGGCGCAGACTCCGTCAATCGTTCCCGGTCGGGTTCACCGTCGCCGGCTCGACCATCAGCAAGACCGTGCGTCCGTGCGCGTGTGGGCGGTGAACGACGCCACGCGGGATCGTCACGCCCTGATGCACACCAAGCAAGAACGGGTCCCGCCCCTCGACCTCGAGCTCGAGCCTTCCCTCGAGCACGAGAAAGAACTCGTCTTCGTGCTCGTGGCTGTGCCAGTCGACGAGCTCGCCCTCGATCACGGCAAGTCGAACGACGCAATCATTCACGCTCGTGAGCGTCTGATTCACCCACGGTTCATACCCTTCACCCTCCGCGGCAATGTCGATTTGCGCCAGCTGACCGTACTTGTCGTCGTACCTGATGTCGTAGTTCTGCACAGATACCTCCCGGTTGTTTGTCAGATCGTTAGCGCGCAGATCTGGGCAGGCCACGATAGAACGAGCCGGCCAGCTGCGGTGCGATCCGGTGCCAGGTTGTGTGCGTCCGCGGGTGGCCGTGCAGCAGCACCACCGGCCGCCCGTCGCCGCCATGCCGGACGCGCAGCGTCACATCGCCGGCGTCGACGTATTCGAGCGTGAAGCCTTCGCACACGAGCTACTCCGACCCGCACGACGTCCGCGTGAGGGACGAGGCCGGCCGCTCCCTACTCGATGCCGGATCGATCCCGGCCCGCGGCCCCGAGCGCACGTCGACGGCAGATCGGCATGGCCATACGGCTGCTTGAGGAATCTCGGTTCGCGTCATGACGTCGGCCTGGGCGCGGCGTCCACGTAGTCGAGTCGACGCGGATCGCAGCACGGCGATTGGAGTGGCCGCAACGCGTGGCTCGTGCACGACGCGACGGGCGAGGCGGATCGCGTGCCTGCGGGCGGCAGCGCGATGTAGGTCCTCGATGCGAGCGGCGGCGAGCGCTTGAAGGAGACCTGGGTGCTGCATGTAAGCTCCTTTAGTCTACGACGACGTTTCACTCAATACTGAAGGGTAGACTACCACCATTCAGGCAGACATGAAACCTGAAGGAGTAGACTTGCTGATATGCGACCGCCGAACGATGCCCGGGTTCAACTATTGGCCGAGCTCGCCGACGAGACGCGATACGCCGTGCTAGAGCGCCTTGAGCAGGGCCCGGCCTCCGCCAGCGAACTGGCCGAGCGCCTTGACGTGTCGCCGACGCGACTGGCTAATCACCTACGGCGACTCCGCGATGCCGGCCTCGTAGCGGTCAGCCACCAGGGCCGCCTCGCGCTCTACGAGCTCGCCGAGCCGGGGCTGCGGGAGATCTTCTCGATGCTCAACGGCCTACGCGGAGCCCCGCCACGAACAGGTCGGCCGGCGCACGTGGCCGCCACCTGCTACGACCACCTCGCCGGGCAGATCGGCGTCGCTCTGATGGACCACCTCGTCCAATCACAAGCACTTCAAGCCCGAGACGGCGAAGGGGAACTCAAGCTCGGCCCAGAAGCCGCCGGGCGCTTTGCAAAGCTCGGGGTCGAGCTGTCCACCAAGCCCGCCCGCCGCACACTCGCCTTCTCCTGCATGGACCCTCGCATCGGACGACCACACCTCGGCGGTCAACTCGGCGCCCAACTCGCGGCCTCCCTGCGCCAAAAAGGCTGGGTCAAGCCCACCGCGCAGCCACGCCGACTCGAACTCACGCCAGCCGGCAATAAAGCCCTACACCGCCTCGGTATCCGCCTCGAAGCGGCCGCCGATCATGGCGGGAGTTGAGCCGCTGAGCACGTGCTTCGGTCAACTCAACCTCTGCCGAATCCAGTGGACCGTTGATGGCATGAACGTACGGCATCAACGTGCACTCGACCGCCGGGATTCGTTCGAGAAGGACTGCAGAACTTGATCGATCAGCGGACAGTCAATGAGCACTAGCGGCGAGCAGACACGCCGAGCGCTACGCGTTTACCAAGTCGACGCGTTCACGGCAACGAAGTTTGCCGGAAACCCAGCCGCAGTTGTCTCAGAAGCTGACGCCCTTAGCTCAGACGAGATGCAGGCGATCGCTCGAGAGATGAACTGCTCGGAGACGGCTTTTCTTCTCTCGCCGATCGCCGACGACCATGACATCTGGGTGCGCTACTTCACCCCGACAAGCGAAGTCCCAATTTGCGGACACGCGACCATCGCAGCGCACTACGTGCGCGCGACGGAAGTCGGGGCGTTCGCTGCGAGAAGAGTGCGAGCCAAGACCGGAGCCGGAATTCTTCCGGTAGACATCGAGCCGGTCGGACGCGATTTCGAGGTCACCATGACACAAGGAGCTGTAGAATTCGCGCCGCCTCTCCGCGAACGGCAACTAGCGGAACTCCTCGAAGCACTCGGATTGGATCGCGATGACCTGGATCCTCGCTGTCGGCCTCAAATCGTAAGCACGGGCCACTCGAAGGTCCTCGTCGGACTCAAGACCGTGGCCGATGTTGACCAGCTGAGACCAGATCTGGCGGCGTTACAGTCCCTCAGCATCGCACTTGCCTGCAACGGTTACTTCGCGTTCGCCCTCACCCGCGAAAGCAGCGCCCTGACGTATGGTCGGATGTTCGCACCGGCGATCGGCATCAACGAAGATCCTGTAACCGGAAACGCCAACGGCCCGCTCGGCGCCTACCTCGTTGAGCACCACCTAGTCGACGCGATCGATGACCGGTTCGAGTTCACCGCGCGGCAGGGCGATGCTCTAGGCCGTCCCGGCTCAATGCGCGTTGCCGTCACCGTTAAGGACGCGCATCCGATTTCAGTCGCCGTCACCGGCCGCGCCGTCATCGTCTTCTCAACCGAACTCATCCTCTAGCCCAACCAAAACGGTCGGATGTCGCTCAACGCTCGGGAACGACAAAGAGCCAGCTACCCCGTTGCCACGAAGGTGATCCCCGGGTGGTCACCGGCATTGACGAGTCCTTCGCCGACGAGCGGATGACGGGGGTCGGCGCCGACCGGCGAGCGGTTTGCAACGAACGCGATCGCGGTGTGGCTGGCGGAGGATCGCGGATGCTGCGTGCAGCCGGAGGCGCGCTGGGACTGGTTGTCCCGTTGGGGGATACGAGTGGGCGTAATCGGTCGTGAACCATCCGGGATAGGGCGTCGTCACCTGAGGCGGTTGCGCGTCGCTGCTCGTGGACGACCTCGGGCCGGGCCATCGGCCGGCGCTGGCGTTGCTGCGTTCTGCTGAGTGAAAGTCAAGGCGCCAAAGGGCGTCTGGCCTGGGGTTCTGCTTCGGGCCGCCTGTTGGGTTGAGAAGGAGGGAGAGGAGCGCGCCTCAGCGACGCCGTTTTTGCGCGGTGGTGCGGATCTCTGGAACCGTGGGCAGTGCGGCCTCTTGCGAGCCTGGTTCCAGGAGCCGAAGCGGTTGATGATCGCGCTCGGTGCAGAGTCGGTGGCCGTCCCAGGTCTCGCTCGAGCGCGCGGAGCGCGTCAAGCGTCCGCGTCGGGTGTCCACCGCTGAGGCGCCCGAGGCTGGATCCCGGCGGCTCGCAACCTAGCATCCCACGAGCCGAACCGCCGAATGATCGTGCTGGTCGCGGGCAACCCGCGTGCTGCCGCGATCGGCTCGTACTCGGTGCTACGGAACCCGCCGCCCAGTTCGGCCGCAACAGACCGCACCACGTCGAGCAGATCCTCGTCGCTGCCCGGCTGGAGCGCTCTCCAGCCAAGGTCGCGGCACGCGGCTCGCCGGCTACCGAACTCACCGCGATCACCTTCGCACTCGGGTAGGCGCCGGACGCTCGGACGACGTCTCCGTAGGTGGGCTCGACAGGGCGATGTGCCGAACGCCAGCCCGCTGGCCCTCGGCAGAACGACTTCACCACGTCCTCGACAAGATCCGCGTGCTCCCCGCCCTGACCTGACCAGCCCGATCAGGCACCCCGAGGCCCAGCTCGAGGATCTCCTGGTCGCGCTGAACGTCGATCGGGTCGGGCGGTTCGACCGAGCACCTCCGTTTCAACTTGAGGCGATCGCTGCCCGCACGCCCTCCGGGCGGACGATGCCGTCGCGATACCCCAGCCTGGGATCGTGAGGGCAAGAGCCGTAGTTCGATGAGCTCTACTACGTCGGGTGCAACGTGGCGGGCTACGAACTGGCCCTGGACCCCAACGCCGACCCCGCGGACGGCCCGCGCACGGACTTGGGTATGTCTGACGCCGACGCCGGCCTCGCCGCCCTGCTGGTTGCCGGTGGGGAACCTCTCACCGTCACGACGTCTCCACGTACTTGCCTGGTGGGCTTTAGGTGCGGGGCCTGTGTGTCGATACAGAACTCAAGAATTGGAGCGCGGTTCGTCTCCTCACCGTCTGGGTCGCGCTCGATCGTCTGCTCGTTTTGGCTTCCTCTCCCAAACCCCAGGAGCCCGGCTTCGTCGCTAGTTGGCTAGCTCCGACGGCGCTCGCGCGCGCTCGCGTGATGGAGCGCGCGGGCCGAGTTGACGGGATGATGCGCGTGATGGTGGCGCTCACGGTGGGGGTGCTGGTGTGGTGCGTCGTCTCACTCGGCGCGTGGGCTGTGGCACCGCTCGTGGCGATGCTGGTGGCGCTCGCGCTCGGTCCGATCGCGGTCCGGCGCGGCGCTCGACCCGAGCACTGGGATCTAGCCGTGGTGCTGCTCAT
>Ga0302324_100005650_pt1 | contig 27251 bp, 15 predicted proteins | sample Palsa_T0_1_FD_201949 | JGI IMG/M metagenome (GOLD analysis project Ga0302324, IMG submission 201949) | Peat permafrost microbial communities from Stordalen Mire near Abisko, Sweden - Palsa_T0_1 | ecosystem: Environmental > Terrestrial > Soil > Palsa > Peat permafrost | place: Sweden: Abisko...
GTCCGAGTCAGGATCGACCGGTGCATTGGCGATGTTGGTGTTCCACGCATTGGTCGCAGGGAAGGGAACAAAGCCGTTCAGGTTGGCGTTCACGCCCAGCGACATGCCGGAGCATGCCTGGCCGTGCGCAAAGCCGGTGCCGAGCGAAATCAACAGGGCGGCGGTTGTAATCAAGGAACACAGCGTCTTCGGGAGGAGTCCGCGCATCGTGAGCGCGGAACGAAGCCGTAGGTTTGCCATTCGTTCTCCTTCGGTTCCAGCAGAATTGGCTTCCACTGAAACTAAGTTATGGGAAGTGGTAGGAGTAGACCATTTGTGACAGGCTTTTCGCAAGATTACGTTGGCATCATAGTCACTTATCCCGAGGAAGCGGGACAGCACGCAGAGAGAGAGGGCTTATGGAGCGGATGAACTCCCCGGAGACGAATCCCCGGGGTGCCCCGCCTTCGGCGCGTCTTTGTTCTTGCGCCGAAGGTGGGATATCTATAAGTATTCGCCTTTATGATCCTTAATGGTAATCAGTGCTACTGCCGCGCCGTTACATTCCCGCCCATCTCCTGCTGTGGCACCGCGGCCAGCACCTCTGCCTCGGCTGGGATCGCAGCCTGCAGCGGCGACTCAAGCGCCAGCGCCAGCACCTCGTCCATCTGGTCAACGAAGTGCAGCTTCATCGACTTCTTGATGTTGTCCGGCAGCTCCGCCACATCCTTCTCGTTGGCACGCGGCAGGATCACTTCAAAGATGCCCGCACGCAGCGCGGCGAGGAGTTTCTCCTTGAGCCCGCCGATGGCCAGCACTTTGCCCCGCAGCGTGATCTCGCCGGTCATGGCGATGTCGCGCCGCACCGGGATCTTGGCCAGCGCGCTCGCCAGGGCCGTGGCCATGGTGATGCCGGCCGACGGGCCATCCTTTGGAATCGCGCCCTCCGGCACATGCAGATGCAGATCGAGATTGCGATAGAACTCGCGTGTCAGTCCCAGCGCATGCGCCTTGCCGCGAATGTAGCTCAAGGCCGCCTGCGCCGACTCCTGCATCACGTCGCCGAGCTGGCCGGTGATGGTGAGCTTGCCCTTGCCGTCCAGCACCTGCACTTCCGTCGTGAGAATGCTGCCGCCCACCTCGGTCCACGCCAGGCCCGTCACCAGGCCGATCTCGCTCTTCTCATGCACCTCGGAGTCGCGATACTTGGCCACGCCCAGGAACTCGTTGATGTTGGCCGCCGTGATCTCTTCCTTGTGCCGCGACTTGCTCTTGACCACCTTGCGCGCCACCTTGCGGCACACGTTGCCAATCTCGCGTTCCAGGTTGCGCACGCCCGCCTCGCGTGTGTAATAGCGAATAATTTCGAGAATCGCATCGTCTTTGAAGGCGATATTTTTCTCGCTCAGCCCGGTCTGCTCGCGCTGTTTCTTCACCAGGTATTGGCGCGCGATTTCGAGCTTCTCTTGCTCGGTGTAGCCCTGCAGGCGCAGCACTTCCATGCGGTCCTGCAGTGCCGCGGGAATGGTGTGCATCACGTTGGCCGTGGCCACAAACAGCACCTGCGACAGGTCGTAATCCACGTCGAGATAGTGATCCTGAAACGTCGTGTTCTGCTCCGGGTCCAGCACTTCCAGCAGCGCCGACGCCGGATCGCCGCGGAAGTCGGAGGAAATCTTGTCCACCTCGTCGAGCAGGAAAACCGGATTCTTGGTGCCCGCCCGCTTCATGTGCTGGATGATCTGCCCCGGCATGGCGCCGATATACGTGCGCCGGTGGCCGCGAATCTCCGCCTCGTCGCGCACGCCGCCCAGCGAGAGCCGCACAAACTTGCGGCCGGTGGCTTTCGCGATCGACATGCCCAGCGAAGTCTTGCCCACTCCCGGAGGCCCGGCAAAGCACAGGATCGAGCCTTTGGGATTCTTCACGAGCTGGCGCACGGCCAGAAATTCCAGAATGCGCTCTTTAATTTTCTCCAAACCATAATGGTCCGCGTTGAGCACCTTTTCCGCGTGATCGATCGACCGCGTCTCCTTGGAGCGCTTCTTCCACGGCACCGCCAACAGCCAGTCAATATAGTTGCGGCTCACCGTCGACTCGGCCGACATGGGCGGCATCGCTTCCAGCTTCTTCAGCTCCTGGATCGCCTTTTCCAGCACTTCCTTGGGCATGCCGGCGGCTTCGATCTTCTTGCGCAGCTCGTCGAACTCGCTCTTCTCGCCGCGGCCCAGTTCCTTCTGGATAGCCTTGATCTTCTCGTTGAGGTAGTACTCTTTCTGCGCCCGCTCCATCTGCCGCTTGACGCGCGATTGGATGTTGCGATCTAGGTCGAGTTTCTCGATCTCGACGTCGAGCACGTCGGCAATGCGCGCCAGCCGCGCCGCCGGATCGAAGATGGCCAGCAACTCCTGCTTCTCCTCGATACCCAGTTGCAGATTGGCCGCGATCGTGTCTGAGAGCTTGGCCGGCTCGTCCATGCGCACCGTGGCAATGATGGTCTCGTAATTGAGCGACTGCTGCAGCTTCACATAATTCTCAAACAGGCCAGTCACGCGCTGCATCAGCTGCTCGGCCGCGGGCGTCATCTCAAACTGCGACTTGCCCACGCGCACCGTGGCGACGAAGAAGCCATCGCTGTCGTTTACCTCGATGGACTTGGCGCGCTCCACACCCTCCACCAGCACCTTGATATTGCCGTCGGGCATCTTCACGCTCTGCACGATGTTGCAGATCGAGCCCACCTGGTAGATTTCCTTGGCGGTCGGCTCGTCCACGCTGGCATCGTGTTGCGTGGCCAGAAAAATCTTGCGGTCGCCGGTGAGCGCCTCTTCAAGCGCGCGCACGCTCGACTCGCGGCCCACTACAAACGGCGTCATCATGTAGGGAAAAATCACCATGTCCCGGATGGGCATCATGGGCAGCTTGCGCGGCTCGCTCCTGTCGCGGGAAATGGTCATAGTGCCTCCATGGGAATTGGACGCGCGAGCAAGGCTTCGGCTGCGGGGATATTTGCACGGCTCATGATCGGATTGTACAGCCAAACCGCCTTGTGGGTACCAGCGTTGATACGGCCTTGGAGTTTATGAGCCAAAACCGATTCGGGGCGCTGTGGCAGATTCCGAGTAGCCGCTGCAAATGCCTCGGTTAGGCGAATGTGGGCGCATCCACGCGACGTCCCGGCATGATCAATCGCAAAAAATCGTTGAATGCGTCGGCCAGTAGTTCTTCCCGGGCACTGAAAAAGGCTTCCGAGCGATCGATGCGCCACAGATTCCGATCCAGCGGGATACTTTGGCTAGTGAGTACCTCGGGGTCGATCTTTTTCAGACTTGCCTCGGGTGACGCGGTTGCAATCGTGCGGCTCACCGGGGCACTAAGGAACACGACGTTTGCAACGGCGTCCGCCTTGGTCCGATTGTTCTCAGAGAATTGCGCCCGGGGGAAGATCTGGTAGCGGTCGACCTGAGTTTCCGAGTCGATCGGTGCGCCTGAAAACAAGTCTCTGCATCCCTTATGACTGCAAGCCGCAAAGGCGGCAAAGAGGGCGCCACGATCATTCAGAGTGCCGCGGAAGTCGCTTGGGACGGCCACGAATCCGCCCGCGTCCCGGCGCAGATTCGTCAGAAGTGCGCCGACCGGGTCGCCGGACCGGCAGGCGCGCAGATCCTGATCAAGCGCCGCATCGGCTGCCCTGCTGTAACGATGCAGAAGCGCCGCCATCGCCAGCCATCCAGCCATGCCGCCTGGATCGCGCTCCCCGCGCGCAGTTGACGCACAGATGGCTATGACAGGAACCAGCAACGCGCCGCTCTGGAGAATATCCATGCCGGCTCGCCCAAACTGAGCTCGAACCACGGCAATGGCGTCTTCCGTGGCCCTTTTGGTTCGAGACCAGGCATCGTGGATTTCAGTCCTGCTCAATTCGTGAAGAGGCGTCCGTTGACGGCCGTCCGGTCTGGCAATGAAAGCGCAAGCACGAAAGAGGTGCATTACATTCAATCGCTCGAATCCCTGACGGCGTAACTCGTCGACAAAGGGAGCGACCTGGTCGGCAATGAAGCCGCTGTGTCGCGAAGCAACGCGCGCGCTGTCAATGTCTTCTCTTCTCAACTTCACGCCCAGCGTGTTAATTCGAGCGAACGCCTCGACAGCTTCGTCAAAGGTCCGGTCCACCATGCGCACCGCGGGAACCTCGTAATCGCGGGCTTGGCGCAATATCTCGAACTTCGATTCGATCCTCTCCCCTTGGCTTCCCGCAGGCAGCGCACGGCGAATCAGGCGGTAGGATTCGTCATCGAGAAGCTCACAGACTCGAAACCAGTTCTTGTTCTTTTGTGTGGCTGCGTTGGCGAGGCGGAACTCATCCTGATCGGGATTGAATACTACGTCGATACCTTCGTCTCCGCTCAGAATGCGGGATAAGGTCATGACACGCTGCTGCCCGTCGATGAGCCACGAAACTCCTGATCCGTTCAATGGTTCGCCATCGCGACGCCGTACGGGAGCCTTCGGCAAACTCGACCAGAGCAAGAGCGTAGAAATGGGGTAACCCCGGTAAATTGAATCCATCAGCTTCGGTGCGCGATTGGGCTTCCAGACATAGCCCCGCTGAAACTCTGGGATAACCAATTTCCCTCGGCGGAAGTCATCGACGATCTGACGGACCCTCCATTTTTGGATGTCTAACCCGGGTGTCGGCATGCAGTTCTGGGCCCCCTCAATTGGCTTCTTGAAGTTGCTTCTAGGTGCGACCTGAATGAGGACAACATATTACCACGGAGAGAAAAACGGAGTCTTCTGAATCTATTCGAATACCTGTGATCGGCGCCGTTTCGGATTACGAGTCCAGGCTGCACGGCACATGGTCAACGGCTGGAATAGAAGTCTCTCAGCCGGCAGCCCAAATGGACGCGGTGCCTGCGGCTGCGAGGCTCAGCCTGAGGAGAAAATCGAGGAGCAGGTACTCGGAGCCACAGGAGTGTACGACAAAATGGATTGCCAGCGCTCAAGAAGCTCACCGGGCCAGAAGCGAATGCCTCGCCGATCGATCGGTACGAAGAAGCTGCGGGAAAGTTCTCAGCCGGCCTTTTCCAGCAGGCACAGCGACAGATCGCGCCGCTCCACCATATCCTTTGTAATCTCAAGGTCGCGCACCCGCTTGTTGTTGGGCAGGTGATACATCAGGTCGAGCATCAGCTCTTCCAGGATCATGCGCAGCCCGCGCGCGCCTACCTTGCGCGCCAGCGCTTCGCGGGCCACCGCGCCAATGGCTTCCTGCGTGAAATGGAGGCGGACGTTCTCGTATTCGAGCAGCCGCTGGTACTGCTTGAGAATGGCATTGCGCGGCTTGGACAGAATCTCGATCAGCGCTGCCTCATCCAGCTCGTCGAGAATGCCCATGACGGGCAGGCGACCTACAAACTCAGGGATGAGGCCGTACTTGATCAGGTCCTGCGGCTCGGTTCTGCGCAGCAACTCGGTGTCGCGATGCGAGCGGGTGGTTGCCGCATCGGCTTCGAGTTCGGTGGCCTTGAAGCCCAGCGCCTTCTTGCCTACGCGCCGGCCCACCACGCGCTCCAGGCCCACAAACGCGCCGCCGCAGATGAAAAGAATATTGGTCGTGTCGACGGCAGTGAATTCCTGGTGCGGATGCTTGCGTCCGCCCTGCGGCGGCACATTGGCCACGGTGCCCTCGAGGATCTTGAGCAGCGCCTGCTGCACGCCCTCGCCCGACACATCGCGCGTGATCGATGGGTTCTCGTCCTTGCGGCCGATCTTGTCGATCTCGTCGATATAAATGATGCCCTGCTGCGCGCGCGCCACGTCGCCGTCGGCGGCCTGCAGCAGCTTGAGGATAATGTTTTCGACGTCCTCGCCCACATAGCCGGCCTCGGTGAGCGTGGTCGCGTCCACAATGGCAAACGGCACGTCCAGCATCTTGGCCAGCGTGTGCGCCAGCAGCGTCTTACCCGAGCCCGTCGGCCCGATGAGCAGGATGTTTGACTTGGCCAGCTCCACTTCGTTATTGCGCACGCGGTTCATCTGGATGCGCTTGTAGTGGTTGTAGACCGCGACCGCGAGCTTCTTCTTGGTCTGGTCCTGGCCGATCACGTAGTCGTCGAGAAACCCCTTGACCTCCTGCGGCTTGGGAAGGTGGCCGGCAGTGGTGGCCGGGTGAGCGGAGTCGCCGCGATCATCCTCGAGGATCGAGTTGCAGACGGCTACGCATTCATCGCAGATGTACGCGCGTGGGTAATCGCTGGGCGAGGAAATCAGTTTCGCAACAGCGTCCTGCGATTTGTGGCAGAAGGAGCAGCGGAGTGCTTCTTCGGGTCCCGTGCGCGTTTTCATGGTGATGTCCCTTTGGACGTGCCTTGTTTTGAAATCCGCCTGTTGCGGTGGTCTTCCGGTCGTTACGTGCGCGGCCTGTCGATGATCTCATCGACAATACCGTATTCCTTAGCCTGTTGCGAGTTCATGATGAAGTCCCGCTCCACATCGCGTTCGATGCGGTCGAGGGGCTGACCGGTATGCTTGGCGATCAGCGTGTTGGTGATTTCGCGAATGCGCAAAATCTCGCGCGCATGAATGTCAATGTCCGTGGCCTGCCCGCTCAGCCCGCCCATCGACGGCTGATGAATGAGAATGCGCGAGTTGGGCAGCGCAAACCGCTTGCCCTTGGTGCCGGCCAGCAGCAGGAAAGCGCCCATCGATGCAGCCTGCCCGATGCAGTACGTCACCACATTGTTCTTGATGAACTGCATCGTATCGTAGATCGCAAGGCCGGCTGTGATCGACCCGCCCGGCGAATTGATGTAAAGCTGCACGTCCTTCTCCGGGTCCTCGCCGGAAAGAAACAGCATCTGCGCCACAATCAGATTGGCCACCTGGTCGTCGATCGGCGTGCCCAGAAAAATAATGTTGTCGCGAAGCAGACGGGAGTAAATGTCGTAGGCGCGCTCGCCCCGGCTCGTCTGCTCAACCACCATGGGTACCAATGCCATTGCGTCTTCTTCTCGCTCTCCGCGGGGCCCGTTTCGCCCCTGTGTCTGTCCACTCATTTATTTGCAGCGCCGCCAGGCGCCCGTGTTTCGCCTTCTTGCCTCCCTATCCGGGAAGCCGTTCGTACAAGAATTCAGCAGTTTTTTCGCGCAGCAATTGTTCCCGGATTCTAGTCAGCCCGCCGTCGCCAGTCAAACGGGCGCGCAGCGTCTCCAGCGGCTCCCGCGTCTGCAGTGCCGCCAATTGCAGTTCGCGTTCCAGGTCCTCATCGCTGACGGTGATGTTTTCCTCACGGGCAATGCGGTCGAGCAGGATCGAGCTCTTCACCTCGGCAATGGCGCTCTCTCGTTGTGCCAGCCTGAGCCGCGCAAAGTCCAGCTTGCGCATCTGCTCGGTGTCCATGCCCTGCGCCGCCAACGCCCGCAAACCGCGGTCGAGGCGCGTATCAATCTGCTCCTGCACCATCGACTCAGGCACTGGAAACTGGTAACGCTCGTTCAGCGCGGCAAACAGCCGGTCCTTGGTCTCGCCCTTCACTGCACGGCTCTTGCGGCTGGCCAGATGCTCGCGCACCCGAGTCTCCAGGTCGGCCAGATTCTCATACGCGCCCAGCTCCATGGCAAAGTCGTCGTCCAGCACCGGCACGGTGCGCTTCTTGATGGCCTTCACTTCCACGTTGTATGTCGCCGTCTTGCCGGCCAGTTTGGCATCGTCGTAATCGGCGGGGTAGATCACCTCGGCCTTTAGTTCCTGGCCTGGCCTGGCGCCGCGCAAGGCTGTGTTGAAAGCATCCAGCGTTTGTTTGCCGCCGATTTCAACCAGCGTGTCTTCGCCAGTGACCGGCTCGTCCTCGCCCTCAATCTGACCGGTGTAACTGATCTGCGCCCAGTCGCCGTCCACCAGAGCGCGGTCTTCCTCCACCGGCTCAATGGTAGCGCGCGACTGGCGCAATTGCTCCAATTCGTGCGCAAACTCCTCGTCGGTCGCTTCAACGGGCGGCTTCGGTACCGTGATGTCCTGGTAGCCCTCGATCGAGAAATCCGGCACAAACTCAAATACCGCCTTCACGTGCAGCGGGGCGCCGTCTTCCACGTTGAGCTCAGTCACCTGCGGCTGGCCCACGGGCTTCACGCCCAGGTCGCGCACCGCCTGGTTAAACCGCTCCGGCAGCAGGCCATCGATCACTTCCTTGCGAATCTCCGCCGCATAGCGCCGCTTGATTACCGAGTCCGGCACCTTGCCGATGCGGAAGCCGGGAATGCGCGCATATTTCTGATAATTGCGAACGGTCGTCCGGAACGCCCTCGACACCTCTTCTGCGGGTACGTCCAGCACCAGCTCGCGGGTGCATTCGGGGTTCAGCACCGGGCCGTGCTGATGCGGGTGATCGTGATCGTGGCCGGCGTGGTCGTGGCCCTCATGATCATGGCCTTCATGATCGTGCCCTTCGTGTCCATGAGGCTCGGGGGCCTCTTCGTTTTCGGGCTGCGGATTGTTTTCCAATGTATCGGCAGAACTCAACGTATACGCCTTCCAGGCTCGCCGCGGCGCGCCAAACCGCCAGCCATTTCAAAGCTGGGAAACCGACCCATCGGGACAACGCTTCTGGCGAAACTTGAGCGCCGCGATGCCGGGGAGAAGTCTCAACTCATGGTAAGTGGGATTGCTCCACAGGGTCAAACGCCGGAGGGCGATTTCCGGGTGCTGAGGGCACCGGAAAGGCACGTTACTGCTCAGTGACCTCGGGTTTACGCACATAAGGCAGGAATCGGGGGTGCGCGGCGCCACATTCGGCATAGTGCCGGCGCGCCTCTTCCAGGCTCAGCGAACCATTCACGGTGTGGCGCACGTCTGCTGCATCGGCGTCTTCCTGGCCGTCGTCTTCCCACCAGCAAACTGGGCATAACCCAAGCGTGGCGGGGGTTTCAAGCGTTTTGTACCCGCAGCAGGGACAGCGAAAGCTTTGCTCCAAATGCCTCTCCGATATGGATGGACGTACGCGCGTCCAGCCAGGATTACACGTAGCCGACGATGGAATTCAGTTTCGGCGCATCGCCTGATAGCCACGTCAAAACGGGAAATCTGACCTGAGTACAACTATCATTCACTTTCACGTTCTCAAAAGTTGTAGTCAGCCAGTTCACCGGTTAGCGAGATTAATTTGCGGCGTTTCCCAATTGTTGAAGATTGCGGCCGACGGATTCACCGGGAGCCTCGTTCACAACGGATAGCGGCGAAGGAGCTTCGGTTGCTCCCGAACACGGCCTTGGAAACCCGATACGGAGGGAGGCAGGGGTATAAACCCCGCATTAAAGCGAGCACGATGGTGCGGCTTTAGCAGCCTGTGTTGAAAGTCGAAATTCAGGAAAAGCATCTCTCAGCGGCTAAAGCCGCGTTCATTTTGCGGTACTTACTGCACGACTAAAGTCGTGCCCTTTCAAAACCAGACTTTCACCACAGGCTTTGGCCCCGGAGAGACTCTGTCTGGCCGATTTCTCTGAAATCCGCACCTTCTCCGAAGCTTGGTCAGCCCCTGAGGGCCGTTTGTGTCAAAATGCTATTTCGTCAAGCGCCGCAGACCTCCGCCGCGTCTGGTGCGGAGTAGAATCGCTCGCAGGAGAAACCATGCCGCACTTCGTTCGCCGCCGCTCCCTTCTCGCGCTCTTTGCCGTGGTCGTCGCCATGATTCCCGCCGCTGCACGCGCGCAATCGCAGCCCGCGCCCATTCGCGTCGCCATCGTCGGCCTGGTCCACGGCCATGTCGAGGGCTTTCTGGCCGCGCTGCCGCAGCACCACGACGTCCAGTTGGTCGGGATCGCCGACTCCGACCCTGAGCTCTTCGCCAAGTATCAGAAGAAATATTCGCTGGCCGACACGCTCTTCTACCGCAGCGAGGCCAACATGATCGAGAAGACGCACCCGCAGGCGGTGCTCGTCTACACCTCCATAGGCGAGCACCGACACGCCATCGAGATCGCCGCGCAATATGGCGTTGCCGTGATGGTGGAGAAGCCGCTCACGCTCTCGCTCGACGACGCGATCGCGATCCGGCGCACCGCGGAACACTACAAGATTCCGGTGCTGGTCAATTACGAGACCACCTGGTACGCGAGCAATCGCGCTGCCTATGAGCTGGTGAAGGAGGGCCGCATCGGCGAGATTCGCCGCGTGGTCATTCACGACGGACACCAGGGACCGAAGGAGATCGGCGTGCCGCCCGAATTCCTCAAGTGGCTCACCGATCCTGCGCTGAATGGCGCCGGCGCGCTCTACGACTTCGGCTGCTACGGCGCAGATCTCATGACCTGGATGATGCACGGCGAAGCGCCGCTCTCGGTAACCGCGGTGACCAATCACGACAAGCCTCACCTTTATCCCATGGTGGACGACGACGCCACCATTGTGCTCGCCTATCCGCATGCACAGGCCGTCATCCAGGCCTCGTGGAACTGGCCCTTCAGCCGCAAGGATATGGAAGTCTACGGCGAGCGCGGCTACGCTATCACCGTGGGCCCGGACAAGCTGCGCCTGCGCTACGAGCACGACAACGACGAGCACCTGGTCAACGCGCCCTCGCTCAGCCCGCCCGAGGACAATTCGCTCTCTTATCTTGCCGCGGTGCTGCGCGGCCAGATCAAGCCGCACGGCGACCTCACCGCGCTCGACACAAATATCGTGGTCATGCAGATTCTCGACGCAGCCCGCGAATCCGCCCGCACCGGAAAGGCCGTCCGCCTGAACAGGCTGGAGGATTAATGCCCGATTTGACACGCATGGCGACTTCGGCGGATGATCATCGCAATCCCGAGCTTCCTGACGATGACGACTGTGTGCGCCAGCTGTGCATCCGAACTTCCTGAGGAATCTCAGGCCTGTGCCAACTGCGCAGCGGCGGCGGTTGCGACTGCGCCGGCGCATGACCCTTCGCCCGCCCCGGACATTGCACCGTTTACTCCATCGTTCAACTTGCATGACGACCTTGAGGGCTTATCGGGATGGCTCATTCTGGTGGGAATCGGGCTGGTAATTGCGCCGTTCAGACTCCTGTTTGCCATCTTCGGAACCAACCTTCCATTCCTGCTTGGCAGCGGGAATCAGGAATATCTAAGCAGCCATCCCCTGACCGCAGCGCTTGCAGGATCCGAGGTCTTGGTCAATGTTCTCTTCTTCGCCAGTATGCTGGCTCTTAACTATCTCTTCTTCAAAAAGAAGAAGGGATTTCCAACGTACATGATTCTGTACCACGCGTTAAATGCCATTCTGCTTTCGATCAATCACATGGCCTTTCAAACGCTCCATCCGACAGCGGATCTGTCCGCCGGGCTGAGGACCGCTGTGGGATCCGTCGTGGGGGCGCTTATCTGGATTCCCTATTTTCTGGTGTCGCGCAGAGTCAAGGCCACATTCGTCCACTGATCCGGGCCAATCTGCGAAACAAGCTGACGTTTCACCCTCTCCGGGCGCAAAATTTCCCTTGCTGAACGACGCGAGATGACGCTACAATTCGTCCACAATGAAATATTGTCCCCGCCACTCCTAGCCTGCCCCGCCCTGCTCTTCGTCCGTTTGTCGTGTATTTCGGCTCTCATGAATCGATCTCAAGGAGGAATTATGTCGTCACGCAACCTGCGCGCCGGTGCCTCTGTTGCTGCACTGGTTCTGCTCGCACTCGCTCCCTTTTCAGCCCTCTCTCTCCCTACGCACAATGTCCCCGGCGGCGTAGCCATTGCCGCCGATCAGGGCCGCGTGGATGCCGGCAAGGAGATGAACCTCACCGTCATTCTGAAGATGCACGACCAGGCTGGCTTCGACAAGGTGGTCGCGGATCTTTACGACCCCGCTTCATCCACCTTTCACCAGTGGCTGAACGACAAGGATTTTGAGAAATACGCGCCCACGCCCGCCGAGTTCGAGACCGTGAAGAACGAGCTGGTCCGGCAAGGCTTTAGCGTTGTGTCTTCCGATCCGCGGCGCTTTTCCATCCGCGTGCATGGAAACGCGGCCATCGTGGAGAAGGCATTTCAGACCGAGCTGCACAACTTCACTTACAACGGGAGAACATTCCAGGCGCACATCCGCGATGCGCGTCTTGCTGGGCCAGCCGGCGATCTGATTGAGACCGTGTCGGGCATCGAGCGTCACCAGTCGCGGCCGCAGCTGAGCTACGTTACGAATCCCCGCACCGGCAAGCAGTTGTTCAAGATGCCGCTGAGTACCAAAGAGAGCCTCACGACGTTCAAGAATTCACTGACCGACGCGCCGCTGTCCAAATCGGCCAACCTCAGTTGGACGGGGAGCCCGGCTGCCTCGTATTCCGGATATGAGTACGGCGCCAACGGCCTGACGGGCGGCTTCACGCCCACTCAGCTCGATGCCCACTACGGGCTGACGTCGCTCATCGGTCAGGGCTACAACGGCGCCGGTCAGACCATCGCGCTGGTGGAGGGCTACGGCTACCCCACGGCGGAAGCGGACGCCAATGCGGCCGCCACGCTGTTCGGAATACCGAAGTTCACCAGCTCCACTTTCGAGGTCATTTATCCCGAAGGCCCGCCGCTGAATCCGAATGCGGGCGTGCTCTCGGGGTGGGATGTCGAGATCGCGCTCGACATCCAGTCGGCCCACGCCATCGCACCGGGCGCCAAAATCCTGGTGGTGGCTTCCTCGGGCCAGGACAACGAAGACCAGCTCAACTCGCTCAGCTACATCGTCTCTCCGCCGAGCGCCGATAAGCCGCTGGCCTACACCGTATCGAATAGCTGGGAAAACGACGATGAGATTCTGGCTGGCGCGCTTGAGGAAGCGGCATTTACGTCCGTTCTGAAGGCGGGAGCGGCCAAGGGCGTAGCGTTCCAGTTCTCCAGCGGCGACGGCGGCGACCTTGGCCTGGGTACGCCCATCGGCGCCGTGGGGGTGCCTGCCAACAATCCATGGGTTACCGCGGTGGGCGGCACCAGCGTGCTCAACAACCCCTACAACACCGATGGGGGGCAGATCGTCACCGGCTGGGGCAACAACCTGGTGTTTCTCTATGAATTTGGAGTCGAGGACCCGCGCGATGGCTACTACTTTGGCGGGGCAGGCGGCGGACAGAGCAAGTACTTCGATAAGCCATCCTGGCAGAGCGCGTTGCCCGGCTCCTGGCGTCAGGTGCCTGACGTCTCTGCGGTGGCCGATCCGTATACTGGATTCGCCCTCGTGGTCTCCGAAGGCGGAACCCAGTATGGAGAAGTCGTGGGTGGAACCAGCCTTGCCAGCCCTGTGTTTACCGCCACATGGGCCATCGCGGATCAGTGGAAAGGCTCGCCCCTCGGGCAGGCTGCCCCGGTCGTTTCGAAGCTCACAGCGGGACACATCAAGGACGTAACGGCTCCTGCGTCCACCATCGACCAGTATGACGTCAAGGGCTCCATCACCGACTCCAAGGGCGTCCACACCGCCAACGCCGCGCAGATCTATACGCAGGCAGTGGATGAGGACGACCCGCCAAGCGATCTGTCTCTTTACTCGCAAACGACGTTCCTCAGCGCCACATGGCCCGTACCAGGTGAGGACAACCAACTCTTTATTGCGCTCAGCTTCGGCACCGACTCGTCGCTGACCGTCGCCGATGGCTGGGACAATGTGACCGGCTGGGGTGAGCCCAATGGATTGCCGTTCATCGAGGGTGTGACCGGCAAGACCACGGGTGCGCCGCTCGACAAGAAATAGCAGTAAAACACAGCTGCAACAGAAAGCGCGCCGGGCACATGCTCGGCGCGCTTCGTTTATGGCCCATCTATGCGGTTTGCCGCGTTAAAGGACGCGGGCGTCGTCAACTACATTGCGAACACCTTCACGCGCACATGCCACTCGGTGCTCTGGCCCGGCTTCAGCGTCACCATTCCCGTATCCCTGTCGCCCCACTCCCTGCCAAACGGGTCGCCGAAGTTGTACTGGTGCTCGATGGCCACGAATTTCGCGGTCGGCGGAGCGTACATCTGGATGGCCTTGATCTCCGGCGACAGCCCCTCGATATGGACGGCATAGTGCGCTGCCGGGTCAATGATGCTGACCGTAGCAGCTTTGTTCACCCACGTCAGATTGTTCCAGTTGTCGTCGAAGAAGTTCGTTCCGAGCGGAACCCCGGCCGTTCCGCGCAGGTCGTAGCGCGTGCCCTCAACTGGCAGCACCTTGCCGGTAGGAAATACGTTGTCGTAGCCGTCGACCTCGGCAATGTGGTCGGCCGGAATGCTGACCCTGACCTGCGACCGGTCGCCAGAAGGCAGGTTGAAATAAGGATGCCACGCGATGGCGATCGGCTCGGCATCTTTGCCCACATTGCGCGCCGTAATGCTCACATCCACGGCCTCCGCGGTCAACCGCACCGTCACCACAAGGTCCGTCTTCGAGAGCCAGTGGCCGCCAAAGTCGCCTGCGCGGATCACGCCGGACACCTCCTGCCCGCCGGAGATGTCGGTCACGCTGACTTCGTCGGTCTTCGACTTGAGAATCAGACCATGCATGGCATGCCGCTCAGCGTTGGGAAGCTTGCCGATATTGTTGGCCGGCAGCGTCAGCGTGTGGCCCTCCCACTCGGTGGTCAGCGTCTTGCCGTCGGCCGAGAGCCTGCCGCGAATCCGATTGGGGTAGGGAACCAGGAACGCCGCGCCCAGCCTGTAGCCGAGGTCGCCGTTGTCCGTGTCCTGCTCGTCCAGCATCTTTTTGGTCGTGGCCAGGTCGGGCGAGGCAAGTACATCAATGTTGCCTTTTCCCGGGAAGTTGGCCGTGATCTGGAAGATCTCCATGCCACGGCCTGGCAGCAACGTCACGCTGGTGAACTCCGGCTTGGTGGTGCTTGCCGCCTTACGCGTGAGGGTGACAATTTTCTGCCCGCCGATCTCCGTCACGGCCTGTGCGTGGCCGGCCGCAATAGCGACGCCAGCCATCAACATCGGCAGCAGATAGGGCAGCATGGCAAGTGCGCGAACCAATAGCTTCATCTCGATCCATCCCTGTAGGTGCAATCGAATTCTCCAGAGCGGCCTTGCGGTAGACGGAGGTTTCTCCGCCGCGCAAGAAAGCGTATTCCGGACTCGTCGCCATTCTACGCCACACGGGCGGCGATTGTGCCTATCGCGAGATCGGCGCCAACCTGCTAACCTGCCATCCCGCGAAGCAGGGCCAACTCGCCGCATTTTTCTCAAGCCCGTCCACGCCGCCGCAAAATCAGATGGCAACGCATCTACATTGAAGCCGAAGCAATGCGCAGCTTCCAGTTCACATAATCCGTTTTTTCGAGCGTCCCCAGCGCGTTCGCCAGGTACTCGAGGCGCGCCGTCGCCGGCGTCTTCGTCTCTGCGCGGTCGGCAAGAAAATACGGCGGGATGGTCTGCGAGTAGAGACTCACGTTCGCATGAATGTTGCCCGCATTGGCGCCGTCCGGCAGCTTGATCACGTAGCGCACAATCGACTGCCCTTTACCGGCCTTGTACACCGGATCGCTGGCTGCATCGCCCTTGGGCAGGGTCGCTTCCAGATACGGCTCGGGAATCTTCATGTCCGGCGGCCCCGCCTCCGACCACCCGATCGGAAGCAGGCGGTTGTCCTTGATTTCATGGTCGCGGCGCGTGAACTCGGTCGTGAACTCGTGGCTCACGTCTTGCGTCAGCTCTTCGTAGATCTGTACCTGGTCGCTCTTCGAGATGAAGTGCTCCTGGTCGAAATGCGGCTGATACTGGCCGTTCTTGAACGACTCGGTCGGCAGCACATCGCCGTTCATGTCGGTGATCTGGCCCTTGTTGTTGGTGGTGCCTGAGGTGAAGAACGGCTCGCCGTTCATGGTGGCATCGAGCTCAAGAAACGCGCGCCGGAAACCCACTCCGCTGGGGAAGCGATGTCCGGCAAGGTTAGTCACCGTCGCCTCCACAATCAGCTTGTCGCCGTCGATCTCCCACTTGCTGATTTGAACCGTAGCGGTAATTGTCTGTGCCTGCTCGACCACATTGTCTGAAGCGGCCTCGAGGTCCGTCGTCAGTCCGCTCATATAGTCGCTCAGCCGCACACCCAGCACTTCATTGTTCAACTGGTCGTTCACAGGCTGCTCAAACATTTGCAACAGGAATCCATTGGTGCCCAGCAGCTCATGCCGCTTGTAGCCCGTCAGGCGATAGCGGACACTGACGTCGTCCGGCGTGGCCAGGTGATCGGCCTGCGCATAGGTCTGGTCCTGCACAACCGCAATCTTGTCCTGGATGGCCGCCACATTGATTTCATTGTGCGGATTCACATAGCCGGTCGGCAAGTGGCAGTCCTGGCAAGTCTTGGGCGTTTCACCTATAGATCCGTATTCATTTCGATATTGACTATTGAGCCACTCCGGATAAGTGGCCTGCTCCACCGACATCTCCTTCGGATTCGGGCTATCCAGAACCGGCAACAGAATGGTGTGACACGTTCCGCACATCTGCGGCGACTGAATGTAAGCATCGTAGGTCGGCTTCACGTTCATCCCCGTCACCATGGGATAAGTCGCGATCTCGTTATCCTTGAACGGCCCATGCAGCTCATCCGCCACTGTCAGCTTGAATACGCCGTTGATCTGGTTGTTCAAGAAGAAAGGCAGGCTCGGGTCGCTGGGCGCTTTCATGCGATGACATACCTCGCAGCTGATGCCGTCGCGCGCCAATGCGCCATATTTGAATCCTTCGCTCGCCGGATCCGTGTCGTACACAAAGTCCATCTTGAAGTCTTCGTTCGGATGCTCGGCCGCAAACGACTGCTTGCCCATGGCGCCGTGGCACTGCTCGCAGGTGTTGACTACGCCCTGCCTCTTTTCCGCGCTCTTCAGGTAGGCAAGCTCGCTGTCGAGCTGCGAATAAAACACCGGATCGCGCCCGGCCAGCCCCATGGGCGTCCATCGCCACTCGCCATACTCAGACACATTCACCGTCTTCGGCTTGTCCTTGGAGTTGTTCGACAGCACCATGGTCGGACCCACGCCCGCGCCGGTGAGTCCGCTGTGGCAGCCAAGGCATTGTGCAGAGGTCACGAAGCCCGGCCCATTGCCGGTCGTGCCTTTGGGCGCGGACACCACGTTGTCGTAGGTCTCCGGCGGCATCTTCTGGATAGCCGGCACCACGTTCAGCACGCCAAAATGCAGCGCCTTGATATCCTCCTGCAGCGCCGCGTTCTGTTCGTGCTGCGGAAACAGCGCCGGTGGAATTGCTTCCTCCTGCGGCAGCGCCTGCGCCGTGCTCATCATGCCGCTCCTGGCCTCAATGTCTTCGATGAGTCCCGGCCCGTTGCCGCAGTTTTTCGCCGGAATAGGCGACGGCGTGCTCCTCCAGCTGTCGTCGACGCGGTACTGCAGCGGCCATCCCGGCGCGCCCTCGATGTTGCTCAGCGAAGCGAACGTGAGCTGGCTCTCCGCCGACGAGTGGCAGCGCAAACACATCAGCCCGTAGCCGCCATTAGGATATTGAAACTTGTTGGTGAAGCTCATCGATGTCGATGGCTTGCTGCCGTTCCACACCTCCACCCAGAACCATCCATCCAGCGAAGCCTTGGTGTTGCGGATCATGATAGTCCAGTCGTTGGAGCAGCCAAGCACGTCGTTGGGAATGTCGCGATAACGCGCGGCCGGCACGGGATGATACTGCTCTTTGATAATGACGGCGCCATCGGGAATGTCGCCCTGACGCCCATGCAGCAGCCAGTTCGACACCTCGGGCGAGTAGTAGACATGCACCGGCAGATGCACGATCGATGCGGTTCCGGCCATCAGCGGCCCGGTGTCGCGCACCCACTTGTCGCGGCACCAGCCCAGACTGCGATAGTCGAGCGTGCTCACATATTTCAGCAGGTCCCGCTCAAACTGAAACGGCTCGCCCGCCGGCATTTTGGCAGGCAGATGAAACGCCGACGGCACAGGCTGCCCGTTGGGGCAGGGATTGGGCGCATCCTGCGCATGAACGACAGCACCAAGAAGCAGTACGAGAACCACCGGAAGCGATCGCATGGGGAACAATCCTCGCCAAGCCTGGATTTCAACGGGGCCGGATGCAAACCGCTCTCAGGAGACGCCGAGGACTGAATCGCGAAGTCTCCGGCAAGGAGACTCACATTCGCGCGACGACGCGAAGGCGTGCGGGACGCGCAGAAAATCGCAGCCCATCGAATGCCTCTTGGAGCAGGTCAGCCTCAGTCTGAGGCAGGACGACTTTCCTGTCAAGAACGAAATCGCGGTGCTGCTTTCAGTTCTGTTGAATCTCGCACCGCTGTTGTCCAGATCGTGGAATCGAAGCGGTTGGTAAACTCCATCCTTCGGGAATTCCTGACAGGGTCGCGGTTGCTAAGGAGAGATTAGTTCCGTCCGCTCGCCGGCCCGGCAACGCGGTACATTTGCGCAGCGATCTGGTCAAACAGAGCCCAACGATCGTCGCCAACGACATAGACATTGAAGTGAGATCTATCCGGAAGAAATGTGAAATGCGGATCGCCGCCCAGCCTGTTGAGCGTCGATTCCAGGCTGTGCGCACGTTGTTTTCCGCCTTTCGGTGGATAGTTCCTTCCACCTTCGAGAGCGTTGGGTGCGGTCGTAAACTGGGAGCTTCATCTTATCGAGCAGGCATTGAGAGCTTCGCAGGGCAACCGGCTCACCGGCTCACCGGCTCGGAATCCATCGGCGGCTCCGCTACGAAAAACTGGCGCAGCTTGAAATGCTCTGGCTACCGTGCCCGGCGCTTCTTCAAATGTATTTAGAATGCTTCGCCAACAAAGGGGCATTATTGAGATCGAAACAATGGCATTTGAGAGCTATCGCCCATGCCCGGAATCGAGATTGGCTTAGCTTCGGACATCGGCGGCTTGCCTCGCCTCCCGCCTGGGAGTTTCTTATCCAGGTCGAAACACACCTGATGGAACATCTGAATCTCTTCGGCAAGAATGAGGGCAAGTACCCGTTGATGATTGGCTTCACTGGCTGTCATACGCACACCCGTTGAATGAATAGTAGTCTGCGCCGGCAGCGATGAATGTTCCATTTGGCTCTAGTCCGGTCGATTGATATGGGAACCGGATCTCTGGATCGTTGTGGTCTTTCGTCGATCCGGTGCATCTCACCGTGCTGAAGCGCTACCCATGGACCGAGATCAGCACGTTTGGGTTTGTGGCCAATGCGGTATATGCCCTCGCCAACGGCAAGCTGCTCCTTGAGACCTATTTTCTGGTTCCCACTTTTTCGTATGTGGATGGAAATGGTCCCATCGCTTTGTGGGACCCAAAGACCAATGACCTGGAGATATTCGGGTCGGTGCCCGGCCAGAATGGGCCTTGGCCAGAGAAGCCTTCCTGCCTTGGCAAAGCCCAGGACGTATTGCTGACCAACAACCGCACCCGCGTGCTGTTATCGCCAGTTCAAACCGATGAGGGCAGTTCCCGGATATGTTCGCTCGATCCCAACGCCGGTACCTGGGTCTGGTCTGCGAACATCAGCGGTGGGTTGGGAAGCTCGTTCTCCAATTTCGCCCTCACGGGCGACGGCGATACCCTCGTCGCATTCGATGGGTACGATGTCTATACGCTCGATGCCGCGAGCCTGTCTCTGAAGAGCTCCTTCGCGGTAGCAACACGAGAAGACTTTCCCAGCTATCCAGTCATGATCCTCAGCCAGGACAGCAAGTCGGTCTTGCTGTCCGATGCAGGTGGTCGCGATATCCTCGACGTCTACAATCTGGCCACTGGCCGGCTAACCGCTCCTCCCGGAGTTGCCGGTAGTTCTGTTGCGATCACCGTGAAAAACGCTACTGGGTCGAGCACAGCAGGGCTCGGGATGAACTACCTGCCCGCCGTTCAAAAGTACCCCGTCGCCGGAGCGCTTGCAGACGGCGTCTACGATCCCAGGCGTGATGTCTACTACTTCACGGATGCCGCCCATATCCGGGTCTTTTCGCTGACTCACGCGGAGTGGCTCCCGCCAATTCCGATTCCTGCACCGAAAAACGCCTACGGCCCACAGCGTCTGCTCGGCATTGCACTCTCACCGGACGGTTCAAAACTGGCCGTCTCCGATCTGGGGGCGATGGCTATCTATACTCTCGATCCGGACTCGCCTTCCGCAATTCAGAGCTCTCCCTTGGCTTCGCAGATATTTGACCCGACGTCTCAAATGCCTGCGGGGGTCGCTGTAACCGACAGCGGTACTGTCTACTTTGCAACGTTTGTTGCCGGCCTTGGCGACGAGGGATACAGCTTCCTATACAAATTGAATCCGTCAACGCAAGAAGTCAGTGCGGTGCCGGACTCTCCGGGCTTCGCTCTCCCGACCTTCGATGCCGATCATGTCGGCAGGCTTGCGATTACGTCCGATGGTTCCCGAGTCTATTTCAACGACGGTGGAACAATCGGCTTCATCGATACTGCCGCCGGGCAATTCGTTGTTCCCAATGAACCCGTTGGAGAGCTCGGCCAGGGAGGTTACGAGCTGGTATTGGGCGCGAATCAAACCAGGATCTTTGCAGACGGCTTCATGACCGACAGCAACCTCAATGCTCTCGGATTGCAGACGCTGGACATTGCCGAAGGTGTGGACGCGGATTACGTGTATGGCGCGGCGCTTTCCACCGACGGAAGTCTCCTCTTTCAGCCTGACCTCCAAATTCATCGATGTCTTTGACGGGCACACAGGCTCTTTTCGCACAAGAGTGTCTCTCCCGGTAGAAATGTCCCTCAATTTTCGAGCGCTGGTTTCCAACAACAAAGATAGCCGCCTCGTCGCAATCACCGGCCACACCGGGAGCGGCATCGCAGTCATTGATCTGAACTCCCTCCCCGAGCCGGCTCCACTGCCTTATTTGTCCTCTGAGGCCGCGCCTCTTGCCAGCTCCCGCACAAGTTTCTCCCTGGCGCCCGGCGCTCCCTTGAGGAAAGGCAATCCACTGCTGCTGAGGCCAACGATTCACCGTGAAGCGGGCGGGCTGTTCGACTTCCCTCTGCATGCCCCGCAAGGGAACATCTCCCAATGACCCACGGGAATGTTCGCCCAAACAGTGGATGAGTCGAATTCTCTTCTACCTCGCTCCCACGCCTGGCGCCGCAGCTTTCTTGGTGTGGCTCCCGGCTCCGCTCGACTTCAGCCTTCCGGGCTTATGTGCCGCCCTTGATACGGCAAGAAGGTTTCGCGCTTTCGTAGCGTAATTGGGCAATCCTTGAATGGACCCGCGTTGTTCCGCAGTATAATTAGGGTCGAAGCGGGAGTAGCTCAATGGTAGAGTAGCGGCTTCCCAAGCCGTTGGTTGCGGGTTCGATCCCCGTCTCCCGCTCCAGTCTGGTCAGCATTTCGGATTGACTCCACAGAACTTTTCTGCTGTCTGCGGCATGATGGCTTTCTTCCGCGCGTTCGCGGGCTTCCCTGCATGGCTTAGAGCGTGGGCTCCAGTTTGTTAGACCAACCCTGGCTCATGAACCCGCCCGTGGCCGAGGAATCAACGGCGCGCGCGAGGTCGTCAATGGCTGGGGAGCCTCCTGGGACGGAAGCTCGCACGTCGCATCCCAGGGGCCACAGACCGACAACCGAAATCCCAGCGCCAGAGCGGCTAAAACTGCTGCGAATAGGTATCATGTCGTTCCCTGGACGTGGCCGACAACCAGGCCAACGAGAAGGCTTTTGAGCGGCCTGGCTCCAGCCGCGGCCGAACGGCGTACTTCAGAGACCCCAGAGTCGCATACGCCGCTTAACACTATTTTGGGGCCGGATCAATAACCTGTGGGGGCATTTCATGCCTTGAGCGAAAATCCCAAAGATACGAAAGTGAAAAGTCCGCTACATGATCTGCAATGCGCTCCACCAGTGCGGTTTTGTCGGTTTTTCAGGAACGACTACCTACCCAGTCCAGGAAGCGGAGGCCGCATTCACAATCCTCATGCGATGGAGGCCTTCGCTTTGATTTCAGCCGGATGGAGCCTAACTGTCGGTGAACATGGCCTTCTGCGGATGCCCTTTGGCAAGTGGAGCCGGAGCCGTGGCATCGCTGAGGTCCTTTGTCCACTGCCAGTTTCTGATCTCAGGCATATCCTCCAGGTGTTCACGGATATAGTCGTGATGGCGTTGCAATTCAAGATTGAAGAAGTTGATTGCATGCTCTGCCTGCAAACGGAGTCTAGGGATGTGTTTCAATGCGTCAAGCGCCAGGTGGAAGCGGCTCATTTCATTGAGAACAACCATGTCGAATGGAGTGGTGGTCGTTCCGTGATCCATGTAGCCGTGCACATGGAAGCGGCTTTCATTGGATCGCCCGTGCACCAAGGTATGAATAAGCCAGCGATTGTTGTGGAAGGCAAACACCACCGGCGCCGTCTCAGTAAACAGCGCGTTGAACGACATCTCGTCCATGCCGTGCGAATGCTTGTCGGGGAACATCAGGGTCATCAAATCGACAACGTTGACCACGCGCACCCTGATGCCCGGGACGTGTTTCTGCAGCAGCCACGAGGCCGCGCAGGTCTCGATAGTTGGCACATCGCCGGCACAGGCCAGCACCACATCCGGCTTCCCGCCTTCATCGTTGGTAGCGAACTTCCAGGTGGACGCGCCGCGCGAGCAGTGTTCTAAAGCCTCATCCATGTTCAGCCACTGGAGTTGCGGTTGCTTGCCGCAGGTGACGACATTCACATAATTGCGGCTGCGCAGGCAATGGTCAAAAACACTAAGCAGGCAATTCGAGTCTGGCGGATAATACACGCGGATGACTTCACTCCTGCGCGCAAGAGCATTGTCCACATAGCCGGTTGCCTGGTGACTGAAGCCATTGTGGTCATTGCGCCATGCATGACTTGTGAGCAGAACATTGAGAGACGCGAGCGGCCTGCGCCATGGGAATTCGCGGCATTGCTCGAGCCACTTGGCGTGTTGAGTTGTCATGGAGTCGACCACCTGCGCGAAGGCTTCATACGACGACCACATGCCATGGCGGCCCGTGAGCAGGTAGCCCTCAAGCCATCCCTGGCAGAGGTGCTCGCTCAGCACTTCCATGACGCGTCCGTCTGGACCTAATTCATCGTCGATTGAAACAATCTCGGCCATCGAGCAGCGTTTTGTCGCTTCAAAAATGGAGTTCAAGCGATTGGAATTTGACTCATCGGGGCAGAACATGCGGAAGTTTGTCAGGTTCATTCGGAAAATATCTCGGAAGAAATCTCCCAGTTTGCGCGGCGCCTCGGCCAGAACCTGACCCGGTCCGGGGATTTCGAGAGAGTAATCCGTAAAGTCGGGTAGCGCGAGGGTGATCAGTTCGCGTCCACCATTCACATGTGGATTTCCTCCCATACGGCGGTTGCCCACGGGCGAGAGAGCCGCGAGTTCATCAATGAACCTGCCGTTTTCGTCGAAAAGTTCTTCGGCCTTGTAGCTCTTCATCCAGGCTTCAAGAATTTTGAGATGCTCCGGATTGTCCTTTACGGATGCGAGCGGAACCTGGTGCGCGCGGAATGTGCCTTCGATCGGGATACCATCCACTTCCTTAGGGCAGGTCCATCCCTTGGGCGTGCGGAAGATGATCATGGGCCAGATGGGCTGCTCCTTGAAGCCGCTCTTGCGCGCCTCCTGCTGAATTGCCCGAATCTCGGCGTAGCAATCCTCAAGCGTTTGAGCGAGGAGTTGATGCACGACTTCAGGATCGTCGCCCTCGACAAAGTACGGCATGTAACCACGACCTACGTAAAGTGCCTTCAAGTCGGCATCGCTCGTCCGTCCCTGCGCGGTTGGCCCCGAGATTTTGTATCCATTCAGATGAAGGATTGGGAGTACCGCACCATCTCGCACCGGATTGACGAAGTTGACCGATTTCCAGCTTCCTTCCAGTGGACAGGTCTCGGACTCACCATCGCCGACAACGCAGGCCACGATCAGGTCGGGGTTGTCGAAGGCTGCGCCGAACGCATGGACCAGCGAATAGCCAAGCTCGCCGCCTTCGTGCATGGAGTTTGGGACGTGCGGCCCGCAGTGGCTGGGAACGCCGCCCGGGGTCGAGAACTTGCGGAACATAAGCCGCAGGCCGTCTTCATCGTGCGTGATCTCCGGGTGAACCTCGGTGTAGGAGCCCTCGAGATAGGAGCAGGCATTCAGCGAGGGCCCTCCGTGTCCCGGACCAGAGATGTAGATGATGTCCGCATCATGCACTTTGATCAGTCGATTCAAATGAATGTAGATGAAGTTCTGTCCAGGCGAGGTTCCCCAGTGACCGAGCAACCTTGGCTTGATCTGTTCTGCCTTGAGCGGCGAGCGAAGCAGGGGATTGTCAAAGAGGTAGATCTGGCCGATGCAAAGATAGTTTGCCGCGCGCCAGTAGCGGTTCATCTTGTCCAGCATCTCGGGAGAGAGCGGTCCCTTGGGCTTTGGTGCTCTCTCTTCGCTCTTGCCGTTGGCCGCAATCGCGGTCGACAGGCTCACGTCGAAGATGAAGCCGGACGAATTGCCAAACTGATCGAAGTTCTTGCTGAATGGTTGAGGCGTGTCGTCCTTCTCAACTTTAATGGGGAGTTCGGTGGTGGCCATATTGAATGTTCCTTCCATTTCTCTGCAATTTTCAATAGCTCGGTGGGGGCTGCATTCTGTTTTCCACGGTCTGGTTTCTCCGAATTGTAGCCGTCATTTCGCCAGCAGCTCTTTGATCGAGTGCAATTCGAGACGGCGTTTTCCGGTGGTTTTCGGATACGCCATCTTGAGCCCCCCCATCGCATCAACAACGATCTGGGAGACGATGAGCCTTGCATTCTCTTTATCGTCGGCGGGTACGACGTACCACGGCGCATGGCGGGTGCTGGTCGCATGAAAGCAGTCTTCGTAGGCCTTCATATAGTGCTTCCAGTATTTCCTCTCGTGAATGTCGGACGTGCTGAACTTCCAGTTCTTGTCGGGCTCATCGATGCGTGCAAGAAATCGCTTTCGTTGCTCTTCGTTGGAGAGGTGGAGAAATATCTTGACGATCTTTGTGCCGTTTCGATGGAGATGCTTCTCCAGGTCCGTGATGGACCCATACCGCTGCTCCCAGATATTCTTCTCGTCGCGCAACTCTTCAGGCAGTCCCTGCGCGCGGAGCATTTCCGGATGCACCCGAACCACCAGCACCTCCTCATAATAGGAACGGTTGAAGATGCCAATCCGGCCGCGCTCGGGAAGGCGGCAGGTGGTGCGCCACAGAAAATCATGGTCGAGTTCTTCGGCGCTCGGCTGCTTGAAACTGAACACTTCGCAACCTTCCGGATTGACGCCCGACATGACATGACGAATAGCGCCATCTTTTCCAGCGCCATCCATGCCCTGAAAGATGAGCAGCAGCGCATACTTGTGCGATGCGTAGTGAAGGTTTTGCATCGCACTCAGCTTCTCAATATGCTGCTGAAGCAGTTCCTTGTATTCCTTTTTCGACTTTGTGACGGGATCGACAACCGTCGGCCATTTGCCGAGGTCGACCTTCTTGCCTGGAGCTACACGGTAGTCCTTCGAATCGATCGTCATCGTATCCCTTCAATCTTACCTATGCGGCGGGCTTCTTCTTTGCCGCCTCTTCGAGGTGGGTTTCCCGCTCCGCTTCAAGCCAGTCCTGGTCCTGCTGGCTCTCGCCGCGTGTCCGCTGCCGATAGAGTTCAAAGGCCCGTGCAGCAATTGCCACTTTATCGTCGACCGGCGTTGCGTTCGGCGCCGCTGGAGTGCTGGCTGAAACAGCAGGATGTGTCGCTGCCGCCTGGACCTTGGGCGGATCGAAGATTCGATATGCGAGGAGCTTGATCCGGTCATTCACGAGTGCCCAGGCGATCGCATAGCCCCAAACGAAGCCTGCCCACTTCCATCCCAGCGGCGTCATGAACAACCCGTAGACTGCAATAAGGGTAGCGATCATCTGGGTGCCGAGGACGGCCATCCAGAGTATCTTCGCGGGACGTATTGACCAGAATGGACCACGCGTTCTGGTGAGGAATATCGTCAGATGGCCTGCCACGGAGAGCTTTAAATACATTAGTGTCTGGGCGTGGGCGCGATCGAAGTGGAAGACTCGCTCGGCAAGATAAAACAGGCCAAACGCAGCGATAACTCCGACCACTCCCAGCACGGTGGAGATGGCCAGCACCAGCCGCATATTCCAGGCTTCGGGCTTGTTTCTATACAACACGTTGTCATAGGCGATCGATAGAATCGCTCCATCGTTAAGCAGTGCGATCATCACGATCATCACTGCGGTTACCGGATAGAAGTTGAAGGCCAGGATGGCCAGGGTCATGAAGAACAGCACGCGCAGCGTCTCCGCGATGCGGTAGATGGCGTAGCTATTCATGCGCTGGAAGATGCGCCGGCTCTCTTTGATCGCATCGATGATTACGGAGAGTCCGGAAGTGAGCAGGACGATCGAGGCTGCCGCGCGGGCTGCATCGGTGGCGCCTGAGACGGCGATGCCGCAGTCGGCCTTTTTCAGTGCGGGCGCGTCGTTCACTCCATCGCCGGTCATTCCGACAATGTGGCCGGAGTCTTGCTGTGCGTCCACGATAAAGAACTTGTGCTCGGGAAAAACCTGGGCGAAGCCGTCGGCTTTTTCGATCTCCTCAGAAATTGTCGACGTCGCCTTCTTCGTGGTGTCGCCAAGCGCGCTGGCGTCGAGGATGTTGGTGCCCAGGCCCAATTGCTTCGATGTTTCACGGGCGATTGCAATTTGATCGCCCGTCACCATCTTGATCTTTACGCCCATTTGCACGGCGTTGGCGATGGTTTCCTTTGCATCCACACGCGGCGGATCGAACAAGGGCAGTATGCCCATGAACTTCCATTTGCCTTGCTCATCGGCCTTGGCGACGCCGAGCGAGCGGAACCCGCGGCCGGCAAAGTCAAGAATGGCTTTTTCTGCCGCGGTCTTCACTTCAGAAGCATTTGTGGCCATCTTGAGAATGACCTGCGGCGCTCCCTTGGCCACAAAGAACTGCTTCCCGTCCGCGCCTTGGACGGTAGCTTCCGTGCGCTTGTGCACCGGATCGAAGGGCATAAAGTGAAGTACCTTGCAGCTCTTCAGCTCCTTGTCGTTCTTGACGCCGCCGATTACCGCGAGATCGATGGTGTCCTTGTCTTCGGCGCGGGAGGCGAGCGCAGCCCAGAGAACTATATTCGCATCGGCGATTCCGTCTACGCAGAACGGATCGCCCAGGGTAAGTTTGTTTTGCGTGAGCGTGCCCGTCTTGTCCGAGCAGAGAACGTCTACGCCAGCCAACTCCTCAATGGCTGACAGGCGAGTTACGATCGCTTCCTTCTT
>Ga0302324_100005652_pt1 | contig 27243 bp, 29 predicted proteins | sample Palsa_T0_1_FD_201949 | JGI IMG/M metagenome (GOLD analysis project Ga0302324, IMG submission 201949) | Peat permafrost microbial communities from Stordalen Mire near Abisko, Sweden - Palsa_T0_1 | ecosystem: Environmental > Terrestrial > Soil > Palsa > Peat permafrost | place: Sweden: Abisko...
CCCCAAAGAGGCTGGTGCTTCCTTGAGCCCGAAGAACGAGGCGTCGGTCTCCGTCCAGGAGAAGGGCAAGACCGAGCGTGAGCTCAAGCGAGAAGACTGGGACCCATACCCGGAAATCTGGACACCTGGTGAAGAGGTGCCGCACTCACGTGTGGAGCTCTCCGTCAGCAAGGGCTTCGACTTCGGGAGCCTACGTGTCACAGCGCGCACCTCCTTGGTGTGTGACCAAAAGAGCGAGACGCTCGACAGGGCGGGGGTCCTCGCATTCGAGAAGGCCTATGCATTCGCATGCGACGGCTTCGACATCTTGATGGCTGAGACCAAGGCAGAGCCGACATGATTCGCGGAACGCCCAAATTCGATGGCATGGCGGTGGGGGAGATCACCGTTGTATTTACAGGCCTGCAGCTGCAGTTCGAGGCGAAGGCGGCCTTCATCGACTCGAAAACCGGCGAGACCCATGGGTGGACCAAAGCCACAGCAGCCTCATGGTCCCCCACCACCATCGACAAGCTGCGGGAGCTCAGGGCCTTGATGGAGCTGGACCTAGGCAAGCTCCATCTGGAGGGCGGGGGGGAGATCCTAGTTGGGCCTCCAGGGGCGGTCCCGCAGACCGGTGTTGCTTTCGAGGGTGGCCTCAGCGAACACCTCGGTAAGCAAGTCTGAGCCACTACCGATTGGGCCTGTAGGCCCAAACAGCTACGATAGGTGGCCTGCGCACTTGGACACGTTGACGACTTGCTTTCTCGAAGGCAGGCTGGTCGGTCCAAGTGCGCAGGTGGGTCGGTCATTTTTGCTAGCTCCTCGTCATAAGGGACTGCGCGCCTAGCACGCACCGGAACTTCCGGTTTTCAGGAGGCCAGATGTCAATCGAACTTTCCCTCATTCGGAGGATCGTCGACACACAGTCGGCTAGAGAAGCCGTCGAGTACGGGATCACAAAGGACGACTTCACCGAAACACAATCGAAGGCGGCATGGGGTGTGGTGTACGATTGGTTCACCAAGCCGGAGACTGCCGGCTCCACAATCGATCTCATAGCCTTCCAGTACCAATTTGCTGGGTTGCCGATTCGCGACGACTACCCAGGTGAGACACTGAAGGCTCTCTGCTTCCTGGTCCGCACCAGCCGCGTCCGACAGGATGCCTCGCAGATTGTGATAGACCTCATGGCAGCGTCGCAGGCGCTGAATGCTCCGATGACAGCGGCAATGGAGATCGCCGTTGGTCGCCTCGGCGAACTGATTGCACTCGGACAAGTCGCCAACTCCGACATGGATGCCAGGCAAGGACTCGTACGACAGATGCAGCGCATTCAGGATAGGAAGGCGGGCATCAGGCACTCTGTTGCCTCATGGCCGTGGGAGGTACTAGAAGGTGCGACTCTGGGGATACAACCAGATGACTACGTTGTGTTCTACGGCCGGCCAAAGAACATGAAGACGTGGGTACTGTCGTACCTGCTGTACTGGTTCTTCATGTGCGACGTCAAGGTGGTGGTCTACACGAAGGAGATGACTCCCGACAATCTCTACCAACGCTTTGCAGCGTGCTTGCTACAGCAGTCGTACCAGTCCTTCCGCTTGGGCATGATCGACGCTGATCAGACAGCCTTTCTGAATCAGCAGATCGAACAGATGTCACACGACCCACTCTTTGCACAGAAGCTCATAGTTCTGTCTGGTCGCGATGTACCAGCGGGGGCTGACACAGTCTCTTGGTACAAAAGCAAGCTCGAGAAGTACAAGCCACAAGTCGGACTGGTAGATGGCCTGTATCTGCTCTCGGGGAGCTCAGGCGGTAAACAGAAGGACAACGAACGCGTCCAGAGCATCTCCCGTGGACTGCGTGGCATCCCTCTCGACATCGGTATCCCCATCATCGCCACCAATCAGGCCAACCGAGCAGCGGCCAAGAACGCGGATGCGAACCTGGATGAGATGGCCTTCTCGGATGCGCTCGCTCAGGATGCCACACTTGCTGCCCGCCTCATCGCAGACAAGACGGGCAGCACAGTCAGTGTTGTGATTGGTGGCAGCCGCGAGTTCGATCTCAACGGATTCCGCATCAACGCCATCCCAGCCGTGGACTTCTCGTTCCACTCCCTCCTCACGACCGACGACATCCAGAAGGCCAAGGAGGACGACTTGGCCGAAGACGGGAAGCCGAAGAAGGCCAAGAAGAAAAAGGACGAGACCTTGAAGACCGTAAACGAGGCCAAAGAGATGGCGGAGCGGGTAAGAGAAGCTGCAGCTGCAACGCCAAACGGCCTGGCGCAGTGAGCGAGCTGCTCGACATCGTTTCTCCGTACCTGAAGCGCATCAAGCCTTCGGGGAACGAGAACATCATGGCTATCTGCCCCTTCCACAGGAAGGCAGATGGAAGCGAGGAGCGCAGCGGCTCTTTCTCCATGAACAGATACAACGGGCTCTGGTACTGCCACTCCTGTCATGAGGCGGGCTCCATACGCAGCTTCCTCAAGCGTGTAGGCGTGACCGACTTCATCGTGAAGCAGTACGACTCCATCATCAACGAGGCGGCGAAGTCGCTACCAGGCCCACGGTCTCCATTAGAGCCACTAGAACCATGCACCGAGACTTTGGAAGAAGACTTCCTCGGACTGTTCGACGCGATCCCACAAGAGATCCTGGATGAGCATCTACCTGGGTTCGACCCGGACCTGCTGCGGCACTTCGACATCGGCTTCGATACCATGCACCAGCGCATCACGTACCCACTGCGTGACCTGAATGGCAGACTCATCGGCATCAGCGGTCGCTCGCTCGGAAGAGGGTCTCGCTACAAGATCTACGACAAGGAGTACTTGGACTGGGGCTTGCCAGCCAGGGCTACAGAGAAGCGTGTCGTCATCTGGAACGCACACACAGTACAAGCACGCCTGCGTCTCACCACCGACGAATCGGAGAAGTACATCGTGGTGACCGAAGGCTTCAAGGGCTGCATGCGGGTAGTACAAGCTGGCATCTACAACACCGTGGCACTCCTCGGCTCACACATGAGCGACGAACAAGAAGGGTGGATTCGTCGACTGGACGCGCCAGTCTATTTGATGCTCGACAATGACGAAGCGGGCTTCCAAGGAACACTAGATGCTGGTAAGGCTTTAGCTGGAGGCCGGACATCAGCTCAGGTCGTCCCATACAGCACAGCACAGCCATCCGATCTAGAAGCGTCAGAAGTAGTCGATTCATTACTCTCATCAAAAACATACGAGATGTGGTTCGTGGAATTGATCATGAACAACGTCATCGTCTAGGAGAACTACAACCATGGCATACGGAAAAGACGCGGCCGGTCGTGAGGCCGTCCAAGGCAGCGCATTTCGCAGTCGCACATTCAACCAAGCCACAAGGGCACTCTCCCGCAACCGCTTCCCGCGCGGTGAGGGCAGCGGCAAAGGCGGTCTTCCCTACTGGGTAGACCAGTTCCAACCACCCGTCGGCGTCGACTCCATCATCCGGATGATGGATGGGAAGTTCAAGCAGGAAGAGCTCATCGAGGTCGGCAACGAAGTACAAGTACAAGAAGTCGAGCACCCGATGGTCAAGTTCGTCGACCACTACGACGGCGCACACAAGCGCAGCTGCATCTGCAGTGCAGGCGCACTAGCCAACTACAAGGACAAGCGCAAAGAGTGCTACGGCTGTGACATCTACTGGGCAACCGCAGCGCGCAACAACGCAGGGCGCTTCGAGTCCAGCCGCATGAGCCGTCAGAACAAATACGCCCTCGCCATCTTCGACTACCGCCCTTACCACCACGTCGAGCAGATCGACCGTGAGACGGGCAAGGTCAAGACCAACTCCAAGGGCGAGCCGTACAAGAACTGGGAGCCTTGCCAAGGGCGAGTGTGCCCGTACTGCAAGGCCGGTGTGGAGATGAAGGTGGGGCACTCGACTCACTGGTCCATCAACTACACCCAGCTTCAGATCATCCGTGGTGTAGAGCGTGACGTGGGCCGTTCATGCTCTGTGTGCGGCGGCATCGACGTCGTAGACAGCCTGGGGTGGATGTGTGGCTCGTGTGGCGAGTGCGTCATTGAGATGGCCACAACGGAGCTCCAGCCGAAGGAGCTCATCGAACAGACCGAGAACGAGGTGAAGTGCCCACTCTGCGGGCACAACGGTTGCCTCGATGAGGTCTACGAGTGCAGGTCGTGTGCTGCACGTGGGATGCCTGGTCTCCGTGCAACCCTGTTCGACGTCGACCTGACGGTGAGCACGCTTCTTCTCGATGGCAACAAGAAGCAGCTGATGATCAAGTCGTACAGCGCACCGCACGCCATTGCCCCGGAGTTCGCCGAGGCAGCCAAGCCTCTCGACTTGGTACGCCGATACAAGCCGGACACCCTCGAGCGCCAAGCCGAAGTCTTCGATGTGACGAAGACAACCGGCCCAACGCAGCCCTACCAGAACCCAAACAAGCCAGCGTGACAACAAACAGGGACCTTGACGTCTGTTGAGGTCCCTGTTTTCCCTGGGAGTGATCTATGTGGAACACTGCAATTCCGGATGCCCTCTGGTGTACAGATGAGCACCCGGAGCAAATTGAACACCTGGTTCGAGAAGTACTCGACCAGGATGTTGTAGCAATCGACACGGAGACCACCGGGCTGAGCGTCTGGGGAGACCTACCAGTCTACTGGTCGATGGCATGGGGGCAGGACCGACGCGTCTGCATGCCCATACAGACCCTGCGCCACTTCAAACCTGCCTTCGCAGAAGAGGGCAAGCGATGGGTCTTCGCCAACGCGAAGTTTGACATGCACATGCTGGCCAACGTCGGCGTCGAGTTCGCAGGGGAGTGCATCGACACGCAGGTCATGCACGCACTGCTGTACGAGGAAGAGCCACACGGCCTCAAGGAGATGGCCAAGCACGTCCTCGGCTGGCGCTGGTCGGACTTCTTCGACGCCTTCCCACTACTGCTCGTCCCCGACATGTCTAAGCCAGCCAAGATGCTCAAGGGTGGCGGGCTGTCGCAGCCGAACAGAAGAGAGACGCTCAGGGAATTGTGGGCACGGGTAGAGCAGAACCACCTCTCACGTCTGGTCGACTACGCCTCCAACGACGCCTACGGCACGTTGCGCATCTACGAGAAGCTGTTGAAGGAGCTCCACACTACACCCATTCACAGCCTCTACTCGACGTGGCTGCCCACCATGGAGGCGTTGTTCTTCCACACTGAGGCGCCGTTTACGAAGGTCCTCTACACCTGCGAGCGCAACGGCGTGTACGTCGACAGGGACTACCTCCAGACCTTGAGGGAGCCCATGGAGGCAGAGAAGGACCGCTTGGCGCGCGAGGCCAGAACACTCACGGGGAGCATGACCTTCAACATCAACTCCGACGATCAGATGCGGGAGTACCTCTTCAAGAAGTGCGGGCTGGCTCCCCTCACATACACGAAGGGCGGAAAGACTGGCGACAAGAAGCCATCCGTCGACAAGGGCTGCCTCGAACACTACCAGCACGAGAACCGTATGGCAGCCATCGCCCTGCGGTTTAGTAAGCTCGACCACATGATCGGCACGTACATCGATGGCATGGACGAGCACGTCGATCTGAAAGGGCGCATCCACTGTCGGTTCAACCAGGACGTGGCCCGTACGGGACGTCTCAGCGCCTCGAACCCCAACATGCAGAACGTGCCCAAACCAGACTCCGACGAGTTCAAGCTCCGTCGGGCCTTCTGTGCGACGCCAAACCACAGTCTGTTGGTCAACGACTACGAGCAGCTCGAGATGCGACTCCTCGCCTGCGCCACAGTCACCGACCAGAACCCTGCTGGTGCCAAAGAGATGATCCAGATCTTCCTCGATGAGAAGGACATCCACATGGGCAACGCAGCCATGGTGTACGGCCCCCTCTACGAGAAGCAGCACGGCTGGCGCATGGGGTACGACGACCTCGTAAATGCCAAGAAGACTGACAAGAAGGTCAAAGCTGGAGAGCTCCCTGAGAGCGCTCTCGACCAACACTGCCAGCTCGCCCTCTTCGCACGCAACGCCATCAAGTCGGTCGGCTTCGGCCTAAACTATGGGATGAAGGAGAAGAAGTTGGCCCGCCAGCTCGGCATCTCCGAACAAGAAGCCATCGCCATCATCGATGCATACTTGGATACGTACCCTGCGGTGAGCGAGTTCTACGCAGCGGCCATTGAGGAGACGCGAGGGCATGGGTTCTCTTTCTCCATCCTCGGCCGACGCCGTTATCACCCTAGCATCAACAGCTACAACAAGTACGACAGGTGGAGTGACGAGCGGAAAGCCGTGAACATGGCGATCCAAGGCTCCGCTGCTGATCTCGTACGCATGGCCATGATCTTCATTCACCGCGCCGGCCTCGACAAGAAGCTCGGGTGCCGCATGCTTCTCCAAGTGCACGACGAGCTCATGTTCGAGTGTCCGAACGAGACCATCAAGGAGGCGCAGAGCATCATCGGGCCCATCATGCAGAACGCCTTCAAGATGTGCCCTGACCCTAGGGCGGGGGACCTAGCAGTGCCCCTCACCATCTCGAGCGGCATTGGGCACGACTGGTCCTCAGCGAAATAGGATAACGGCCAAGTAGATCGGTCAGAGTGGAACAAGAAGGACGGAGAACAACATGGACAAGTTCGCAGTTCAAGAAGGTGACGTGGGAGAAGACGACGAGCTTCTCGAGAAGAGGGCCAATGCTGGGTGTCCCAAGTGCGGGAAGAAGCCCATCAGACACGGGAAGGTCCTCATGTGCCCAGACCATGGGTCAGAGCCATGGGAGGCCAAGACGTGACCTGGGGACAGTTTTGGCAGTTCACGTGGATGCAGCTGCAGGTGGGATTGGCTGTATGCGTTCCACTTGCAGTCATCGCGTTCATCATCTTGCAGAGGAAAAGGCGCAAGCCCAAGGAGTGACAGATGCCACGGATGCCAGTGACCGAGTTGAACAAGAAGGTGGCCTCGCTTCAGGCGAAGCTCAACAAGCAGACAGAAGTGAAGGACGCCAGGGTGATGGACGACATCTCCGAGGCGCCCAACACCTACTTCCTCAGGCGGCCGAGCGGCATCATGCAGCTCGACATCGACACTGGCGGTGGGCTCCCCGCTGGAGGCCTCACATACATCTCTGGGCCGGACGGCGTCGGCAAGACCGTCCTGCTCTGCAAGTACGTGGCGATGAACCAGAAGCTCCTTGGAGACAGGTCTGCATCGGCCATGGGCTTCGCTGAGTCAGCACCCGACCACTTCTTCATGCGCCGCCTTGGTGTACAGATCCGCATCCCCGAGGACATGATCGAGGAGCGGGTGTGTGAACGGAAACTCCGTGGAGCGCCGCCCTTCTCCAAAGAGGAGCTCGCAGACTTCAGGCTGCCCACCATGGGCGTGGTGAAGATCCTCCGTGGTGCAACTGGGGAGGAGATGCTGCAGGGCGTCCTCGAGTGCTTCGACGCCAACTGCTTCGACCTCCTCTCCTGCGACTCCATCAGCGTTGTCCTCCCTGAGGCAGACGCCGGTAAGGACCTGGACGACCCGCAGAAGAGGGCAGCACACGCTGGGCTCGTGACGCGGTTCTTCCAGCACTACCTCAATGGGACGACGGGCTACCACGGCCGGAACGCCACGACGACCATCTTCATCTCGCAGGTGCGCTCGAACTCAAAGAAGGCAGAGGCGCCCGCCCACATTCAGAAGTACCTGCCTGAGTACGCAGCACAGGGAGCATGGGCTGCCAAGCACGGCAAGCTCCTCGACATCCTCCTCAAGCCTGGCGAGAAGGAGAAGGAGAATGTCTCCACACCCGCCAACAGGCACCCATCACTGGGGTCGATGCTGGCCGAAAAGACAACCAAGCGTGTCCAGACCGGCAAGAGCATCAGGTACGAGATCATGAAGGGCAAGGCTGGCGTGCACGACGGCATCGCGGGTGAGTTCGACTTCGACTACCACAAGCTCATCGATGACCAGAGATTGCTCATCGTGGCAGCGATGTCTCGCGGAATTGCCATCGAGCAGCATGGCCTCGTCACCATCCTCAACCACAACACCGGCAAGCCATTCGAGAAGCTGGAGAAGATCGCAGGCATCGAGTCGACTTGTGCGATCTTGCGTGGGGACTTTGAGCTCGAGCTCTCTGTGCGTCGCTCTGTTCTGTCAGCGTCCGGCATCGAATGCGCCTATCGCTGAGTATGGATGTGGTGCCTGGCCATTGCGCCAGGTGTGGAACCGAGAACACCGACGTCATCATCTTCAGCGCGACCACTGAAGAACACTCTGGTGAGGCCGACGCACTCTGCCAAGGATGCGTGTTCGGCAGTACCGGACTCCGCGCAGACATCCCAATGCAGCTCCTCTCGCCTGGCAAGGGACGTAACAAGAAGCTCAAGAGGGCCAAGAAGCTCTCCCTGAAGCAGGAAGTGGACATCGCCACGGAGCTCGGAGGGCGTACCCAGCCGGGCTCCGGCAACCAGGTGGGGGCCAAGGGCGACATCCGAAAGAAAGGAGAGCTTAGGGTAGAGGCTAAATTCACAGAGGCAGCTAAGTACGGGTTGCTTCTCGACGACCTCTACAAGATCGCGGGTGAAGCCAGCCCTGGAGAGTTGCCCGTGTTCGTAATTGACTACCTGGAACAGGGAACAAGAAGACTGAAGGACAGGTTTGCTGTCCTTCACTTCGCTGACCTGAAGGGACTACTGAATGCCGCTCGTAACAATCTCTGACCTAAACGGCCCACAAGACGAGGTCCTTGAGTGCGTGTCCTTGGCCACAGAGCTCTCCGCCCTCTATGACCACATCGCCAACACCGACACGGACGGGAAGGACCGAGCTCCAGGCATCCACGCTTCGGAGCTCTACCCATGCCTGCGCCGGGCCGTGTACTCGCTGATGGGTACGGAGAGACGTCCACAGCTCTCCAGGTTCTGGAGACAGCGCTTCAAGGTTGGCCACGCCATCCATGGGATGGTCCAGGCCGATTGTCACGAGATCGACAGGCGGTCTGCCCTCAATGGGGCCTTTGCCGCCGCAGACCGTGTAGCCAAGGCTAACGACTACGTCATCATCTTCGAAGACGAGGTCAAGGTCTCTCCAGAGAAGCAGGCGCTCGCCAAGTTCTACAACATCCACTCAGCCTGTGATGGCATCTTCACCTTCCACCACAAGGGGAACGGTGAGGTGAAGCTGAGGGTGGGTCTCGAGATCAAGACCGAGGCGCCGGACGGCTACGAGAAGCTGAAGGAGCCCAAGCCGGAGCACGTGAGGCAGACGCACCTCTATATGGCCTGCCTCGACCTGCCGCTCATGTGGTTCTTCTACATGAACAAGGGGAACCAGAACAACACCAACTCGAACCACCCCTTCCTCATCCCATTCAATAGCGTCGTCTGGAACGAGATTGAGGCACGGTGCACGCAAGCCCTACAGCTTGCCCATGACAAACAACTGCCAGAACGAGTCGAAGGAATTCAGTGCGAGTTCTGCCCGTGGAGCTACACATGCCAACCGAACAAGATGCAGGCGTTTCAGAAGAAGAACACGAAGAAGGAGACACTCCGCCTGAACAAGTGAAGAGAACACCAGTCCTTGGTGGGGGTCTTCGCCTCCCTCCAGCCAGAGAGCTGGGTGTGGCTGCCAGCGTAGTTGCGAAGCTCGAGGACCAGTGGAACACCGTCCAACGTGTTGATGTGCGCTTGGCCGAGATGGGTATGCTCCCAAACAACGAGCCGGACGTGGTGTGGGCGCCAGTCTCCACAGAGCTCCTGCTCACAGCCGACATCAAGGTGTACACCACCATGTATGCAGCTCAACTGCGTTGGTACAACTACGCCAACAGGCTGCTCGCCAACGTCAAGGCGGAGCATCTGGGGCTGAAGAACCAGCTGTGCGACCTGCAGGTGAAAGCACGGAAGCGCATACGTGAGCTTGCCGGCAAGAAGCCCAGTGTGTCGGAGATCAACGACACCGTCGAGAATGACCCCAGCACACTGGACCTGCGCCTGAGAAAGCAGGAGCTCGAACAGCTCAACATCAAGCTGACTGCCTGGGTGGAGGAGCTTGACGAGAGCAAGAAGGTGGTCTCCAGGCAGATCGAGTTGCGGCGTGCCGAAAACGAAGCTGGGCAAAGGGAAGGCAACATCCCGAATGGCGGACGAGGGGCTTGGCAGCCTCGAAGGCAGGGACCGTGATCCGTCTCGAGCTCCCATGGCTTCCACCGTCATCCAACCACGCCTACGGCAACAACCCGTTCGGTGGACGCTACCTAGCCGGGGCTGGCAAGGAGTTCCTCACCTTGACCAAGACGCACCTCGTACAGAAGTACCCGTCGCAGCTGCGGCTGTTCAAGAAGAACAAGCCCTACCTGATCGTCTTCCGGTTCATCTTTGAGGAGCTGGAGAACAAGGGATTCGCCGGAGGAAAAACGAAAACGCGGTATAAGGTCTTCGACGGCGGCAACCGCACCAAGTTGCTGGAAGACGCCTTGAAAGACGCAGGGGGCATCGATGACTCCCAGTTCCTCACCTCCGCATGGCAGAAGATGAAGGGCACGTCCGAGAGAACCATCATCTGGGCGTGGTCACTTGAAGAAGAGGAGACGCCACTTGATGGACTTCTCAGAGCCCTTCCGTAAGTGCAGTCACACAGAGTTGTACCAGATCGCCCGCCGCGCCGGGCACAACGTGCATCCACTCTATTCGCGCGAGCAGCTCATCAAGGTCATCACGCTCGAGGAGGAAGGGAGTTCCACTCCCAATGAGTTCGACGAGATTCGCCTCGCCATCATGCGGCATCTCATCGAACACCGAAAGAGACTAGAGACACAAATCACATGTCCTGCTAAGTCCTTCCTCCCCGATGCGTGCTTTGGCTGTGTCGATGCTCAGGTAGCTCACTGCTACGTGAACAACGGCGAAGACAACCAACGCCTCATCCAGCTTCATAAGAAGCCCTCAACGTAGGGCAGTAGTACAACCTCAAGGAGAACACATGGCCCAAGAACCCGCTCTCGAGATCAACACAGCACCCCGTGAAGCAACCGCCTACGAAAACGTCAAGCCCTTCCATCTACGTCTTCTAGCCACCAAGCTTGGTGCCTTCACCTCCGCCGAAAGCACTGCGGCGTGGCACTCACTCCAAGGCAAGCAGCAGCAGGTCGAGTACGTCCTCGCCCTCCTCAAGGATTGGGACTCGAAGAACACAAACGGCACCAACGGCGCCTCCCACGCAGCTCCGACTGCCGTGGCAGCCATCCCTCCCTCGCAGGTACCGGCAGTGCGCCCGGATGCCACCCAGGCTGCCGCAGCTGCAGCGCAGGCGGAGAAGCCGAAGCTCGGCTCCAAGCGTAGCCCAGTGGTCACTGCAGGACAGGCACCTGCACAAGTCCCAACATCTGCTCCAGCCAACGTCGACCTGGGAGCAGCGGTGCTTACGCAGCTCGGGGAGACTCGCAAGGAGCTGGCGATTGTGAACAAGCAGCTCAATGACCTGCAGGTTCATCTGATCGCCCTCGAGGGCACCAACAAGAACGGCCTCGAGGCTGCACTCGTTGCCCTCGACAAGACGGCCAAGCTGCAGATGTGGTCGCTCACCGCGCTCCTCACCCTGGCCGAGAACCAGCTGGGTGCGACTCCCGTGGAGATCATGGGCTCAGTCGTGAACGACACAAACGTCATCGAGCAACTCGTCCAGGAAGCAGAAGCCCGCGCAAAAACCTGACCGCCGTCCCGGATCCCCCTTGGCCTGGATGCTCGTGGCCGGCGCACGATGCAATCACCACAGACCTGTCCGAGAGCCAGCTGGATGCGATGAGCGACGTTGCCATCCTCCAACTGGCCTCCTCGGTGGGTCTCCTGGTGGAGGACGAGAAGGGACATCCGGCACTTGTTCGGACACGACTGAAGAGGGCGCTGCAGTAGCGGCGCCTTTTTTCTAGCTACTCAGAAGGGCTCTTCCCAATCCCAGTGGTGGCCAGCGCGGTCAGAGCAGTACCAGACGTGTCGTGCAGGATTGATGTAGTCCGTGCGAACGCAGCCTCGGTCTTTGCCCTGGCGGATGATGTGGCCTGCAGGGTCTGGGGTCACAGTGATGTCGCACGCCGGGATGGCAACGAGAAGAAGCCATCTCACTTACCGAGCACCGAGCCGAAGCCGATGGCTGCGATGCCCACAGCCGCTCCGGTGAGGACCATACCGATGACGATGCCGAACCAGAGGGAGCGGTAGAATGGTGGGTTGAGGATGGCGTCGTGCTGTGTAGCCACCGTCTTCTGGAGGGCGGCGATGGTGGCAGCGTTCTGTTGGTTGGCTGCATCGGACGTCTTCTTCAAGAAGTCGATGGTGGCCTGGTCGTAGTTCTTCTGAAAGGCGACATCAGCACCGAGGCGGTACTTGTACTGCTGAAGCCAGTTGGCCCATCTGAGCGCCGACTTTTCATCAAATAATTGTCCCGTGAAAGGCGCTGGGTCTCCTTTACGAACCACCACAATCACGTCGTCTCCTGGAGGCACTGCTACAATCGGCAGCGGAGCTGGTGGGTCGCCGTAGGCAGCGCTTGAGAGCATAAGGATGGCAACTACCAGTCGTGTCTTCATGCTTCCTCCAAGTACGTCGCGGCGGCGCGCAGGATGTTCGGGTCATCACTGAAGGCGCCGATTGCCATGTTACAACCGGAGTGCAAGATGCCACGGACTCTGCCAGTGGCGTGGTCATGGTCTGGGACGGCGCTTTCCTTCTTGCGTCCGGTGGGCAGCATCGGCCTCTTACAGATAGCGCACAAGCCCTTCTGCTTCTCGAAGAGAGTGGTCCACTCGCTGACGGTGAGACCGTACTTCCGTAGACGTAGGACGCAACGTTGCGCTGTGACCTTGTCCTTATTTGTTGCCACCCAAGCCTGTTGATTCTTGGAGACGCGCTTCCGATTGCGCTTTCTACAATTCTTGGTGGCTGCCTTCATCTTCTCGGGGTTGTTCTTCTTCCACTCGGCGTGCATGCGCTTCATGCACACTTGGCAGTACGAGGAGAGGCCATCTGGCTTCGCCTTGTTCCTGTAGAAGGGGCCCGTGCTTCCACATGCACAGCGTCGCTCAGGAGCTAAAGAAGGGCTCATCGCCCCTTCCCGGCACGGCTCTCCGCACCGCGTACCTTGTCGTCGAGCTCCTTGAATTTGTCGACGTACTTCAACCGCGCTTCCATGGGCAGCTCGTTCACGACGATCATGAGAAGACCGTAGCACTCTCTGAAGCCGGCCGCGTATGCCGCGTTGTCTCGTCTGAGTGCAATCTCGAGCTGCTCTGGTGTGAGCGTCGAGCCATTCTTCTTGCGTCCGTTGGTCTTGTGCTGCCCGTTTGGTTTCATCCGTACGCTGCCTCTCTCATGTGAGCCTGGGGGAAAAGGTTCGGCGAGAAGTCCATGCAGACTTTCGCCCACGTGCGTGCAAGACGCTGAATCTCGAGGTCGGCCGAAGCATCGGCGCGCTCGCGCACGAACTTGGCGATGGCCATCGGGTTCGTCGTCCAGATGAAGCTCGTCTCCGCCTGGTGTGGCAAGAAGCTTGAGGCAGCTTCGTAAATGCGTTTCTTATCGATGCCCGTTGGGGCCTTGCCGTGCAGCAAACTGAACTGCGTGCACTCCTCATCCACCGCGTAGAGGTAGTTGTCATACGCGCTCTGCATGGAGGTCTTGAAGTGGTTGATCATCGCGCGGTTCACGCCGATGGCCTCGAGCTCGGGGGGCTGCTTCGTGATGTAGCGCGGTGGCGCGATGAAGAACCCGTAGTGGTGGGTGAAGCGAGTCGACTCCTGCGAGGGGCTGCCCTCTTCATCGCGGTCGGCGCCCACGTAGTTTCGAATGAGCTCGTGACTCACCCGGCGGGAGACACCAGCGATGAAGAAGGACATCTTCGCATGGTAGAGGATGCTGGCGTGGGGTACTGCGCCGGCCTGCGTGTTGGCGATGTACTCCTTGTTCGACTTCTTGCCGGCCTTCTTGCCGAAGGAGTCGTAACAATTGTGGACGACGATCCCATTGGCCACAAAAGAGTGTGGGCTTCCTGGCGCCACAGAGAGGTCGTAGACGTTGCAGCTGCCGAACGGCTGCACTGCGTGCACTTCTCCGAAGACTGCGCTTGGGGACTTCCTCTGTTGTTTCTCGGCAGCTTTGCGCAGAGCCTCACCTCTACGATAGGAGCCGATGATGGATGCGAAACGTACGAACGATGCACCAGTGATGGTGAGCTTGTAGGCCGCCTTCCCCGCTGTGGAGACGCCGCAGATCACAAGATGATCTTGAGCTGGGCGGTCGAGTCGAATCCTGGAGAGGATACCGAAACGAAGGAGCATGCGTTGAACAGCGCCAAGAGACTCTCGGTCGGAGGAGCAGTAGTACGCACGACGTGTCTTCTTGTTGTTCTCGAGAGAGCCATCTGTATCCCAGAGGCCCATCAAGACACCGCGCTGAAAGTCGCTGGAGGCGAGCTCGATGGCCTGGGTCACTTTTCGAGACCCATGCACGATTCCCAAAGCAGCCAGCTGCTCCCCCCAGGCTTTGCTGTTGATGGACAGAGCCCGCCCGTCTCGATAGAGAGAACTCTTGCCGCCGGTCAGCTGTTCGATGTACGTCATGAGCTTCATCTTGTCTCCGAACAGACGGAGATTGGCGACCAGAAAGTTCTCACCTGCAAAGGTGCCATCACCAAGAAACAGGCCCGTGGTATAGCCGGCCGCGAAGGTGCCATAGCCACCCCACTTCGAAACGCCAGGTGCCAGGCGAAGCACATCACCTGCACCCAAAGAGCCCGCCTCCACCCAGCCACCCTCTGTCATAATGAGGTGGTCAGGGGTGCACATGACGGCGTAGCCAGATGTGGTCTCGACAACCACTATGTCCTTCGGTCCGTTGTTTGAGACGTTGGTGACTTCGAAGTCACCCTCGGGGACTACAACGCGGTCCCCAACTTGAACTTCTTCGATGCGTTTGGGCCCGTTGGTAGTCTCGATCAAGGTACCCTCCGCAATGCACTTGCGGCCTGCGAGCTCGACAAGGAGCTCGTTGTCGGTGAGGCCACGCTTCTGCATGACCTCAGAGTCGTTCTCGTTCGGCGTTGCCTCCTCGAGGTTGTGTGGGAAGAGCGACCGCCAGCTGGTGTCTTCCGGGTCGTCTGGAAGGCACTCTGGGCGGTGTGCGCGGACCCACTCCATCATGGCCTCGATGCCGACGGGTAGGAGCTTCATGACTGCGAGAGGTGCAACCGTAGGCGCACCTGTGAGAATGGTGACTTGTTTTTCCATCACAGCCCTTATGCCCAGAGACGAGCAGGACTTACGAGGTGGCGTAGCGGACGAAGCTCAGCGGACCTTCTGGGTTGACCAAAGGGTACAGCGTAGCCGACTCCGCCGTCTGCAAGAAGCTGGCGTCTACCCCATCCACCTGGGCCTCGAGGTCCACAAGACGGATGCCGTGAGAGTAGTCGCAGTACATGATGTCGTGTGAGGTTGCGTTGAGTGGCTGAATGGGCCTGCCGTTCGGCTGATGCCAACCGTAGATGGCCACCTTGCGTGTGACCGCGGTGAGGGCGTTGGCGAGTACGACGTCCTTCTTGTGCCCGGCGATGAGTCCCCAGCGGCCTGCCCTGCCGAGTTCAACGCGAGCGTTGTGGTCGATGAACCACTTCGTGGAGGTCATCTCCGCAGTCGGCGCCATAGGTGAAGGGGAGAGCTGAACGGTGGAGAGCTTCCAGATGGTGTCTGACAGGAAGCGTGTGATGAGCGCCCCGCCAAGCAGGGCAGCGACCCTCTGAGCTGTGGGTGCACCCATGGGCACGCGCACGAAGTCTTCGTCCGTTCCTACACAGAGGACGTCTGGAAGGACGGAGAAGGTGGCGCTGTGCTCCCCAGAGCTCGTGGTGATGGGGCAGGAGGTCTTCATGAACTCTGGGATGTTCCCGAGCTGGAACTGTCCGAAGACAGCGTCATCGCGAGCTGGGCCCATCGGCATGTCGAGGATGGTGGCGGCGAACTGCGTGCCCGTCATGTCACCAACACGGTCTGGGAACGAAAAGCTCATGGCTTGCGGACATCCTCTCCGACTCGCTTGATGAAGTCGTTCTCGGCTCCGGGGTCATCCTCGAGGACCTTCTCTTGGTTCTGCTGTTGCTGGACCACAACTGCTACGTCCTGCGTGTGCTGGTCCTCGGCCTTCTTCTGATCGTCGTTCTTCTGGTCCTCAGCCTTCTTGTTGACCGGGGGCACGACGGGGACCGGTGCAACAATCTGGGGGCCCTTCTTGACGAAGAAGAAGAGCCCGAGCGAAGTGAGGAGCGCTACAAGTGCCCCCCAATGTGCGGAGAGCCAGGCCCACATGGGTCAGGCGGCCGGAGGCGGGTCCGTTTTGAGATCGGAGGGCGGAGGAACGCTGGCGGCCTTCACCGCAGCCGAAGAGAGCGGTGGGGCTTTGGCAGAGGTGGGGTGCACGCCCGTCAAGATTTGCTGCAGGCCTTCGAGGACTCGAGGAGCATCGAGGCCGAAGGCAGCGATGAGCTTCAAGACGGCGCCGAGACGAGCCGGCATCGCAGCGTACTGCTCCGGTGAACGCGGCTTGAAGAGCCAGGTGACGATACCCGTGACGACGGGCCAAATCACCATGGTGAATAGAACAGGGTTCTTGGAAATCCAGTCGCTCATGAAGTGCTCCTACTACGGCAGTATACCGCCGGCTTCCACTTGCAGGAAGGTACCAGAACGCCCTGAGTACCAAGCAGTGTGATCGCCAGCATTCCACAGCATGACCCCACCTCCACCTGCGCGCAGCTCCAAAACAGGAGTGCTGGTCTGCACGTTGTTTTGCACCAAGTAGAACCCTGGTGCGGTCGGCGACTTCAGACCACAGAAGTAGATCTGGTTTGTAGAGGTGACTGCGACCAACCCATCCGGAACACAAGCGATGCTGTGAACGATGCTGCCGATCGTGCCGCCGAACACAGACCACGATGTGCCACCATTCGTCGAAGAGAAGATCTGACTCTGTACCGAGGTAGTGTCGTAGACCACCAAGAACCACGTCTGCGAGATGTAGTCGTACGCTGGTTGGGCGCAGAAGGTGGTCGAGGTAACAGCGAAGCCCGCTGGCTGCACATTGGTCCACGTCACGCCACCGTCTGGTGAGTGCATGACGTTGATGTTGGTGCCATCAACGAACGCAGCGATCGTAAGACCTGGAATGGCCTTGATCTGCGGCGTGGCACCAGTGCCTGTGTAGGCCCCCCACGGCGATGGAAGAGGAGCCTGGTTGGTCCACGTGATGCCGTCCGACGAGGTGTCCACGAACATCCCTGACGTCCCATCTCGATACACCGCAGTGAATAGAGTGGCAGTGTCATCGTGACTGAGGCGACCGACCGAGACTGTGTGCGAGATCACGGCACCGTGCAGTACCCAGGTGAAGTTGTTGTAGCCGGAACGTGCACCGCGGTACGTACTGTCACCTGTGGTGAGGATGACCACGTTGCCGATCTGATCGTGCGCGACATCGATGCATGGAAGGCTGCCGCTCAGAGAAGCCCCTAGGTACTCCCAGGTCCTGCCAAAGTCTCGTGACTGAATGAAGTCTGCGCCGCCGCCCTCTCCGACCGCAAACCACACCTGATCGTTGGGGGAGAAGCACCCACGAGCGACAACATACGAGCCGCTGTTGGAGATTGGCCCGGACCAGTTCATGACTGGCTGCTGAACCATGCCCTGGTTCAAAGCGTAGATGGTGGTGTCCCACGCTGCGTTGTACGCCTCGCTGTTGCCATGGAGGTTGGCTAGCAGCGTTTGCAGAGTAGAGACCTCGGTGTTGAGGGTGCCGACCTCACTGGTAAGCGTGACGACGGATGCGTTGAGCCCGTAGATGGTGTTGTCCCAGGCAGCGTTCCAGAGCTCGCCGTTGCCATGGAGCAGACCAAGAAGGAGCTCCACCTGCTGATCGACCTGGATGGCCGAGCGAATGCGCATCGTGGTGAACGCATCGGCTGGAAGGTTGGCGAGGTTTGAGCGCTGGCCGTACCAGATTCGGTAGGGCTGACTCATCGGGATGGAGACGTTGAAGGTGATGGTGATGTTGCCGCTCGAGAAGCCTGCGCCGAGAGTGCCGCCCGTAAAGCTGGCAACTACGATCTGCGAGCTTCCCACCTCGAGGTCGTTGTCGCTCGTGTCCGTAAGATGAAAGAGGTCCTGGAGCTGATCTCCGGCGATGCCAATGAAGATGCCTGGACCTGTGAGCGTGACCGAGGCAACAGGGGAGCCCGGTGTCACATCCGACGTTCTGGTAGGGACGGCGAGGTCTTGGTGCAGCAGGTTGTCGAGGTAGTCAGTGTTCAACGCGAGGGCCTGGTTGGCGCGGTTCGCATCCGAGCTCGTGGCGTCTTCGCCGAAGGCCACGAAGTACGTCCCCACGTTGATGCCGGTGGACTTCTGGCCATCGGCGTTGGCTGGGGTGCCAGAGGTGGCGTTGTTTATGTAGTCGTAGTTGACGGGGAGGCCCCCGAAGTAAGTGGGGACTGCCAACCGGTGAAACAGGGTCGTCATGTCATGGCTCCATCAGAACAGAACAGTCCAGTCGATCTCGAGGCTGAAGGCGTTGGTCTTGCTGATCGTGGGGAACGTGTCGTACGCCACACCAGTGTTGTTGTAGACGGTGGGAGAGGCTGCATACGTGAACAGCATGATTTCGCTGAGCGGCACGATGAGGAACGGAGAATAGCTGACGTCCGTCTCTGAGAACAACCGGCTGAAGGTGACGCTGGTGGCCACGTTGTGCACAGCTGGTGCCTGAATCTGTCCAAGCCAAATGTCGCCGCCGGAGCCTGGGTAGGCTGTGGAGCCGCCAGATACACGCACTGGGCGCTCGAGGGCAGTGACGGTGGGGTCCGTGTCCGTCTGGGCGTTGGAGCCCGGATACGCCGTGCTGAGGGGTGGGCTGTTGGCCACCGAGAGGGCGATCTGCTGGGTGCCACCAATGCCAACGCCCATGTAGGCGACTCGGTCGTTGCGCTCTGGGGTGAGGGGGGAGAACGACGTGTAAGCGAGCAAGCTCGCCAAGTACTCACGTCCTAGGTTCAACCAGATGTTGTGGCCCTCGACATGCTGAATCAGCTTGCCGCGCTCTCGCACACGGATGTGGAGGTTGTTCTTGACCTCGATCAGCTCGTTCTTCCGTACACCCGACAGTGCGCTGTGTCGCCTACTCATCGTGTGCTCCAGTCCATCCTGATTTGGCCGAGCTCATCATAGAAGGCCCGCGAGATCTTTACCAGCTTCTTCCTGGAAGCGATGAGCTCCTTGAGCTTCTCGATCGACACCTTGGAGATGGGTCCCAAGAACTTCGGGTCATCATAGTGCTCCAAGTAGAGCTTCTTGGCCTCCTCCTCGGAGTCGCAGCCCAAGATCACCTTGTCTTCATCGAAGCCTTTACCGTTGTCCTTGTGCTGGTGGACGACGAAGGCGAACTCCGCCTTCTTGTTCGGGCCGACGTAGACGTCTACCTCTTCCCCGTCCTTGCCTTCGGTCCCCTTCAAGTAGCCGTAGGGTGCCTTCATGACGGTGCGCCAAGGCTTGCCGTCGCTATCTACACCACTTCGGACAGACCCTTTCTTGTTCTCGATGGCAATCTCGAGCCCCTGAAAGCTTGTCTCACCTTGAAGTTTGTGTTCGGGGTCAGCCATCTCACATCTCGCGGGGGCTACAATAAGTATTCGCAGGCAGCGTGGTGTCGAAAGCCCATGATACAGACTGTCCGACCACAATCAGAACCTTGGAGATGTCGACGTCCACGTAGGTGCCGCCCGCAGTGCTCTGCAAGAAGGCAGTGATGACATCGGATGCGAGGACAGCAACGGAAATGGCAAAGCTGTCGATGTAGCCGTCGTCGTTGAGCGTGACGGCCTGCGTGACGACCGTAGTCCCATTCTTCTTGAGGATGAGATTGTAGGTGGCTGGGCTGCCGGCGAAGGGCGCCCAGACGTCGAGCTCCACTGTGTCCAGTGTCCCAGGCGAAGCGATGACGATGGTGGTCCCGATCGGGGTGCCTGGTGCTGCCGTCAGAATCTGGTAGTAGCCACCACCCTCAAGCGAGCCTGCCTCACCCGTGAAGACCGGCATGTCGAACTGGAAGATGCTGTCGAAGGGCGGAATGGTGGGGCCGCCGAACGTGGTACAGGCCGTCCCTTCGATGAGGTCCTCGGGGCACAAGTACTTCTTGTCGAAGCCCCACACGATGGGGATGCTCTTGTTGGGGAAGGTCGGCGTTGTGTGCGGCGCTGCATCGTACTTGCTGAACCATCCACCGAGAGCCGGGTCGGGCTGGTCCCACATGGTGGCTGCACCACCAGTTCCATCGAAGCAGGCACCCGCGAACAAGAAGAGCGTGCCCGTTGGCACCATCTCCTCAGCAACCGAGACCTCGGTGTTACCGATCTGCTCCTGCACCACGAAGAGCGGGTACGTGTACGTGGGCTTGATGAGCTTGATGAAGTTCTGGACGAACAGAAGCGCCGACAGGTTGAACGCCTCGCTGCTCACGCGCACGAGGAACTTGAAGAACTTCTCGACCTCGTAGAAGTCTCCCTGCTCCAAGTAGCCGCCGTACCACGTAGGACTGTTGACCCAGTCGAGGACTTCTACCCCAGTAACAAGCGGCTGGAACTGCGGGACGGCATCGCCAACAACGAAGGGAACACCAGTCGCAGGGTTGACGGCAAGCGTCAGAGAGACTGGGAACGTGTACTGCCGCACGATGGCTGTATTGGCGGAGTCCTGAACGAGAATGCTTCCGGTGGTGGCCGAGAAGTCACTGCGGATCTCGACGATGGTCCCCGCCACCTCGGCGAAAGGCAGGCCGAGAAGGATCTGCGTTCCAGCACGAAGGCTGAAGATGGTAGGGCCGTTGAAGTACGCGTACCAGAGACCCTGCACAGAGCTCAGGTAGTCGACGTTGCTTGGGAGCTGCGACAGGTCGTCGAGTGTGAACTCGGCCGGGATGCCGAAGTTCGACTCGATGACAGAGCGGTTGTCGAGATACGTGTACTCTGCCCAGAGCAGGTTTGGCGGTGAGACACCCTGCCAAACATCGAGCGAGTTGGGTGGGTCGAGGGGTGTAGCGGCAATGAAGCGAACGCACGGCAGCCCACGGAAGCTCTCGAGGAAGTAGTCCACATTCCTGCGGAGAACCTGTGTGTTGTCTGATGCGACGATCATCTCCTGCAAGAGAGGCACGTCCATGACAAGGGGATCGACTGGGGTGTACTTGTGGCGAAGGACACCCGTCAGGAAGACGGAGTAGAGCGGGTTCGACAGATAGACGCCGAGCAGGGAGCCATCGATGGGCAACGCACTCGGCAGGGCCTGACAGGAGCCCTGAACGACGCAGGTTACACTTGCCGTCTGGAACGTTGAGAGGTTGGTGATGGCGAACATCGCCTCGTCACCGATCTCCGTCATACCGAGGTAGAAGTTCAAGTCCTGCGACTGGGTGTTCCCAGAGATGGCCCAGACGGAGTCAGTGGCTGTTGGCAGAACATCGAACAGCGCCACGCGCTGGTAGAAGAACTCGTCGTTGACGTTGTCGACCACACTGGCGACCCGGTAGGCCACTCCGTCGATGCACAAGAAGTCGTTCGGCTGGATGCCCAGGTACTGCAGACTGCGTTCTGCTACGTACGTCTGCACTCCGGCAGCTGCGCCGTCGACACCTTGTAACATCCCGTTCTCGTCGTCGATGGTGTAGATGATCGAGGTCGACGTAGTGAGCACCGTGAAGGGGAACGGGGCATTGATGAGCACGCGTGAAGCTGTCCCATCTCTATGAGGGAGGATGTTCACAGTGATGCGCGTGTCGACCTGGGCAAGGGCTGCCGAGAGGATGGCTGCGATCTCCACTGCGGTGAACGGATTCACCCCAGTGAAGTTGACGATGGTGGGGGCCGTCTGCGTGGAGAGCTGCAGGTCGAGGTGCTTGCCGGCGATGTTGACGCCAGCCGTAGGGATGTCTGAGGACTGGATGCCGCCGAAGATGGCCCTTGCCGTCGTGAGCTGGCTGAAGCTCGAGTCCTCCTGCATCAGCAGGTCGTAGTGCAGCCACTTGCGCTGGAAGGTGCGCTGGATGTCACGGAGGCTCTTGGCGTAGTCCGTCTGCCACAGGTTCAGGAGCTCAGCCGCGGCCACTTGAGCGAGGCCCTGCCAGAACGTCGTGATGCGTTCTGTTCCTTCGACGAGGTTCCAGAAGTCGGAGAGGTAGTTCCAGAGGAACGAGACGTCTGTCGTGCAGCCCTGCGCCACCGAGGACACGAGCACGTTGATGACGATGCTCACCGTCTCGCTGTAGAGGGAGCCGTTGAAGACCGTGAGGTCGAACTTGTAGAAGCCGGCGACGTCTGGGTAGAACGTTGGCTTCACAACCGTGGGCGTGTTGAGCCCGTTCTGCCGGAGGTACTTGAACGCTGTAGGAGAGGAAAGGTCGTCGGGCAGAAAGTAGCCGGTGAGACGGACGTAGAAGCCCGTCATGTCCGAGCCCGTTGACTCGATGGTGTAGGCGTTGCCAGCCACCACAAGCACGTCGCCAGCCAGAATTGGGTTGAGGGCGTTGAGCTCGCCGAGCGACACCGAGTACATGTGGTCGGTGAAGCCAGTCGGAGGCATCAGCGGGTAGGTCAACCCATCGGCCCCATCGAAGATGTACTGGTTCCCAATGGGCGCATCGATCAGACGCCACTGGTAGAGGAGCGCTGCACCCTGAGGGTCGAAGCTTGCAGAGCCATCTAGCTGCAAGATGGAACAGAGCTGGATAGCTTGGTCAGGCCCAGGGTCCGCAATGGGCTGGATGATGGGGATGATGAGCCCAGTGGCGAGGCAGATACTGTTGATGCCAATCTCGGTCTGCTGGCCGGCAGTGCCGCGGACTGAGACCAGCGTCTCACTCGGGGGCACTACAACAGCCGACGCCGAAGGGATGGCCGGTAGCACGTAGCGGAGCTGATGGCCGATCGAGAGAAGCAGGTCCGACTGCGTGACGTAGATGTAGACCACGCCGGTCGAGAAGCTCATCGCAATGCGAACTGTCCAGTAGACGTTCTCGCTGACGAGGAGCTGGCTGTTGGCGAGCTGCTGGAAGGGCGTGTCGATGGCAAGGTTGCCGGCACCGTTGATGTGAACGCTGCCGGTGTACGCGATGCCAATCTTGGAGAAGAAGAGCCCAGCACACCCACCAGCAGCCGAGAAGGTGCCGAAGTAGATGTGCTGGTAGATGATGTTCGAGAAGTCGTTCGGGAGGTCCTGAGCTCTGTAGGTGAACTCGAACGTCCAGTTCTCGGGGACGACCTCTTCGATGATCAGCGCAGCGTCAGTGGTATCGAACGCACCACCGGACCCCATGAGCTGGTCCATCGTGACCAAGTCGAGTGGAAACTGCGTCCCATTGCCCAGAGTTGTGACCTCTGGGTGGGTCAGGATGGTCGAGATGGGCCCGCAAGGACCGACACAGTAGATGTCGAACGGTGGGACAGTGGGCAGGGGTCCACCGATGACAGGAGCAAGCGAGCCCGCCCATGCCGTCTTGCCGTAGTACCCCGTGCCCCAGCCCGGAATCACGCAATTCATGTCACGTGCGCCCAGACCTTTCGGTTCACCACTGCCGAAATGAGCTGATTCACCACACCGAATCTATCAGCGAGTTCCTGCTGCAGCACACCCCCAGCATACAGCCGACGAATGAGACGAACTTTCTCCTCATCCAGTTTTGCGAGATGCACCTGGCGTCCGCGTCGAAGCCGCTCTGGGTACAACCGCGAGCCATTGCGCCCTCCAGAGGCAGTACGTCCGCGTTGCACCATATCTCGAGAGTTCTGTTGCGTCGTACCTTTGTACAGGTGGTCTTCTCTGACACAAGCCCTGTTGTCGCAATGATGCAGCACCTGCTCTTCTGGCAGCCCTAATGCGAATCGATGAGCACGAGTCTGCCGGCCTCGAAACTTGAACGACCCGTACCCATCACGGTCCTTGGCAGCAGTCCACACATGACAAGGCGTAGCCATGTGGGGTTGGGGTGGGCCGTTCTTGTCGACGTGCGACCAGAACCTCTCCCACACCTCGAGGGGGATCACACAGTTCGACATGAGTGGGTCTTGCCGCTTCCCTAGCTCGCGGCTGATTTCTCCTGTACTGGTGCCTCGTAGACCTCGTCCACGACTTGCGGTTTCGGTGCCGGCTTCTTGAGGTCCTCTTCCTTGAGCGGGTTGAGCAGGGCGTCGATGAAGTCTTTGGCCTGGCAGATGACCTGCGGGACCAGTTGCCAACCGCCGCTGGGCTTCTCGACACACTCCTTGAGCTTCTTGTACTGATCGCTCGTGAAGCTGACGATGTCACCTGCAACCTTACCCTTGAACTCGGTGCGGATCTCCATGCAGGCGAAAGTCCACTCCGTGTCCCCGATCCAACGCTTGTCGTTGAGGACCTGACGGATGACGAAGTCCTTGAGGAAGCGGAATGGACGAGTGACCTCGACGTCATTGCCGTTGGCGTCTTGTCCGCCGTCTAGAGTGAGTTCGAGGTCTGCTGGAACACGAAGCTTGATCTGTGTGGATGCCATGGTTTCAACTCCTGGTTGAGGTTCTGTTCTACCTCCAACCCACACCGTCTGTCAGTGAAATCCTCAGTGTGCCTGCGTCGCGTTGGCTGCCTGCTGAAGAACCGTCGGGCAGTTGTTCTCGGAGAAGGTCCCAGCCGTGACACCTGCAAAGGCAGTGGCAAGAGCTGCGAGAGCTCCAGACGAGGCCGCGGCGATGCCAACGCCAAGCTTCTGCCCTGTGTCCGTGAGCTGAGATGTGATGCCGCCGCCGGCACCAGATGCAGCACCGAGAACAGCACCGAGAACAACCCAGGCGTTGTGCCAGCTCTGAGTGTTCTTGCAGGAGGCCACCTCCGTAGGCGTAGCTGCCGTGACTGTGAACGCCTTGGGGTAAGCCGCCGGAATGCAGCCTGTCGCGAGGAGTATAACAAGAATGTGGCAGTACCTCATGGGGTCACTGCCACAGCAGCTGGCGTCACCGTTGTCTTGAGCTGCCCCGCAAGGTACGCAGTCACGACGGCCTTGAGGTCATACGGCGGCGCTGGAAGCGGCATCGAGAAGCGCACCCCCACTGGTGATGTTCCGTCGTTCACCTGAAACGTAATCGTCTGCGCATCGAGATCGACGTAGAGCTGACTAAGCTTCGCCGACGCAACCGTTGGTGGTGTGGGTTGAACTGAAACAGGTTGACCGAAGTTGAGTTGAGGCATGTCTTTCTCCTATTGTGTGTAGTCCAGCTCGAGGTACCCAGAACCAGAAGGGCCTCCGTTACCACCATCGGACGAGTGACCGCCGCCTGTATTGACGCCGCCGCCACCGCCCCCACCGCCACCTTGGCACGTGTTCGCAACACCCGCAGCTCCATTCGAGCCCGCGGTTGGTGTCCCCGCACCGCCATCGCCACCGTAAGCTCCGTTCGCAAAGATGCCACCACCACCTCCGCCTCCGCCACCACCTGTCACCGTCGCAGTTCCTCCGTATCCACCCACACCGCCTTGGTAGTCTGTAGGACCAGCGTTGATCCCGTTGATCGAGTCTGGGCTTGATGCCTGCACCCCAGCCACGGCGATCGCACCGCCAGCTCCACCTGTTCCAGGAAGTCCAGTTGGTATTGAGTCACCAGCGTTGCTTCCGTTGTACTTCGTGAACCATCCACCAATACCAGCCGTAGGCGAAAGTGATTGCGTCCCTGGGAACCCTGCCCCAGCCCCAATACACGTGACGAGATTCTTCGACGTTGAGTTGACCTCAAAGGTTGTGTCGTTTCCGATCGTGCCAAGAGATCCGTTCTTACACGTGCCGCTGTCGGGGCACCCACCCGATCCACCCGCTGCTGACGCTCCGATGTTGATGTCGTACTGAGCGCCGGGAGTTATGTTCTCGTTGTAGCACCGCCAAACAGCGGTACCGCCGCCACCACCGCCTGTACCTGCTTGTCCGTTGCTGACTGAGCCGCCCGATCCTCCACCGCCACCGCCGCCCGACCCACAACAACAGATCTCTGCTCGTGTCACACCACCAGGTGCGATCCAGGTTGTGGTGGCAGTAAAAGCCACCTTGATTCTTGTCGCACCCATGAGCCGCGCATCGATACCAGCCTCTTCCGAGTCGAGCGGCGCATCGAGACGGTCTAGGAATCCGTTACACGCCATCGCTCCGAGGTAGAGGACAACGATCGAGAACATGAGCGCGAGCTTAGCCTTCATCCGATCACCCAGTTGGTTCCGTCAGAGATCATGTCGAGTACGTACGACGCGCCCGCCGCCACGTTGATGACGTAGGAGCTTGCGACTTGGTTGATCGCCTCGCTCGCATATTGGAGGAAAGTAAGAACGCCAGCCGCGGCGAAGTCCACCACAATCTTGATGCGACGACCTAGCGTGGGAGCAGGAGCGGTGATGCTCTGCGTCGCCGTCGCCCAGATGGTTGCATCCGTCGTCGTCGTGTCGATCGTGAAGCTAGACGAGGAGCTACGGAGCGTCCACTGCGTTGAGCCGATGAAGTCGTTGTTGCCTACTGCGAACCCGAGTGTCAACCCGTTCGTATTCAGCTCTAGGTAAGTGACAGTAGCTAGGTAGTTCTGGAAGTACACCGTGTTGCAGTAGGTGATCATCTCCGACGCCAATGAGATCGCACACCACGCATTGAAGATGTCGAAGTAAGCTTCGCTAGCTCCGTTGATGGTGACGTTTCCGTTGTTTGGAACCGTCATAATGAATTGTTGAGTTCCGTTCGGTGAGTAGAAAGCCCAGTTGGCAGTGGTACCACCAGTCTCCGAGATCGTGACGGCAGTTAGGAAGGCGTCGTACATCAGCGACGTTGTTGCGCCGCCGTTGTTGGTTCCAATTCGCAGCGACGTTGACGATGTGCCTGCGACGATCGCTGGTGTGGTGGACGTAGACCAGTCGAAGTAGAGCGGCCCTGCAATGCTGTCTGCTCCAACGAACATCTGTGTGGCCGATATGGCCATGTGGTAGTTGCCGCCGTTGCCGAAGTAGAGCACTCCACCCGCGCTCAGCGCGTTGAAGTATGTGTTCGTCCCATCATCGAGAAAGACCCAGTTCGCATTAGTGGGCGCGTTCGCTCCCTGACCCCACATGACCGAGTACGCACCGTTGCCTACGTACGTACCAAAGGCGAACAGCTGCGCGCCAGTGT
>Ga0302324_100005653_pt1 | contig 27237 bp, 35 predicted proteins | sample Palsa_T0_1_FD_201949 | JGI IMG/M metagenome (GOLD analysis project Ga0302324, IMG submission 201949) | Peat permafrost microbial communities from Stordalen Mire near Abisko, Sweden - Palsa_T0_1 | ecosystem: Environmental > Terrestrial > Soil > Palsa > Peat permafrost | place: Sweden: Abisko...
ACCGATTGGGTTCACCAGTCGAGAGAACATGCAGATAGAATCATTCGGCTGCCCGCCGACCTTTACGCCGCCGTCTTGGGGCAGAGTGAGCTATATGGGGCGCGCTAATCGTCCCCAACTCTTAGACCCTTGCATTTTCAATATCTATTTCTACCCAACGCAGCTATTGAGTGCACGGTTCTTAAGCAGCACACTCAGCTTGGCAACTCATTTTGATAGCCTTTGTACATCCCGGAACGCAGTAAGGCAGCCAGAAGGGTACTACAGGGTTGATTTAACCTCCCCGCACCTGACGATCTATCTAGACTCGACGTCTGACCCGAACCGACAAAGCTTCTGTGACAGTGTAGCTTTTAGTATTGAGTACTGGAAAGGGCAATACGGAACACCTGCATGGAGACCAATTATTGTAAAGGCTCCTACAGGCATGTTTTCCGAGCTTGGCAACAACTTAGACCATTTCATGCAGCCTATGGCCGCGGAAAGCTGGGTACGATATTCAATCATCAATGCCAATGGCGCACGTGATCAACGCACTGCTTGCGCCATCGCGGCGCAAATGAGTCGAGAAGCCGGAAGGGAGATCCTTTATTGGAGAGAGTCTCACGGGGGTATTCTCGGAAGACTTTCTCCGAGACAGGGTGGTCGTTCTATATTCCTTAAATACGCGACCAAATCCTACATTCCGAGCGACGTCGATCTGTTTTATCTTCAGTTTACGAATTCATACGAAGATTCAAACCGGTGGCTACTTCGTCTGGTACAGGTTCTTAGTCGCATCGTGCCATGGGAGACGCTCCTCTCAAATGGCTATTCGCCCGCCACCCCGGGGGAGGCAGGGCGGGCGTTGCAATCCAGTTTTTATCAGGTTACCATTGAACATTCACACGAAATGCTGTCACTGTATGAGGAGTGGGGCGAAAACAGAGCGGATGACCCGATCCTATCTTTCGTCGGGTACAGAACGGCGTTGGAGTTGTTGAGCGAGCGGCAACAGGAGGAGCGATCATTCTACCATGAAACCGAAACTCTTGGGAGGGACATTATGCTAGCTGCGAACACATCTCGGCCGCTAAGGATATTCTTGTGCCACTCCTCTAGCGATAAAGCAGTTGTGTCCGCATTGTTTGAGCGGCTTAGCGATGACGGCGGCTTCGAACCTTGGCTGGACTCCAAGAAACTATTGCCAGGGCAGGATTGGCATTTTGAAATAACGAAAGCAGTGCGAGGGAGTGATGTGGTCCTCGTCTGCTTATCCCGAGCATCAATCAATAAAGAAGGTTACATTCAGAGAGAGCTCAAGTTGGCGCTAGACGTGGCAGAGGAGAAACCAGATGGAACGATTTTCATTATTCCAACGAAACTCGAAGAATGTAGCGTCCCTTCAAGGCTTACTAGGTGGCAGTGGGTAGATTTGTTCGAAGCAGAGGGGTATGAGAAGATGTTATTAGCGTTAAAGGCCAGAGCTGCACTCCTTCCGCGGTAGATGAGCGTGCCACCCTAATCTGGCTTGGAATTCGACTGGCCGGTTTTGAGGTGTCTGAGGTGGACCCCGAAGGTTGGACAAAATTTGGCCGTCGCTTAGATGTTGCGGCGGGGTAACCAAGAGGCGGCCCGAAGGCCGCCATCCATTCCGGGCTTGAATCGGCGCTCGGGTCGCATCCCTGCGTTGCCCTATCCTCCTATCAAGCTTTCCTATTATAAGACAGCCTGGCAGAACGGACAAAGAAAAAAACATCCATTCTGGCAGAAAAAGCGATAAATCCTGGGGGGCCTCGGTGATCACCCAAAACCGGCCATCAATGATCACCTGAAAACCGGCCAACGATAAACCGCAGTCCAGGACGTTAATTCCGAGCCGAGGGCGATTACCCTCGGCAATGTGAGTAACGTCTTGAAAGAAGAAAAGAAACAGCAGGTCATCGCCTTGGGGCGGTTGGGCTGGTCGCTGCGGCGAATCCAGAAGAATACCGGCGTTCGACGCGAAACGGCGGCCGCCTATTTGAAGTCGGCCGGGATCGCCTTGCGACCACCCGGCGGCTGGGGACGGCAGCCACCACCAAAACCGGCCAATGAAGTGATCACCGACTCTGCGGTGACGAAACCAGCCAGTCAGTCCACCACAGACCCGGCCCCCGCAAAACCGGCCAATGAGGTGATCACCGACTCAGTGACGGCTGAACCATCGAACTGGTCCACCACCGACCCGGCTCCTGTAAGACCAGCCCATGAGGTGATCGCCGACCCTGGCGCGGCGTTGACCGCGGGTGCATCAGTCGCACCAGCCGCACATCCCACTGCACCGGGATGCGCCGGCCGATCCAGCCGGGCGGCGCCCCGTAGTAGGCCGCCTCGACTTCCACGCAGCCGTCCAGATGCACCGTGCGCTCGCCGTACTGGTAGTAGCGGAAGGGTTCGACGGGCAAGGGCAGCAACGCCGGCTTCTCATCCGCGAACATAGCGGCCACCTGACGCTTGGTGGTGCCATGGATGCGCGTGTCGGCCCAGCGCGCTTCCCAGCGATCCAGGTAGGACTGGGCTTCCTCCAGGCTTTCAAAACGCAGCCCTTTCAGTGGCGTGTTCTTGGCATGGCCGACACCCCGTTCCACCTTCCCCTTGCGATCCGGGTCGGCCACCCGGCAGGGCAGAGGGACGGTCTGGTAGTGCCGCAGTACGTCGCGGTACAGGGGGTTGACTGTGGGATCGTATATGTCGGGGATGAGCACGCCCTCGCGTAGATTGTCGAGCACGATAGTCCGGGTCACACCGCCTAGCCGGCGGAAAGCCTGCTCATGCAGTTCGGCCCAGGTTTGCGAACTGGAGCGGAACACCAGCAGTCGGACCGACTTGCGGCTGTAGCCCAGGGTCAACACGAACAGGCGCGTGCGCTGGTACTTGCCGGTGTGCGAGTCGCGGACCATCGGGCCGGCGCCGTAATCGACCTGAGCCTCTTCGCCGGGTGCCGTCTCGATCACCGCGCGGGCCTCCGGCGACTGGCTCGGATGCAGCTTGGAGACGAAGCGCCGGACGCTCTGGTAGCCAGCGGCGAAACCGTAGGTGTCCACCAGATCCTGCCAGATCGCCATGGCGTTGCGGCCACGGGAGAGCCCGAGTTCGACCGTCTCCCAGTAGGGCGCGCAGGCGCTCGCCGATGAGCTGCGGCCGGGCTGCGGTTCAGACACTGCGGTTGTTTTAGCAAGTGCTCGCGCAGCAACTGGCCCGTGTTCGGGTGTCAGGCGCGCGGCGGCCATCGCATCCAAGACCAAGACCGCCCCCAGCATACGCCGCTGGGCACGCTGGCCCTGCTGTGCCGCGCCGACCGGGCCGGGTCGCAGATCGGCGCGCTTTGCCGCCGGATGCACGGCGCGCACGGAGAAACCACGGTGCGCCGGATTCAAGGCGTGCTGTCGTTGGCCAAGAAGTACGGCGCCGATTGGCCACCTGCGCCTTCATTGGAAAGCGGGAAGACGCACTGTTTCTGGGACCGGGCGGCACGGGCAAATCTCACTTGGCGCAGGCTATCGGCCAAGCCGCCATCCAGCAGGGCTACCGCGTGATCTACCGGGAAACGCATGTGCTGTTGGATGAACTGGCCGAGGCCGTTATCGACGGCGCGCGCAAGGAGTTCATGGAATCGATGGCGACGATACCGCTGCTCATCGTTGACGACTTCGGCATGCGCAAGCTGCCGGCCACCGCCGCCGAGGATCTGCTGGAGATCGTCATGCGCCGCTACGAGCGCGCCAGCACGCTGCTCACTTCCAACCGGCCTGTCGAGGACTGGGGAAAACTCCTAGGCGACGCGGCGGCAGTGACCGCGATGCTGGATCGCATACTCCATCATGGACACGTCCTCAAATGCGGTCCGCGCAGTTGGCGCACCAAGGCGGCGGTAACTGCCGCAGGAGCCACTCCGTGATTCCGCCGGCTGAGTATCCGTCGCGCATCCCGCGGGACATCTGCACCTGCGAACCGGTCAAACCAAAACAAAAACCAAAACCAAGAAAAACCTTCCTATGAAAGGAAAAACAAAACTACTCCACGCCCTCCCGCTGGTCGGGAAGGAGGAAGGTGCGAATACGAAAGGATCTGACCAAAAGCTTGCACGAACTGCTGCTGGCGCGGTAAAACAGCTACATGTCCTGGGCACGGCTTCGTTGGCCGGTTTTGAAGTGATCACAGATGGCCGGTTTTGAGGTGATCACCGAGGGGGGTTTGGGGGGCAAAGCCCCCCATCACAGCGACGCGCTTTTCCTCTGCGCCCCCCGCGGGGTACAGTTCTGCCGGCATGCGATAGCCGAGCGCCTGGTGCGGGCGCCGATAATTGTAGAAACGGAAGTAGCGATCCAGCGCCGGATACAAGTCGGCCCCGCTGGCGAAGTCGCCAGGATAGATCAGCTCGTACTTCAAGCTGCGCCACAGCCGCTCGATGAAGACATTGTCCAGGGCGCGGCCGCGCCCATCCATACTGATCCTGACGCTGCGCTTTTTCAGTGGCGCCAGAAAATCGGCGGCGGTGAATTGGGAACCCTGATCGGAATTGCAGATCTCGGGTTGGCCGAAGCGGAAGGCGGCTTCCATCGCCGCCAGACAGAAGCCGGTCTCCATGGTGTTGGACAGTTCCCAACTGAGCACGTAACGGCTGAACCAATCCATGACGGCGACCAGGTAAAGGAACCCGCCGCGCATCGGAATATACGTAATATCGGTACTCCAGACGTGATTGGGTCGCTCGATCGCGAGGCCGCGCAGCAGGTACGGGTAGATCTCGTGACCCGGCGCCGGCCGGCTCAAGTTTGGTTTCGGATACAGAGCTTCGATTCCCAGAATACCCATTAGCCGTTGGATGCGTTTGCGGTTCACCCCCAACGTGACCGCCATGCGGCGGCTGCCGAAGAAGGGACATTCCAGATACAGTTCGTCGAGCCGCCGCATGAGCCGCAGGTTCTCGGCACTCTCCGGCCGCGGCTGGTAGTAGTAGGTCGAGCGCGGCAGTCCGAGCAGGTCGCACTGCTGTTGGATGGTCAGGCGCGCATGTTGCGGATCGATCCATAGGCGACGGTCCTCAATCGATAAGGCCAGCTCTTTTTTTTAAGAAGTCCAACTCCACTTTCAGTTGGCCGATCTGTTTGTAGAGCTCGTCTTTCTCGGCGTCGGTCTGCTGACGCACCTGTTCACGGCCGTTGCCGAAGATGTCCGGCAAACCGGCCAGCGCCTGCTTCTTCCATCCGCCGACCTGCGTTGGGTGGACGCCGAAGACCTGCGCGATCTGGGCCGCCGTCTTATGCGCCTTAATGGCCTCCACAGCAACTTTGGCTTTCAGGCTGGGTGGGTGATTCTTGCGTGTTCGGGGCATTGTCTCTCCTTCATTTTCAATGCCGCCGACCATCTAAGCAAAGGCCTTTTTCGTGTCCAAATTTTGGGGTCCATTACAGTCTCCCGAGAATTCATCCGCGTTTATGAGCACCGATGCTGACCACGCTTTCGACACCTTCCAAGAAAAGTAAGACCGCCTCAGGGGAGGAGGCGGTCTCGGGGTGCGGGTAGCGGTTTCATCCTTTTTCAATACTCCTCCGGTAGGAGGATGCACGTGGACGAGCGGTCGGCTTCAGTGATGATCCAAATCCGGGTGCCGTCCGAAAGCGTGTACGCTGAGAACAGCCGCAATTCATGTTTGAGCGAATACTCGTTCTCAGCGATATCCGCCGAGTCGAGATCGCCCCATTCGCCGGCCTGGTGCCGGGTAATAAACGTAAACGGTTGGACCTGGTTGCGCTCCATAGCTGCGAGGGCGCCGGGAGTCGCTACAATCTGGCCAAGCGGAAAACGGACCACGGGCATAACATTTCTCCTTCTCAAGGGGCAACGCGCACCTGCACGAATCGGCAAGTGCGGGCGTAGGGACTATGCTGAATTATGAGGCGGGACTGCGTAGGGTCAAGGTGCGTTCGCTTGCGCCGAATGCTATTTGGTTTCGTCTCATTGTCGTCGGCTGTGTAGTATACTCGCGGGAGGAGCTGCTCATGCCAATTGATGTAGAGGTGCCGGAACCGCCGCAGGTCGATGTAGAGGATCAAAGAACCGATGAGGGTGATGCCTATGAGGTTCAGCCCCTACGGTATGCCATCTCTAGCTACGGAGCGGATTACCCGGTGGACGGCCTAGTGAAGCGGATCAGAGATGGCGCTATCTATGTTCCAAAGTTCCAGCGCCAATTCGTCTGGGATATCAAGGACGCCTCCCGTTTCGTGGAGTCACTTTTGCTCGGCTTGCCGGTTCCCAGTATTTTTCTATCTAAGGAATTTGACACGGGCAAGCTTTTGGTTGTTGATGGACAGCAACGCCTGCTTTCTTTGCAGTATTTTTATGACGGCATCTGGAAGCCGACCGGCAATGTGTTCAAGCTGAAAGGCGTTCAAGCAGAGTTTGAGGGCAAAACCTATCAGACGCTCCAAGAGGAGAACCGACGCCAACTGGACGACGCTATCCTGCATGCAATTGTTTTTAAGCAGGATGAGCCCTCGGAAGATGAAAGCAGTGTGTATGAGGTATTTCAGCGTCTCAATACCGGCGGCAAAAAGCTTACGCCGCAGGAGGTCCGGAGCGCCGTTCACCATTCCGGCCGCATTCGCGATCTTTTGGACGAACTCAATAAATACTCACAGTGGAGAATGATCTACGGCGTTGAGGATGTGAGGATGCGCGATCAAGAGCTCATTCTAAGATTCTTTGCGCTGCTTTACCAAGGCGATAAGTATCAGGCGCCTATGGTCACATTTCTCAATAAGTACATGGGTATGACGCGCGACCTATCTGATAATCAGATCGTCGCCATGACTGATATATTTCACAAGTCTATTGATCTTATCTATGTGGCTGTCGGGCCGCAAGCTTTTCGCCCAATCCGCGCGCTGAATGCCGCGGTCTTCGATTCTGTTATGGTCGGAACGGCAAAGCGCTTGGAGCAGGGCCCGGTGATGGATAATACGTCCTTTGTTTCCGCCTACAACGCCCTGCTGTTGGATCAAGCATACCTTGATGCCTGCGGTAGGGGTACGGCTGGCGGTGAACGAGTGAGGAAGCGTTTGGAGCTTGCGAAGCTCGCAGTCGCGTCAGTTCTATGAGCCTTATGGAGATTACCAGCCAACGCCAACGGCTGGATGAACTATTCGAAAAAGCGAAAGGCTTCGACCCAGAGATTCAGTCTCATTGGTCACGCTACCTCTGTGTTCTCATCAGCGGCTATCTTGAAAACTGTGTGCGCCTCACTTACGCCGAGTATGCGACGAATTTAGCTCCTCTTAATGTAGCCAACTTTGTTGAAGGCAATCTGAAGAGCTTTCGAAATCCAAGAATGAATCTGATTCTTGATATTGTGGGAAAGTTCAGCGATGATTGGCGGAAGGAGCTTAAAGCACAGACTGATGGACGTCTGGGAGACGCCGTGACCAGTATCGTGGTTAACCGTCATAGCATTGTTCATGGACAGTCTGTGCAGCTTACTCTTCTTTTGTTGATCCAGTACTACGGCGACGCGCTGAAAGTCGTAACCCTAATGCGTCAGCAGTGCGGACTGCCTGTTTAGCACAAACGCGACAAACGGACCAAGGCGTACCGTCGTCTCTGGTTCCAAGTTTTCCCGCGAGGGTATTTAGGTTTTTGTTTTGGAACCGCCCCTCAGGCTGCCCATTTCTCGTCCTCTTCCGGTCGAAAGATCGCTGCAAAGCTCTGTATTTCCGCGATCAAGCGGTTCCATCTTTCGTCAGGCAAGGCTACCAAAGTTGTATCGTGGGCGCGTAAGTCGCCAAAAACGCTGAAAAGAAGCGCCTTCTCAGCGGTTCCAATCTGTCCGTTCACAAATCCGACCGGAAGTATGGCACGTTGGAACCGGCGCTGGACTTGCGGTCGCAGGCCTTGCCATACCGCCCTTAGCTCACCGAGGGGTTGCTTGATTTCGTCGAGATCGCGGCGGATAGCTTTCGGATCGAACGGGTCGGCGTCACGTTGAGCCCCGAACGATGCGCGCCGTTCCAAGAGGGCGCGTTTTTGAGTCGCGAATTCTTGATCGTCAATGAGTCCCTCGGTTCTCATGGCGATCAATGCCTGAATCTGCCGCGTGACCCCGGCAACCTCGCGGTCGAGTCGGACCTGTTTGTCTTTGGTTGCAGCCTTGCGTTCCGCGGCGGCTGCAATGACCAAATCGCCGAGTCTTTCCACCAATTCGGGCCGGGTCCGAAGCCCGTGGAGAAAATCAGCGAATTCCTCGTGGATTGACCCGGCGGCATAACAGGTGCCATTGCTGCATTCGCCGTTGCAGTGGTAATAGGGATACTGCCGAGAGCGCCCGCGTGAAATACTGGCAGTCATGTATTCCCGGCAGTCTGGGCAGCGGACGAGACCTCGCAACGGAAATTCAGGATGGCAAGTAACGTGGCGCACGATCCGCCGATTGCGCCCAATGATGCGCTGCACCCGCGCAAAGTCGCCACGGGTCACCATGGGAATGTGCTTCCCGTCGTGCTCCTCGCCGGTCCATGGATTTACAAGGACGCCGGCATAGTAAGGATTCCGAAAAAGATTATCAAGCGACTGCGGGCTCATGGGCTTACCGCGCACCGTTACGACTCCCCAGTTCGTCATCTGCCGGAGAATTTCTGCCTGCGTGTACCCGCCAGTCGCGTATTCTTTCCATGCCCTTTGGAGAAGGCTAAACAGCGGTTCCGATGGCAAGTCGGGTTGCGTTCTCTTCTCTCCGCGGATCGTCGCCGTCTTGTACCCGAACGGCGGCTTCCACGGGAAGATGCCCTCTTGGAGCTTCTTTTTCATTCCCTGAACGGTCCGTAGCGCGCGGATGTCATTATCGAATTGGGCAAAACCGGCGAGAATCGTCTCCATGAGTTTCCCTTCCGGCTTCGTGTCGATCGGTTCAGTCACGGAAACGATCCGAACGCCGTATTTCCCAAGCAGCGCTTTCACGTTGAAGTGATCGCCAACGTTGCGCGCGAAGCGGTCAACCTTCCAGACCAGGAGAAGCTGCACCGACCCCTTGCTGGTTTTGCAGTAGTCGAGAAGCGCAAGGAGCTGGGTTCGGTCTGCGAACTTAGCGGATTCGCCGCGTTCAATGAAAACCTTCAAGACGGTGAGATCGTGTTGGCGGGCATATTCGCGGCACGCCGATTCCTGTGATTCGAGGCTGGTTCCCTCGATCTGTTCTTTGGACGAGACACGGCAATAAATGACTGCGTTCATGGATGGTGGTTATTATTTTTGTTCGGCCGACTGTTCGGCCGCGGAGCCTTTATTGAATTCTAAGGTCGAATCGCCAGAGTTGTCAAAATTGGATCGCGCACTTTTTGGCGTTCTGCCGGAATTTCGCTTATCAAGATAGATGTCGAGCAGGAGGTCCGCCATGACGCGCATTTCAGCACGCAGTTGCAGGAGTTGCGGGTCGGTATAGTCCTTGGCAATCGGCCCCAGAAAAGTTTTGAACTCTTCGAGTTCTTGCATCGCCACCAAGTGTGGTGCGTCCTTCGTCTGCCGGAAAGGCCCGCCACTATGCGGCAGAAGCAATAGCAGGGTCCGGCCGCCGAGCGGCCCCCGCAACCTACCGCGTCTTTTACCATACCTGAGAGCCGGCCATCATCACTCGTGATGTCACTATTCGAGCTCTTGATCCAAACCATAATCGACTGGATACGCAGCACCGTCGTAGAACTGCTGAGCCGTGGCGCGGCCGAATTCGTTGCGAGACGCCGGAGGCGGAAAAAAGGACGGGCATCCAAGGAGAAAAGTCTGCAACAAGACGGACCGCGCTAGGCCGCTTTGTCGCCCGGCGTGGAACGTCGCCATCAGCATATATGCGTGCCGTGCATAATATGAGTTCTAGACTGGGACGGTGCGCTTGATATCGTGAATGAAAGGTCGATATCAAAACACCCACGCCCCATGGTTAAACGCGTATCGGGGAACTACTTGAGAACTTATCGGAAGCGGTCCGGGATAAGCCAGCAGGAGATTGCACGGCTCCTCGGATACAAAGATCAGTGGCAGGTGAGCCGCCATGAACGTTCCCGAACGTCACCGAAGCTCTTCATTGCACTCGCGTACACGAAGATCTTCCGGGTTTCGGTGAGCGTCTTGTTCACGGCATTGGATGGCCTGGCCGATCAAATGGTTGAAGAAAATCTCGCCGTTTTTGAGAGAGACCTCCGGTCTCGCAAACCCGCTGGACGCCCGTCAATGGCTCACAAACGAAAAATAAAATGGTTAGACGACAGAAAACAATCGAAGGAAACGGCCCATCTATCGTAGCGCCATCAGATCGAATCCTGGCGCTTGAAGTCCGGTCGCAGCGGGTAGGTTTCATTGTGCTCCAAGGGAGGGATCAGATTTTGGATTGGGGCATCCGCACCTATGGGAAGCAAGAGGCTGACGCGCCGTCTGCCTGCTGCGCGAAAGTCGCCACGCTGTTGGAGCTCTACTCGCCAGCGGTGATGGTGATCCGGCGGCGGAACCCCGCCCTGAAGCAAAGTCGTGGAACGGTTCGTGCCATAGCGGCCAAGCTTGCCGGGGAGGCGCGCCAGCGCTCGATATCCTGCCGGTTTATGACGGCCGACGAGGTGCGGCGCTTTTTTGCCCGCTATGAGTGCACTACCAAGGATGCTGTCGCATCTCGCATTGCTGAATGGTTTCCTGATCTCGCCTGGAAGCTGCCTCCCCCGCGCAAGTTTTATGACCCCGAAAGCTACAACATGGCGGTTTTCGACGCTGCCGCAACCGCCATGGCGTTTATCGGAACTAACGACTAATCAACAGGGTCCTTTCGATGGCCCCTCAGCTCGGCGAATAGATCAAATATGATCCGCCAGTTTCTTTGAGGGGCCTTCGAAGGGACTCGTGTCTTTGCACACCCCCTTTCACACTTTAACGCTCGCCCTTGACAACGCCCGTGTCGTCGAGTACAGTGCAGCCAGACCTTTGGCAGTAATCTCTCACTCTCCAATACCTGCCCGCCCACAGGTCTAGAGACCGTAAAGAGCCGCGATCCGGCCCTACTTGATCGCCCGTGCCGTTTGGGTCACCCCATTCGCAAATCCCTCTGCTGCCTCGTCGCCGTCCGATAGATTCGTGGATCTCTCTCCGACTCCGCTTTGGCATGAACGAAATAGGCGTCTTTTCCATGCCCGATTCTCAAGTTCGTGCCCTTTGTGTCACTGTGCCGCGGACGCGTCCTTCCTTGTCGCCCATGTCACTTAGGCCGACGCCGTCTTCTCCTCAGATCTGGAAAGCGCCTTGGATCTGAGGAGAAGACACATGCACAGAACACATTCAGATTCAACTGGCCAGAAACAACAGTACGTCGTAAACACGGACAAACTGCCTCTGCCTTATGCGCGTTGGGAGGTGAAGGAACACCGGGCGATAGGCAAGCTCCAGTTGGAGCTTCGCCACGGCCAACTTTTTGCCAATGACAGCCCGGTCATTCGTTATCTGTCTGATAGGCAAAAGAAACAGGGAATGCAGGCCGGTGAGAGCTTGCGCAGGGAACTCGCCGACAGGCCGACCTTAAATGCCACAGTTCGCGACTTTCTCATAGCGAATCCAGAACTCATACCCGAAGACTGGAAACACCATGAGACCTGCTTTTGGGGTACTATCTTTCGCAGCCTGCCTGTTGAGGGTTTTTCGGGTTCGGCCGTCGCTTACCTGCTATGGAATAAAGAGTACCGGTGTTGGAACTCGCACATCTATCTTCATTACTTCGGAGTCGTCTTCGGCGCATACGACTCGGCGGCGATGCTCATTAAGCTAGCATGAGCTCCAAGGCGTCCGCGGGATCGGGTAAGCCGCTCGGTCAGTCTTTGCTCGCCCCGCCACTTTTGCTGGAGGGGCGGCTTTTTGGCCACGAATTAAAGGCTGCGTTATTAAGTTTGGGGCACCCCGCTTCACCCGCCTACCTTATAACCGTTTGGCCCCTAGATTGCCCGAAACGCGAACCGATGATGCCCTCTGGCCTGAAAATGATAATCACGACCAGAACCGCACCGTAGAAGAGCATGCGCAATGATGTCGAGAATCGCAACAGCTCCGGCAACGCGGTCAACAGTACAGCACCACAGATCGGCCCCACGTACGTCGCCGTTCCACCGACAATCGCAAAAATGAGAATTTCAAGGCTGTTATCAAAGCCGAACATGCGCGGCTCCAGTAGGCCCACCGCATGAATGTATAGTCCGCCAGCCAAAGCCACTACAAAACTTCCGGAGACTACAGCCGCCAGCCGATGCAGACCAATGTTGATTCCAAGGCTGGCAGCGTTTACTTCGTCTTCCTTGATGATTCGTAAGGCAAGTCTCATGGGACACTTGTCGAATATACCCAAGCATATGATTGCAATTCCCATTAGAGCAAACGGATAACAGATCGACGGCGACGCCCGAACGTCCTTGTAACCCAGGGCCCCACCAAAGCGCTCTGTATTTAGTGCGATTACGCGTGCGAGCTCACCAAAGCTCAGCGTGGCAACGGCGAATAGAAAACCTATGAGCCGTGAGCAACCAATATAGATTAAGCCTCCTGCGCACGCACCGGCAGCCCCGCCAGCGCCAAGAGCAACTAAGAACGGCAGGCCGCTAGAGTATACTGCTGCTGCGACGATACCTCCTATACTCATTATCGTGCCGAAGCACATGAACAGCAGCCCGGCGGATAGCGTCGCATACGCGCCTAGAGCTAACAGGCAGCTCATCGCCGCAAGAGTTGCAATCTGAAGGAGGTAATCATTCATCTCAATTGCCCGAGATGGAACCGGCGATTTCGGAAGATCAGTACGCCGATCAGTAAGGCGAAGGCTACGCCATCGCGATAATTAGAACCTAGCCAAACTGTCGTGGCGACCTCAGCGGAACCCAATACCAATGCAACAAAAGCGGCCCCTCTCATATTGCCCAGCCCACCCACGATTACAACGACCAGGGCCTTGAAACCGTACAGGCTCCCGATAAACGGCGATACGACCCCAATTTGCTGGCAGATTAGCAAGGCTGCAACACCAGCCAGTGCCGAGCTGAAGATCACGGCTAATAGCTTGTCGTGGTCGGTTCTGATACCCGTGCAGAGCGCGAGTTCCGGGTTGTCTGCAATTGCCCGTAACCGAAGTCCTGCCCTCGTATGCCGGAGCGCCATGTGAACGGCAAACAAAATGCAAACGGCTCCTATCATCATCCAGACCGTAGACGCTATCACGGAATCACCCAAAAACCGAGGAAATCGCTGTGGGTAGGCCCCGAACTTAAGTATGGCTGCGTTCTGCAGGACGATCGAGAAGCCGATAGTAGACACGATCACGGACAGATGTCTTGGACTATTTACATTCGTCACCTCTCCTAAAGGTTTTATGGCACACAAATACACACTAAGTCCGGCGGCGGCGGCAGCAATTATGGCGCTTGAAATTATCAACGCCACTTGACCGGGAGCGGCACGCGCTGACCACGCCGCTGCATACGCTGCCACCATAAAGATTTCGCCATAGGCTAGGTTCACAATTCTTTGGACACCAAAAATGAGGTTGAAACCAAGGGCGATCAACAAGTATGTACACCCCACAGCGAGGCTGTTCACGATTTGGTCCATAATGTACTCGCTCTGTCTGCCGAAAGGCCGAGGTAAGAACGCAGGAGCGCGTTCTCGCAGACCGCTTCAGAGAAGTCGCTCATCACCACCACGCCGTTTCTCAGTACATATGCTCGGCGACAAATATTAAGCGCAAATCGGGCCATCTGTTCAATGAGTAAGAATGCAACATTAAGGTCCCTCAACGCTTGTCGTACGGTGTCTAAGGCTTGAGGGGAGAGACCATGGCTTGGCTCGTCGAGTATGAGCAACGGGAAGAGCGGCGCACCGACGGACCCGGGATGCTCCAGCGACAGGGTCTTAAGGCACTGGATAAGAAAGAGTCCCCGAGCGATGGCCAGCAACTTCTTCTGGCCGCCGCTCAGAGTACCCGCCCGCTGTTCCGATCGATCACGCAGGAAAGGGAAGTGGGCATACAGGTTAGTCAGCATCACAGATTTGGCGGCCCTGGCCGTGGAGAGCACGGCGCAGGCCACGAGTAGGTTATCCGCAACCGATAGGGATTCGTAAATCGAAGTGCTCTCGGATATATATACAATTCCTGAGCGCGCAATTGCCCATGCCGCAAGGTGCTTTAGGGACGTGGTGCCCCCCGACATCATCAGTTGAATCTGACCTTGGTATGGAACGAGGCCTGCGATCGCGCGCCCGATGGTCGTTTTGCCGGCTCCGTTGGGACCGATCAGAGCGACCGACTCATCGTAATTGATATGGAGTGATACTCCATTGATGACTGCCGCTCCGTTGTAAGCGACCTTCAGGTTATCAACCTGCAACATATTTAGTACCAAGGTAAGTGTCTAAGACCCTCGGCTCCTTTAATACGAAGGCCGGCTCTCCGATGGACAGCAGCTTGCCTTCAGCCATGACCGCTAAGCAATCGCTGACTTCCTGTATGAAGTCAAGATCGTGCTCCACTAACAGGATTGTCATTTTCGTTTTAAGTGTGCTGAGGATGGAGAAGACGCGCTTTTTCTCCAGGTCGGCAAACCCTGCAGTAGGTTCATCTAGAAGCAACAACTGTGTGGATGCCGACACAATGCATCTTGCAAGCTCGGTCATGCGTTGCTCGAAAAATGAGAGCTGGCGGGGGTACGCCGTGAGCCTCCCCGAATCAATTCCGCAAAGCGCTGCGGCCTCGCGTACGAGAGAAGCTGTGGTAGGCGGCCAGCGCAGCCGGAGGCCACCATGGAAGCCATAGATTCCTAGGCTGATATTTTCAGAGACCGTCAAATCTCCACTGATGTGACTATGCTGAGACATCCGCGATATACCGCGACAGGCGATGCGATGCGGCGGCAACGTGGTGAGGTTTGCGCCCCCCCACCAGATGGCACCCTTTTGCGGTTTCATAGCGCCAGCGATGATATTTAGAAGAGTAGACTTACCGCTGCCGTTCGGCCCAATCACACCCATGGCGCCCTGATGGACGTCAAAAGAAATGCTGGAGAGCGCAGGCACCGTGCCGTATGCGTGGCTGACGTCAATGATCCGCAGCATCATTGCACCAGAGCGTACTTGCCACCGTGAATCTCCAGTATCACCGGCAGTTTTTCGGCGTCACCTTTGTAATGGTAGGTGAGATCTCCGAGTACACCATCAAAGTGGGTCAGCGAGCCGATGGCGTCTCGGATGGCACCTCGATCCCTTGATCCTGCGTTGCGTACGGCCCGCGCAAGAATCCTCAAACCGTCATACGCGTACGCTGCATACGGGGGTGCTTCGGCGCCGAACTTGGCTTTGTATTGCTCGGTGAACGCTTTGACAATAGGTCGTGGACTGGTGGAGTAGTAATTTTCGGCAACAAGCGTCCCGTCGAGCGTTCCTGGCTTGGCCAAGCTCCATGTGTTTGGGCTGGAGAAACCCGCGGTTCCTAGAAATCTGGCACGAATACCGAGGCGACGCGCTTGATCGGCTATCGTTGGCGCGTCGCTTGACAATGTGTTCACAATGAAGGCATCTGGATTCGCGGCCTTGATCTTTATTAGCTGAGGTGATCGGTCGGTATCGCCGCTCATTTGGCTTTCCTTCGCGACCAACTGGATACCCAGTTGGGTCAGTACGGTCTCGTACAGTCGCATCACCGACACTGCCCAGTCGTCATTAGCCGTATAGATCGCGGCCACCCGCTTTACGCCGAACCGATCACGGGCCATTGTCAACAATGGCCGCACCAAATAAGTGTCCACTCTTGTCGACCTGAACATCCATTTGTTGAAATCTTCCCCGGCCGCGTTCTTCCAGTCGCCCGTGGACCCGACGGACATCGAAGCTATGTTTAGTTCCGGCAAGAGTTTGGCAACCGCAACGGCCTCGCCTGTGCGTGTAGGACCCAAGATAGCTAGAATACTGGTGTCACCCGCGAAGTGGCGCGCTAGCGACACGGCTTGTGCAGGATCTCCAGCGGAGTCCTGTATACGCAAGTCGACAGCATAACCCTCTGTCCGCAAATTCTCCTGCGCCAATTGCAAACCCTTCAGATTATCCTGCCCGTAAGGTGCCGCTGCGCCGGTAAGACTTAAGATCGCCCCGAAGCGGGGGAGTTCATTTTGTTCTGTATGGCACCCGGAAAAGACCGCAATGAACGCGGCCACAAGGAACAGAATCTTCTTTTTCATTAGTTACCTTCGTTTACGCTACCGACGTCTACGTGTTTGTTGGTTTCTGGAACAGGAGTTTGTGCATAGACAAATAACGCCCGAGCCCGTTCTGCAGTGCCGGCGGCGCTGAAAGCATGTAACAATCGCGATGAAAAATGCAAGCAATCGAATGGTACAAGTCTGAGTGGCGGGCCAAGCGGGCCATCCTGTGTTTGGCGACACCAGAAATCCAGCTCTCCTTCAAGCACGAAGATCAACTCCTCGCCTATGTGTTGACCCAACGCGCCGGGCGTTTCTATTTGCGATTTAGAGGCGCGGCTTACATCAAACAAGTAGCCGCGCATCACTGGTTTCAGTGTGCCCTCCCTCTCGTTGGAAAGCGAGTCTTCAAGGGTCGCGTAGCTATATACATGCTCCTCGATCAGTTGTCTGTGAGCCGGTTCAAATTTGGTAATCATTAGCGCTCCGCTCTGGATCTCGCTTAACATCTTTTCAGCAGCGCTTCGTCGAACGACGTACCAGGGCTCCTTCTCTGGGCTCCATATGGAGTCGGTCGGAACCCCCAGCACTCGGCAGAGGGCTTCTAGTTCCCCTACGCCCACATCCACGGCCGCATTCTCAATCCGGCTCAGGTGCGAAGCCGACATCGGGTGCCGCGCTTCCTTTAATTTCCTTTCAAGTTCGCGCAGGTTGTATCCCAACCCCTCTCGCGCTTCCTTAAGAGCTCGACCGATATTTCTTTGCCGAATGGAGGATTGCGGCCAGTCCGCGCTAAATTTCCGTCCTGAGTTCAGCGTTTCCATACAGAGAACATAGCAACGCGGGCTCATGCGTGTCAATACGGAGGATCAACGTATTTCAATATGGAAACATAGTTGTCAATCAGATAATAATGCAAATATACTAGTTAGCGCATTTGGTTCCTATGAAAACAGGCATATTAATTGCCACGGGCCGTCGCCAATGATTAAAGAAGGTTAATCTAATTGTACTGGTGTTGCAGATGGGAATTGTGTATATCTATAAGGAGATGCAGGGATGAGGTGGCTTAGATCAATAGAGGAGTTGGCTCATGGAAAACACGTACATTTTCCCGCCGACGTTGCAGTTGCAGAAGAGCAGCGCATTGAGCATGGCGGACGATGCGAAAATCTGTCGGGACACGACAAACACGAAGGATTCCTATCCCGAGGAGGTGATGGCCGACGATGGCTGCCCGAACTGCTGATAATACTAGAACAATCAATAAGTTACGCGATGGAGCGCCCATCGCTGCCGCCTCAGCGCGCCCCAAGCGAGAGGTGAACGACGACTGGCGAGTTAGTTTGGCGGGCGAGTTGGAAAGGCCTCAGTTCGCTCTCATGCCTGAGGTCGAGTGGGAGAAATTGTATCGACTTCGGATGCATGGCATGCGAAAACCACCAAAAGCGCACACGGTTGGGGCTAAAGAGTCTTGAGCGTCGGGCGTTTCGGCAATGGCCAGAATTTTCTTGATTGACGGCGATTCGGTCCACGCCACCGATCTCACGGCGGTGTTACAACGTCACAGCCATCGGGTTGTGGCAATGTCTCCCGAAGAAGCCCGCCACGATCTTGCCACAATCCTGGATGAAGCTGAAATTGTGGTGGTGAACGTCACGACGGACAGCCAGCGCGACTGGGATCTGCTGCGGGATGTTTGCCACCTCGCCGCCATGTTCAACTTCGGCCCACAGATATTGGCGGTTTCCCGGACATACCGCGGACCGACAGCAAGACTGAGGGCCGAGAAACTCGGCGGCCGGCTGATCTATGGCTGATCGCTCGGCGCTCATCCTTGAAGAGATCGATTTTTTGCTGGCCGAGCGCAGAGAACTGGCGGCGCAAGGGCCGCACTTTAGGATCATTCACAACACTCGCGGGCAGTGGGCGGGAGATCCACATCGTGCAGGTTGTCTTCCGGGAGAAGACCTGCTGGGTATAGTCCTGATATATCGGGGACGTGAATACCAACTGCCGCTTTCGCCAGCAGAGGCGTCGCTGTTTGATTTTCTTGGGAGATTCAGAATAGGGCAGACCGCCAGCCAAATTGAGCGCGGTATCCGGGGCGATGCATTTTATATGGCACAGTATGCCCGGGCATGGAAATCAAATCGGCGAACTGCGGAGTTTCACCGAACTACAATCAAAGCATACGTAAAACGAATTAGATTAGCCATGGCCCAGGCTTTCGCGGACGCTGGCCTGCTCCTGGACCCGGTGAGAGTGATGGTCAGCCAACCGACCGTCCGAAATGAGAAAGCGTACTCCGTGCGCGCGCGCATCCAATGGCTTCACGTCCCAGGATTCGTTGGTCCATCTCGGATGTAGATGATTTCGTAGCGACGACAGCACTATACTTCCTCGGGTCTCAATCGATTTCAATAGGCAGCACCGCAAATGCAAGATATTAAACGGCTTGGAAGTGGAAGATTTTCAACAGTTTCGCGCAAAGGCTTGAATCAGGTTCGGGATCAGGGGGTTTACCAGGAGGCTTACCATCGGAAGTCCCTCAGAATCAATAAAACATCCGAATGCCCTATTGAACCCTGTAGGCCCTCTGCACGCGGAATTATCTACATCGCGCTGCCGGCGCCAGTAGAGTGCTCCCATCTGCATGAAAACAGGACCACAATCGAGGCCGTGGTTTGGGCGACCCTCTGGGTTTGCACTAGGGGCCACGTTATGCGCATTCATCCACACTTCCATCGCGATGAGTGCCGCTTCTCGGCGCAACCGATATGGGTGGGTGGCTTGGGGTGTTCACCGAGGTTCTACCTTGGCCCACCGTTAGTTTCCGGCCGAGGTTTAACAACGGGAGATCCCAAGAGAGAATGGGGCTGGCGAGCGAAGTTTTTGACAAGAGCCTGCACGGTATAGTAGGGTCAAAGATTCCCCTTGGGGGCCGATAAGAGTACTTGGTACGTTTTCGAAGCTACCAGGTTTTTGCTTCGAATCGGAGGACGCGGGAGGCACGTCTATTTAGCTGGCAGCTAAAGCCGTATCGAATTCGGTCGGTCGCCAAGATGTTGATGTTTTTATTGACATGCCACAACATCTGGTATAGTATTAGACGAGAATGGAGGTTGCATATGATTTCTGATCCCGATCCCGGCGTCGCTGACCATTTGATTTAGCCGGAGCCTAAAAAAGCCAGAATCCCTCGCACCCGCTGGGGCCGATGGCTTTTTTTTTAGGCTAATCGCGGTTCCTAGCGACCAAGGTCTGATAATTTGTTATTATCAGCACAAAGATGCGCCGTGCCCGAACCATTCGATATGCCTTCCTTGTCTTGGTTCTAGTCGCATACCTTTTCTTGCCAGCGGAGCAGGCTGCCCAGCCAAAGACCGGCATGCTGTCAAACCCGGAAGTCTTCTCTAAGGCTAAACTCTTGCAACCTCTGGCACTTTACGTGCTGATCGGATCCTTGATCGGCCTGATTGTAGGACCGGAGCTGATAAAAGTCTTCCGTGATCAGGCACAAGATGCCACCCAGCAATTCGTCAATGCCGTACGCGACGGCATTAAGGATTCCGTAAGCGCGGGCCTGAGCCTTATGAGCACGGCTGTAGCCGCCGAAATCAGTAAGGCTCTGCCAGGGGCCTTTCACAACCCTGTTGCGGAAAAAACTGTTGCCCAGGGTATTCGGCAAATCCGTCAGCCAACGATTGCCAATCTCGTTGAATCGGACAACCCAGAACAGTGGAATGCGGCCTTGCAACTCCTGGAACGGGTGCCTGATGGCGATCCCGTCGATTATCTTCCATTAGCGTTTCGCTATTGGAAGGCCGCAAATGTGGAACAGGCAATTCGCGTCTGCGATATTGGCATGCACAAAACGCCAACGGAAGAGCGCCGAATCAAGTACAAAAACAGTTTAGCTTTCTACCTCGCCGAGCGCGCGGACATCAAAGACGCCGAACGGGCCCGGAATCTCGCAATGGAAGCCTGTCAAGAACACAATCCTGCTCGTCCACGAGCCCTAAATACCCGGGGGTTTGTGGAAATCACTTTCGCCGAAACTGAAGAGCAACTGAAGCTCGGCATAGCTTTGTGCGCAGAGTCTCTCCAAAACGGTAATTCTATGGAAGCTTATCTGAAGGCCATGGGGCGCGTGGCAGTTCGACAGAAGCAACTTAGCCTTCGTACAACAGATCTACGACCAGGCGACAGTTCACTTGGTGGCAACCCGATCTAGAAGCCGCCGCCGGGCCCGATGGTCCGCGATCCCCACCCCGAGAAGGTAAGCGTCTGATGAACCCCTCTTTCCAATAGGCCGATACCGGTTGCATAGTGGTCTCATGACCGAAACCATTGCCGAAGAGAGTGTGGCCAGCAAGAACGATCAGTGGCGAGAGCGGATCGCTGAACACGAGCGCAGCGGGATGTCCGTGAAGAAGTTCTGTAAGGAACGGGGTATCAGGGAACATCTGTTTTTCTATTGGCGCAAACGGCTGCGGAACCAGCAGCAGCCGGTACGGTTTGCGTTGGTGGAGAAAGGAGCGGCGCAGCAGGCGCCGGCGCCGGAGGCGGACCTGGAACTGGTGCTGGCAACCGGCGAGCGACTGCGTATCGGTGCCGGGGTGAACGCCACCACGTTACGCACGGTGCTGGAAGCGTTGCGGGCATGATCCATCTGCCGGCCAGTGTGCGGGTGTATTTGTGCTTGACGGCGTGCGACATGCGCAAGAGCTTTGACGGACTGCATGCCTTGGTGCGGGAGCATCTGGAGCTGGATGCGTTCGCCGGGCATCTGTTTGTGTTCGGCAGCCGGAGGCGCGATCGGGTGAAGATCCTGTATTGGGACCGTGACGGATTCGCCATGTGGAGCAAGCGCCTGGAGGAGGGTACGTACGCGATGCCATTGGGTGATGGCACCGAGGCGCGCCGGCGTGAGATCACGGTACAAGAGTTAGGGGCTCTGCTGAGCGGCATCGACCTGCAGCACGCCACACGGCGCAAGCGCTACCGGCGGTTCGAATAAAAAAGCACGGTTGCATTCATTTTTCTCTTGGCAAAGAGTAAGTAAGTGAGTACACTTATTACTTACTCGTGGCTATCGATCCAAAACATCTTCCGGAAGATCCACAGGCCCTACAGCAGATGGTGCTGGACCTGATGAAGCAACTGGACCACGAGTTCACCGAGCGAAACAAAATCGAGACTCTGTTGCGCGAGCTATTGGACGCCAGGCGCAGCCGCAAGAGCGAGCAACTCTCTGTGGACCAACTGGCTCTGTTTGCCGCCGCCTGGCAGGCGCGGCAAGCGGAAGCAGAGACGCCGGAAGCGCCCGGCAGCTCCGATGACGACGATCCCGCTACCCCTGGCGCCGGGGATGCCACTGCGAAGAAGAGGACCGGCGGCCGGCAGCCCCTGGCGCGCCATCTCAAGCGCGAACGCATCGTGCACGATCTGACGGAAGAAGAAAAGCACTGCGCGGCCTGCCAGCACGATCTGCGGCCCATCGGAGAAGAGTGCAGTGAGCGCTACGAATACATTCCGGCGCAACTGACCGTCATCGAGGATGTGTGCAAGAAATACGCTTGCGATTGCACGGTGAGGACGGCCACCAAGCCGCCCCAACCGATTGAAAAGAGCACGGCCGGCGCCAGTCTGCTGGCGCAAGTGATTGTAGCCAAAACCGCCGATCATCTGCCGTTGCATCGGCAAGAGAAGATCTTTGGGCGGCATGGCGTGGACATCTCGCGCAAGACCATGGGCGGCTGGCTGGCCCAATGCGCCGATCTGCTGAATCCCCTGTACGGATCTCTCAAAGAAGTTCTGTTCCAATCAAAGGTGATCGGAACCGACGATACCGGCGTGAAAGTGCTGGACGTAAAGCTTCCCTTCGCGCGCACCGGGCGTATCTGGCCCTACTGCGGTGACCAAGCCCACCCGGTGATCCTCTATGACTACACCGCGACGCGGGGACGCGCCGGCCCGGAGAAGTTCCTTGCAGGTTATCGCGGTCACTTACAGGCGGATGCCTATGGGGGATATGACGCCTTTTTCAAGGACCCGGCGCGGGGCTTGACCGAGGTGGGCTGCTGGGCACATGCGCGGCGATATTTCCATAATGCACTGGAGTCGGATCAGGCGCACATGGGGCCGGCCCTGTTGCTGATTGCGCAACTGTATCGGGTGGAGGATCAAGCGCGGCCGTTGGCACCGGAAGACCGACTGCGGCTGCGGCAACTCCAATCGCGGCCCATCCTGGATAAGTTGGGTGACTATTTATTGGAGATCCAGGCGGAAGTCTTGCCGAAGAGTCCGGAGGGGCGGGCGGTGCGCTATACGCTGAAGAACTGGACAGCCCTGAACCGCTACTGTGAGGACGGAGATTTGTCGATCGACAACAACGCCACCGAGCGCGCCATCCGCGGTGTAGCTGTCGGCCGCAACAACTGGATATTCTTCGGCAGCGACCAGGGCGGAAAAACGGCGGCGGTGCTGCGCAGCTTCGTGGCTTCCTGCCAGCGGGCTGGGGTCGATCCCTACGTCTGGTTCCAGGACGTCCTCTCCCGCATCGCCGGCCATCCCATTACCCGGCTCGCCGAACTTCTACCGCACAATTGGGCGCCCGCCCAGGCTTGATCCCAAGACTTCCAATCGCTAGCACGGACTCGCCCATTCGCCCGTCCTGGTGATTCTCAGACGCTTACCGAGAAGTACCGGCGCACGTGCCTTATCCCTTTTCTCCGCCGCTCGTATCGGTCCATTTTCCCGGTTCCGCTGCCGGTGAAAGGCGTATACTTAAATGGGGACGACCACCTTCGTCAGGGGCCGACCCAGAAAAACGGGCTTCCGATTCTTGCCAACTGGAAGCCCGTTAGATTTCAATGGTTTACGTTTAGCTGTGGCTTGCTGCTTGGCCTGCGAGATAGCCGTCGCGTTCGCCTTGACGCTCCTCGCCGAACTTGCCACAACCGGGTACCAGAATTGGACATCGTGGTGGGAGTGAATAAGCAGTTCCGTCCCACATTGGACGACCATGAAAACCCATCGCGAAACCACGTTCGTATCCGATGGCGTATTTCGTCATTTCAACTCTCCTTTTTGTCAGGGGCCATCAATTTTCAGTAGTCCTTCCGAACTCCTTGCCGAGCCGAGAAGGCGACATTGATCCGCGAGGTGCTCGCGATCATAAAGACACCCATTGCCCGTGGTAATGGGAACGGTCAAGTGGAGGCAGCGTCTTCCTAATTGACGTGCCGTAGGGTGCGACCGCGCTCGTAGCCCTTCAGGTAGGCTTGCACGAACTCGTTGTTTCGGTCGTTCAGGTCATTCACCCTCAGACCAAACGACCGATCCTCGGGGGCGTAGATCCCGCGGATCTCGCCGAGGCGATACATTTCGTTTAGGCGCTTTTTCATATTCCTCTCCAAGATGGCTCAGAATGCCACCTTCATTGCTTCGACTCCGATTATATTGCGAAAGTTCCCCGCGAGTCAATAACAACGCTAATAATCTGCTTGTTTTCAGATATTTACTTACATTATAGCATTACATTATTCTGTAATATAAAACATCGTCTAATTCGATGTGGTCTTCTTCCGAGGGCGATCAAGCTTGATCCCCGCTTGTCTTAACCATAAATACAAGGTTGCTTGACCGATGCCGAGTTCGTCAGCCACGGCTGGCACCCCCTTGTCACGAATTTCGGAATCCATCAGCCGCATCAGCTTCGATCGAATTTCTCGAGATACGAAGTCCTCTATGTATCGCCAAGCCCCCTCATCTTTATTAGCATGTCTTAGTAACTCCGACACGTCGAATGAGCATCGATAACCCATGCCCTTCTCACCGAGTGTTTGTTCGACGCGTTTGGCTAAATCTCTGATCCAACCGTGTTCAGATTGCGGTACCAACTCGATTGCGCGGTCGTAGTGAATGCTCGCCTTGTCGGTACTGCCGACCTTTGCGTATAAGAGCGCCAAATGGAGATGTGCTGCGGCCCGATCCGTAACTCGCACCTCTTCACTAAGCGCCTGCTTAAAAGCGCGCTCTGCTTCGCCGTAATCCGAACTTGCATCGGGCAATGCTCCTGCCAGAGCCATGCCTTTTGCCACCCAGGCCCAACCGTGTGTGACCCGTGGCAGTTTGGGAAACATTTCAATTGCAGAGTCGGCCGAACGGCGAGCTTCCACATAATTTCTCAAGTCTGTTGTTATTAAGCTTCGGGCAACAGCAATCCCGTAATCCAGCACGGGATCACGGTGTTCCTTGCATGCCTCGTTGTTGCTCTCCTCTTCAGCTTTGTTGTTCATCTCTTCGGCTTCCTTCAAATCCTCACAGTTTCGACCGATCCGGTTATATCTGGAGAGCGCAAGTTGGTGATACACACGAGCCAAATGAAGATGGTGTGGCAGATGTTTCTCCTCCGTTCCGCCGAGGAGCCTACGCGCTTCAGTCAAATGTTCATCTGCTGCTCTCAAATCATTATTATGTTGGTCCATGCGGCCACGGGAACGAAGCGCGATGCCAATTAGTAAGTGTGCATAACCGCGTCGATGAAAATCGACGCTGCCACGCGACAACGGTACGGCAACTCTGAGATACTGCAATGATTCTACCAACTTACCTTCAAGCTGACGGAGTTGACCTAATCCAAAACCAAGGCAGGTCGATAGTGTGTAGTTTCCCGCCGCCACTTGTTCATTGCGCCTTGCCTCATCTATTTTGTCCGGTAATTTTTCCGCCAGGTTTTGATCGGCAACGTCGAGAGCGTACTGGAAATCGTCCGCAGCCTCATTAAAATTATATTGCATGCTGTAGAGGCGTCCTCGCCAGAAGTAGAACAAGGAACGAACATGTAAGCTCCGCAACTCGCTTTCATTGTTAATCTTATCAATTACACCTATCGTATGATCAAGTAATGCAAGGGCATGCTTCTGTGTACTTTGTCGCCTCAATTGGGAGACGGCGCATTGAAGAATCAGCATGGCTTGCGCTCTCACCATGTCTCTTTTCGCATTGCCATGACTGATATCATTTTGTAGCTGGGCCAGATACTGTTTTCCTATCTCGAATGTGGCGAACTCCTCGGCCTGTCTGTAGAGCCCTACCTGGTCATAAGTCTCGGCAAGAATCGCTCGGCTCACGATGGCTGGCCATGAAGAGTCTGATCGGGCTAGGGCGGTGAGCTTTTGACGGCCCTCAGTGTCTTCGAAGACCGCAATAAAAGACCCAGTCCGGACCAATCGGATGAATTCGTATACCGTCTTCTTCAGGGCGGCCTCCCTTTCATCGGCGACTTCCCCTTGCGCCTGATTGACTTTAGCTGTCTCAGGAATGTACATGGCATAATAATACTCCCTCTGCGCCGCAGCCGGGGGAGCATCTGTGGATGCCGGCGAAGCTGAACAACCATTTGGTCACCGGTACGTGAAAATACATATCGGGTCGCCGCTCAGCGCTAAGACAATGCGAGCGCTGGGAAATTAGCCCCGCCCGAATCACCGTGATTGAAGCTGAACTCGACGGACTCGGTCTATGTGCCACCCGCTGCGGGCTCAGGGCGAACTCCGTTCCGCAGCCGTCCGACGCCCGGCTCCTTGTTCGGTTACTGACCAAACTCCGCGGATCGCCTCAGTCGGCTGTTCGCGAACGGCTCACCGCAATCCGTTATGATGTCCTAAAGAACTAGTATTGAGTGTAGATAATTTTGTGGCTTCGAGAGCACCAACCGCCCACAAGCCTCAAGAGGTCTCAATCAAGCTCAAAACAACTCGCGTGAAATCAATAACTTGGAAGTTGCACATTTCGCGGCACTTGCTCAGAATAGCTCGCTCAGGTTCGGGACCAGGAGGTCGGTGGTTCGAATCCACTCGCCCCGACCACTCCTTTCAATCACTTGCAAGTTAATTGAGCTTCTTGGACGCATCGCTGGAAGCCAAGTTGGAAGCCACCGGCTTCAAAATGGCGTCCATTTGGTTTGCCACGTCCTTCTTGACGGCCGGAATGACGTGGCTGTAGATGTTCATGGTGGTGGCAAAATCGGAGTGTCCCAGCAGTTCCATAACGGCCCGCGGGTGGACTCCTTGTACGAGCAACAGGGTAGCGGCCGAATGTCGGAGATCGTGAAATCGAAACTTCCGTATGCCGGAGTTCTTGACGATTCCGTAGAAGGCCCGCAAAAGGTTCCGCCTGTCGAGCATTGTTCCAATCCTGGTCGTAAAGACCATTCCGGTTTCGACCCATCCGACGCCAGCAAGTTGTCTCTCTTCGGCCTGCCTGGCGAGATGAGCGCCGAGAGCCGAAATGGCAACCTGGGGGAGATTGATGGTCCGTCGGCTCTTTTCAGTCTTCAGTTCGACCATGCGAAGCGCCCCATCAACCCTCTGCAGTTGCTGGCGTACGCTTAGCATCCCGTTCTCCAGGTCCACATCGGACCACTGCAGCCCGAGAATTTCACCCTGGCGCAGGCCCAGAGACAGCGTGACTGAAAACAACGACTCCAGCCGATGTCCCCGGATCGTTTCGAGAAACTGGTGGGCCTCCTCGGTAGTGAACCCGCGGACGGGCTGCTTTTCCCGCCGTGGCGGATTGACCAGGGCGGCGGCGTTCCGGACCACCAGGTTCCATTTCGTGGCAACGTTCAGGGCGTTTCTAAGGGTGTCGCGGAGGTGCTTTACCGTTCTGGGTGACAGGCCGGCTTCGAGCTTGGCATTCATGAACGCCTGTACGTGTTGAGGCCCAAGTTTCGAGAGCGCGTATTTCCCGAGTCCGGGCCCAAGGTGGATCACCACGATGTCACGGTAGAATGCGAAGGTCTTCGGGCGAGTGTTTCTCTTCGCCACATCCTCAAGCCATCGGGCGAGAAAGTTTCCGACCAACTGCCGTTCCGGCGCGATCGGCACGGCGCGTGTCAAGCACTTTGAGACACCCAGCATAGATATTTAGTGACTATCTTCCTTTGTCTTTGGGTCGGGTGGAAGCGGCTTGTTGATCCAGACCTCCGAGGGTAAAGACAGTGGTTTAGGAG
>Ga0302324_100005654_pt1 | contig 27236 bp, 20 predicted proteins | sample Palsa_T0_1_FD_201949 | JGI IMG/M metagenome (GOLD analysis project Ga0302324, IMG submission 201949) | Peat permafrost microbial communities from Stordalen Mire near Abisko, Sweden - Palsa_T0_1 | ecosystem: Environmental > Terrestrial > Soil > Palsa > Peat permafrost | place: Sweden: Abisko...
TAACTCCCATACACGCGCGTCGGGCGTGAATATCAGCCGCTTAACCGGCACGCGCGCCACAAAATCGAAAACGGATTTGAATACCTCGCCGACCAATTCTTCGTCGTGCGCGAAGAACAGGATATTGCGCAGTACGGCGCGGGCGGCTTCGGCAGGGTCGACCGGCTCGATGCGGTTTTCGGGGCCTTGTACCAGCAGGTATAGGGCAGCTAGGGGGGCGCGCAGGTTTGCGCCGATGCGCGCCAGTTCGCCGGCGAACGGGGTGCCGAAGGCGAGGTAGCCGGAGTCACTGGGGCGCACATAGGAGATTTCGTCGGTGAGCACTTCGGCATCCGGCGGGGCGAGGCGCGAGAGCGTGGTCTTCCCCGCCCCGGAGACGCCCGCGAACAGAAATGCGCGGCCGTTGCGGACGGCGCTGGCGGCATGCACCAGAAATCCGCCTTCGCGCGCCAGAAACAACGAATGCAGAATGCGCAGCACGCCGTCGATCGAATAAGGATTGGGGCTTTGGCGCACCCAGCCGTGGCCGGTGCGCGGATCGAATTCCGCGCGGAAGTCGCCGCGCGTGATGATCCAGCGGCCGGATTCGAGGCGCACGCTGACGTCTTCGTCTTCGAGGATCGTGCGCGGCGGGATCAGGTCGATATCGAGCGAGAAAATGCGGTCGGAAGACGGCGCGTGGATGAAACTGCCGTAGCGATCTTCCAGCAAGGCCGCGAACTCGGCGCTATCCGTGCGCACGAGGATGGGCATGCCTCCGATATCGATGGCCAGCTCGTGAGTTGCCGTGAGGGTCAAGTTCGTACCATCCTAGCAGAATAGAGCGCGACGCGCGTACCGAATTCGGTGTAGCGGAGTACGGATGAGGCTATGCGGCATAAAAAGGTGAGGCGCGGGGAGATGCGGCGATTGCGGCGTTCGATGGCGGCGACGATACCGAGGACCTCATTCACTGGCACGGGCGCATCGGGATGGCGGAGGCGGTCGCCACGGGTGACGATGAGATCGCCGGCTTGGCCGACTACGCGATGGACGACTAAGCGATCATGGCGCTGGAAGACTATTACGTCGCCCGATCGGATGGGACCGGCGGGGCGGCGGATCTCAAGCAGGTCGCCGGGCTGCATGCACGGGAACATGCTGGAGCCGGTGACGGGAAGACGCGCCTGGCCGCACGAAGTGAGGACTTCGGCGGCCAGGTCGAGTTTGAGATGAGCTTCAGTCATGCACTGGCTTCTACCAATTGGTGTTCATTACCAGGTTATAGGCGTTGACGCTGCCGATGCCGGTGGCGAAGTCCCAGCCGGGGGTTGTCCCGTAAGCCGGCTGATAGGCTGGCGCCAGAGTGGTGGCGGAGATGACCGGGACGCAGGTTGCGCCCGAACCTCCGCCTCCCGACAGCGTGCAGCCACTGCCTCCGGCGTAGCCTTGGCCGCCATTGTTGAGCGTGATGCTGCCGACGGTGTTGCCCGAGAGGACGGCCGTACAGGTGGCTTGCGTGCCGCCTCCCCAAAGAGTTCCGCCGGCAGGAGTCAAGTAAGTGTACAGGTTGCTGGGCGCGGCGATGGTACAGGTGGGCGCGCTGGTGTAGCCGGATCCGGCCGTGAGAACCGTGACTCCAGTGAGCGTCTGCGTGCTGGATACGCCGTCGGTGCCGCCGGGATTGTAGCAATTCACGTGCGTGCCGCTGCAGTTCACGTCCATGTCCCCTTGGGTGAGGTCGTAGAAGGCGCAGGCGGAGCCCACGCCGCGACGGTCGGGCTGGTTGATCGAATAGCAGGCGCTGTTGCCGCTGCCGCCGAACTCGGCGTTGGCGATCTTGTAATACGTGGGGTTCGGATTGCCTGCGCGGATGTTCCATTTCTGGTCGATGAGCGCCTGGATGCCGGCCATCATGGGTGAGGAAGCGGAGGTGCCGCCCAAGCCCGTCCACGAGCTGGGAGCGCCGCTGCAGGAGGCTCCGCCGTTGCGGGTGTCTGAATCGCAAATGATGATGTAGTGGTTCCAGATGCCGTTGGAGGCGAAGAGCGAAACGTCCGGGATGTCGCGTACTCCGTCGGCGGGGTTGCCAAAGATGCCCTGCTGCCAGGAAGGCTTGGGCCATCCGGCGCACGTTCCGCTGACGATATCGGACGTGGACGGCGCGCCGGTCGCGCAACCGCTAGGGCCGCCGCTGCCTGAGCCGGTGGTGCGGTCGCCAGTGCCTCCGGAATTGCAGTAGCCCGTGGTGCCGTAGGGCGCGGTCTTGCCCGCGTAGTTGTAAAGCAGGTAACCGGCGCAGGAGTCGTTCCAGGGGATCTCCGGAATGTAGGATTTGGCGGAGCCGTCGGTAGCCAGGTTCGTGGAACTCCAATAGGTGCTGACGGGAATGGTGGGTGAGCCTTTGGACGCATTGTAGGTATCCTCGAAGTCTGTACCGCCAACCGATACATTATAAGGGGTTGACGTCCATCCGCTCACCCCGATGCCGGTAGTGGAACTGCTGGCGTCGGCCGAGCAACTTGTGGCGCTTTCATCACCCGACGAAGCGAAGATGGAGACGCCCGCCGCGGCGGCGGATTGAAACGCGTTGTAGAAAGCCGCGTTCCCGGCGGAGCCGTTCTCGGCTTCGCACTGTCCGTAGCTCATGCTGATAATCGAGGGCGGGCTGCCCGCGCTAACCAGGTTTTCGACGGCGATCAAACCGCCAAAGGTCGCGACCGTCGAACCGTCGGTGCAGGAAGCCACGTTGACTGTAGCCATGGGCGCAGTGGCCGAAACGATCTCCGCGTCCAGATCGACTTCCACGTCGTCACCGTTGACGCCAGGATTGCTGCAAGTGCCGCCGGTGCCGGTGGGGTGAGACTGCACCAGAGTGGGCGTGGCCCACTTGCTCAGGAACGTGCTGCGGTATTTGCTGATGTCCGTGGTGGAGGAGATGTTGGAGTCCTCGATCACGACGACCGTCTGGCCCGTGCCGTTGATGCCCTGGCGGAGGAGCGGATCGACATTGTAGATGGTCTGGATGTCGGCTGGGATCAGCGCGTAAAGCGAACCGGATGTATAGCCTGGACGGGCAAACTTCACGTTGTGGTGCGGCCGGAAGTCGTGCATGGAAACGACGCCCACGATGGCGGGCGCCAGCGCTTCGGGAATCCGCGGGTCGCGCACGTTGGCCCAGTGCTGCTTGCCGTTGACTTCCAGAGCGTGGATCTCGGTGTGGAACGCCTCCCGGATCATGCCGGCCGTACCCGAGAAGTCGATCACCATGCGCGTGTCGTAGATGTAGTGGACAGCGAAGCCCTTAGACTGGAGCCAACTCTTGATGGTGTCCAGATCCTGCTGGGCCAAGCCGAACCGGTCGCCGATTTGCTGGGGCGTGAGCCAGTGCCGGAAATTAGGTGAGCTTTTGTCGTGCATCTCATTGATGAGATGGACGAATTCCCCTGCAAGCGCAGGTGGCCGGCGTAACTGCAGGAACATGTGTTCGACTGGCGTGGAATCGGGAACGATGCCGCGATCGAATTTGCCTGAGCGGGCCTCGGAACGCGTATTGCCCGCCAGGGTCACGAGCTTGGTCTCATCGATGGCCTCGGTGATCAGGACGCGTTGGAAATCGCCGAACAGCGGGCGGAAAAAGCCCACGCGCAACGCGACAAGCGCGGCGAGCGCGAGGGCGGCAACGGATAACTTACGGGTAATGGGGTTTTGTAGGGTCATGGTCGTTTGGTTGGACAGCTCTTCGGATCTTGGGTGCAGGCGGCTTCCAGGTTGGCGCGCGCCTGCGCGTAATCGGGCTTGAGTTGCAGGGCCGCCTGGTATTCGGCGACGGCTTCCGGCAGGCGGCCGGGCAGTTGCGAAAGGGCGCGCCCGAGGTTATTGTGCCCCTCCGCGAAATTGGGATCGATTCGCAATGCGGCTTTGAATTCGGCGACCGCATCGGGCAGGCGTCCGGGCATCTGGGCCAGGGTGATGGCCAAGCTGTTGTGCGCCTGGGCGTTATCGGGCTGGCTGCGCAGAATGGTCTGGAATTGGGCGACGGCTTCGGGTCGGCGTTTGGGAATCTGGGACAAGGCGTTGCCTAGATTGGTCCGAATTTGGGCGTCGCCTGGGCTGACCTTCAGCGCGTGCTGAAATTGCGTAATGGCGTCGGAAAGGTGGCCCGGCACTTGCAGTATCGTAACACCTAAGTCATTACGAATCTGTGGATCATCGTGTCTTAGTTCAAGCGCGATTTCAAATTGAGCAATACTATCCTGCAATCGTTTGGGATTGCGCGCCAGAGCATTGCCGAGGTTCTGGTGGGCTTCGGCTAGGCGGGGTTGGAGTTTGATGGCGATTTCGAATTCGCGGATGGCTTCCGGTATGCGGCCGGGCGTGCGGGCGAGGGCGTTGCCGAGGTTATTGTGGGCCTCGGCGTCATCCGGGTTCAGTGCGAGGGCGGCTTGGTATTCGGTCTTGGCCTCCGCGAGGTGGCCGGGTTTATCCAGCAGGGCTACGCCCAGGTTATTGTGAGCCAGCCAACTTTCGGGATTGCGGAGGAGGGTGGCGCGGTAGAGCGTCTCCTTATCGCGATACATGCCGGTTTGGCGGAAGGTGAGCGTGCCTAGGATGACGAGCAGGACGGCTGGCAGGACGATGTCGGCGGGTTTGCCTAGACGGGTGAGGAAGGACACTAGGACGGAGGAGAGCGGGACGATGAGGGCCAGGGTCGCCAGGTATTGGAAGTGGTCGGCGACGTAGGAGAAGATGAACGGATAGATGTTGAAGAAGCCTAGGACTGGGAAGAGGGTTCCGGTGTAGAGGAGGAAGGCGGCTAGGGGGGCGCGGCGACGGCGGGAGAGTAGGAACAGGCTGACGGCTGCGGCTATGACACCGGCGAGGTACAAGTATTGCCCGTCTATTTTCCAGCGCGGGTAGCTGAAGATCAGGTTGGCGGGCCAGAGCAGTTTGGTGGCGTAGAACCAGATTGCGCGACCGGCCAGGAGGAAACGCTGGATGACGGTAAGCGCGAAGGCTGCGCCTTGGGCTCCGATGATGGTCCGCTCGACCCAGGCGGTGAAGAGGCCGGAGACCGCGCCTAGCGCAATCCATGGAAGCAACGGGCGGATGTCGCGGCGGAGATCGAGGCGGCCGCGCTGCCACCAGAATATGACGAGCAGAGCGAAGGGGAGCGTGGCGGTCACGGTTTTCGTGAGGAGGGCCAGGACGAAGAGGCCCAGCGCCCATAGGTACGACGAGCGGCGCCTGGTACGATCAAAGCCCAAATATATGAATGCAGAGGACAAATAGAACACCGCCGAGAGGGTGCTCTTTTGTTCGGAGATCCAGGCGACGGCTTCCACGCAGACTGGGTGCAGGGCGAAGACCATGCCCGCCAGCCAAGCGCCGGGGAGCGCGAGGCGGCGGACGATCAGGACGACGAGGCAGGCGGCGAAGGCGTGTTGCGCGAGGTTGGCGAGGTGGTAACCAAGGACGGCGTCGCCCCACAGGCGGTGTTCGATCCAGAAGGCGCTGTGCAGCAGCGGGTAATATTGCTGGGTGGCGTGGAGCGAGAACCAGATGCGCCAGAGTCCGTTGAGGGACTGGAGGGCTGGGGCGGTGACATGCGCGGGATCGTCCCAAAGGAGGGTGCCGCGGAGAGCCGGCCAGTAGGCCAGGAGAACGGCGGCGGGGATGGCGAAAAACGCCGAGGGGGCGAGGGGGCGAGGGGGCGAGGGGGCGATTTTCGACGTCGCGACACGGGTACGCGGGGGTGCGGCGGCGGCTTTCATGGCTGAGACATCGCCCTTTGCAGGTTGCTTTGGGCCTGCGGGTCGTTGGGGTTGATCGACAGGGCGGCGCGGAACTCGGCGATTGCGTCGGCGCGGCGGTTGGGGACGTAGAGCAGGACGACTCCGAGGTCGTTATGGGCTTGCGCGTAACCGGGGGCGATGCGGATCGCGATTTCGAATTCGGCGATGGCGTCGGGCAGGCGGCCCGGAAGTTGGGAAAGGGCGCGTCCCAGGAAATCGTGCGCTTGCGGGTCGTCCGGCTTGAGTTGCAGCGCGGCTTGGACTTGCGCGATGGCGTCCGTGAGACGGCCGGGTATGCGCGCCAGAGCGCCGGCGAGATTGTCGTGGATTTGCGCGTTGTCGGGTTCCAGGCGCACGGCGGCTTCCAGTTCGGCAATGGCATCGGGGAGGCGTCCGGGCATATCCGCCAGGGCAAGGCCCAGGTTATTGTGGGCTTCGGCATGGTCGGGCTTGACGCGCAGGACGGCCTGGTACTCGGCGACGGCTTCGGGCAGGCGGCCCGAAATGGCGGCCAGGAAGGTGCCGAGGTTCACCTGGGCTTCGGAGTAATCGGGCTTGATGCGCAGGGCCTCGCGGACTTCGGCGATGGCTTCCGGCATGCGGCCCTGGCGGGAATAGATGGTGGCGAGGTTGTTATGCGGCTCGGCGTAATCGGGCTTGATGCGGAGGGCGGCCTGGTATTCGTCGATGGCTTCGGGTACGCGGTCCATTTTGCCGAGGGCAACGCCTAGGTTGTTGTGGGCCATCCAGCTTTGGGGATTGCGGGCGATGGTTTCGCGGTAGAGGGTTTCGGTGTCGCCGTACATGGCGGATTGGCGGAAGGTTAGGATGGCCAAGAGAACAACGACAACAGATGTCGCGGCGCGCGGGAGGCGGGTGGCGAGGACGCACATAGGCACGATGATGCCTAGGCAGGCGAGGTACTGGAAATGGTCGGCCACCCAGGAGAAGCGGAAGGGGTAGACGTTCACGAAGCCGAGCGCGGGGAAGAGGGTGCCGATGAAGAAGAGGAGGGCGGCCAGCGCGGCACGGCGTTTGACGGCGAGAAACAAGGCCGCGAGGATGGCAGCGGGGAAGAGCCATTGCCACCAGACGGTGGGATCGATGTGCCAGCGCGGGTACGTAAAGATCAGGTTGACCGGCCAGAACAGCTTGGCGGTGTAAAACCAGGGGACGCGGCCGGCGATCAGCAGGCGCTGGATGGGGGTGATGGCGAAGTCCGCGCCGCGCGCGCCGATGTAGGTCCGCTCGACCCAGGCGGTGAACAGTCCGGCGGCTGCGCCGATGGCGAACCACGGCAGCAGCGGGCGGATGTCGCGGCGGAGATCGAGGCGTCCGCGCTTCCACCAGAAGATGAGCAGCAGGGCGGCGGGGAGCGTGGCGGTCACCGTTTTCGTCAGGAGCGCGCAGACGAAGAGCGCGAGCGCCCACAGGTAGGATGTGCGGCTTCTGGTACGATCAAAGCCCAAGTATATGAAAGCAGAGGATAAGTAGAAGACCGCCGAGAGGGTGCTTTTCTGTTCCGAGATCCAGGCGACGGACTCGACGCAGACCGGGTGGAGGGCGAAGACCAGTCCGGCCAGCCAAGCGCCTGGAAGAGCCAGCCGCCGTACGATGAGGACGACCAGACACGCGGCCAAGGCGTGCTGCGCGACATTGACGAGGTGGTAGCCGAGAACGGCATCGCCCCAGAAGCGGTGTTCCATCCAAAAGGCGCTGTGCAGGAGCGGGTAGTATTGCTGAGTTGCGCCGAGCGAGAACCAGATGCGCCAGAGTCCGCGGAAGGAGCGCAGGGCTGCGGAGGTGACGTGGGCATTATCGTCCCAAACGAATCCGCCTTGGAGGGCGGGCCAGTAGGCGATCAGCGTGGCGGCGACGATGGCGGGGAAGACGAAGAACGACGCGGAGACACGGCGACGCGGCGACGCGGCGATCCGCACCTTCGTACGGGATTGTGCAGCAGCAGGCACTGTGACTCGTGGCGCAGGCACCCTTGCCAGCGCAGGCGAGCGAAGCTCGCCTCTGAAGTTTGGCCATTTCCGTAGGGCAGACGATCGTTTTTTGTCGTCTGCCACGGCGAACGAAAGCTCGCCTTGCCTGTGATGGAGGGCGGGCTTCAGCCGGCGCGGGGCTTTAGCCGCGCTGTTCCGGATGGGTAAATACGATGTTAACGACTCTCGGCTACGTGGACCAGCCGGTCAATGCTTTCCATGATCTGGGCGAAGCGCTTGTCGCGCTTCTTGTTTGCCGCAGCCATCCGCCTATTTTCGAGAGAGGTTAACTTCAAGATCCGCACGGTGGCTTCGTGGTTCTTCTTCAGACGCTTCATGCGTTGTTCGAAGGTCATTCGCCGCCTTCCAGGTGGGTGATGCGATGCTCACGAATCCCCGCTATGTGCAGGAGCCTGGCCACTCCCTCCATGATCTCGCCCAGGCGTTTGTCAAAGTCATACCGACACTATGCCACGGGGCGGGACAGACCACAAAAAACGATGGTCTGTCCCACGGGGACGATATTACGGGGCGGACTGGATGGTCTGGACGGCGCAGCCGACGGTGGTTCCGCAGGAGTTGCCGTTCAACGTGGTGGAGTAGTAGATGTTCTGCGCGCTGGCCAGGGAGTTATCTATCACGATGCCGCTCGGTCCGCCATTGGCCTGGATGCTGCCGGTGGTTACAGTGCTAGGGCTGACCACTCCAGCGGTTACGTCAAAGCCCAGCACCTGGCCGACCAGGGGATTGCTGACGGACATCAGCGCGCCGGCGAAGATGTAGTCGAAGGTTCCGGTGTAGAACTCGGTGACTTGCAGGCCTCCGGCGTAGTAGCCGTTGGTGTAATTGGCGGCTATGGCGGGGCCAGTGGTGATCGTGCCCATGGTGCCCGAGGTCATAGCGATCTGGTAGAGCGTGTTGTTTAGCGGTCCGGTGCCGCCGGCCACGTACATGTTGCCGGTCCCGGAATTGTAGTAGTTATTGTCGAAAGCGCCGGAGAGCATGAACTCGTAGCCCGCGCCGACTTGGGCTTCGGTGCCGGCGGCGGCGTTCCCGAAATTCTCGGCGAATTGGAAGACGCCGGCGCACGGGCCGCTGGTGCAGGCCGTAGTGTTATCCGCGCCGACGAAGGCGAAGGCTTGGCCGGTGCTGGGGTCGACGATGGGGCTATCGACGATGCCGTATTGGTAATCGAGCTGGTGCGATTGGAAGACTTTGGTGGTGGAAGCCAGAATGGAATAGAGGTATCCGCAGGAGCCGGCCGAGTTGGTGGCGGAGGGTTCGCAAGTGGACGCGTAGTTCAGCAAATAGTCGCCCACGAAGACGAGGCCGGTAGTGGCATCGTAGACAGGGCTGCCGAGTGCGCCGCCGGTGGTGGCGGAGCTTACGGCGAGGGGATATTGAGTGGTGGTTTCGATGGGGGTCCCGAGAAATACGCCGGTGAACTGGTGGAGCCTGCCGTTGTCGTCGCCAACGTAGAGGGTGTCGGACGAGTAATCGTAGAACGGCGAGGAGTACGTGTCGCTGTTGCCGCCGCTAAAGGCGATGGTGGTTTGGCAGGGGGCCGTGCAGCCGAGATACGAGGCTGGCGCGACGGCGGTCGGGGTGGTGGGGGCGCTGGCGGATCCACCGTCGTTCGTCGTTCTGACGACGACCAAGCTGGCGGCCGATCCGGAGTTGCCCTGGATGAACGCGATCTGGGTACCATCCGCCGATAGATCGACCGAAGTGCCGACTGCGGCCGTCCCAGTGTTGTAGCCGAAATACGCCGTGGGCCCGGTGCAGGCCGCGTAGATATTGTTGTACGCCACCACGGTCGCCTGCGTGCCGCTGCCGCCGAGGCCAGTATTGTAAATGGCAAGGTCGGTGGCGCATGGCGTGGCCGTCTCGGTGAAGGTAGCCGGGAACTGGCCGACGCCCGTACTGCCGTTGGCGCCGATGGTTTCGCTCCAATCCTGATGGAAGCGTTTCTTGCCCTTGCCGTTCGGGACGGCCTCCTTGCCGGTGGGCGGAATCAGCGCCTTATTGATGCCGCGGGGCAGCGGTCCGCCCTTGTACTCGGGAAAGACCACCGTGGGGTTGGGGCGTTCGGTGACCGCGAGCGCCGCGGGCAGCGACGGAGGGGCAACCATGGCGGCGCGCAGCTCCTGCTGGATGATGTAGCGCGGATCCTTCAGCAGCTTTTGCAGGCGCGCTGCCGAGACGTTCTTGCCGGGCTTGGAGAAGACCAAATGATGCATGGACCAATCCTTGGGGACGCCGCGTTTCTTGACGTCCTGCCCCGACAACATGAGGGCGGAGCCGAGTAGGAGGACCAAGGCTACGGCCGTGGTCCACAGCTTGGAATGCGTAAAATGTTTCGTCATCTGATTGCTCCTCGTGATTCGATTCATCAAAAATTGATTCCTTTTCATGTGGGTCACCATGCGGTGTTCATCACCAGGTTATAGGCGTTGACGCTGCCTAAGCCAGTGGCAAAGTCCCAGCCGGGAGTGGCGCCCCAGGCTGGCGCATAACCGGGCGCCGGAGTGAAGAAGGTCAGGTTTACCCCGCAGGTGGCGGCGGTGGTGAAGCCGCCGCCCGAAAGGGTGCAAGTGACTGGCTGTCCGGGAGAATACCCTCCGAGGCCGCTGACGGACACGTTGGCTACTCCGGTGGTAGTGGTGGTGGCGGCGATGATAGCCGTCGAAGCGCTGGAGACGGTGAAGGTTCCGCCGTTTGTGGTCGCGCCCAGGGTGAGCTTGGTCGTCGCCAGCCCGCTGCCGGTGGTGGAGACGATGTAGGCCGAAGCGTTGGGGTTGGCCGTCTGGCCGGTGACGACGCAATTGACATCCGCGCATTGCTGCGGGTTGGCGTTTATGACCGCCATCAGATTTTGCATTGTGGCGGCTTCCTCTCCCGTCGTGCTGCCAACGGCGCTTGCGCAGCCGGAGACCGCGCATCCCTCGAACTGGTTGACAAAGGTGGGCGCCGCGTCGAGCACGCATGTATAGCTAACGGATCCTACGGTGACGGTATGGCCCGTACACGAGCTGGTGGCCAGCTTCGTGCCGTTAGTCAGGGTGCTGACTTGGCCCCAGATGGTTGCGCAGGTCGCGGTCTGTCCTCCCGCGAAGATCGTTCCGCCGGTCGGGTTGAGATACGGCGTGGTGTAGGCTGAAACACCGCCAATGGCGCAGTTAGGCGCGCTGGAGTAGCCCGTGCCGGGCGCGCTAATGGTGAGCTGGGGGGGTTGGCTGCTTTCAACGCCATATTGAGCGACACCCGCGGCAGTCGGAGGCGCATAACAGCCTGACTGCGCGTTGCCGTTATATTTGCAGACCACGTCGATATCGCCCGCAGTGATATCGTTGAACACGCACGAGGACTCTAATCCCCGGCGCCCCGGCTGGTTGACGGAGTAGCAGGCGCTGTTGCCGCTGGGGCCGAATTCGGCGTTCGCGATCAAGTAGTAGGTCGGGTTAGGATTGCCGACCTTGGTGAGGCCCCACTTCTCGTTGACCAATGCCTGGACGGCAGCCAGCGTCGGCGTAGCCACGGAAGTGCCCCCAAAGCCGCTCCAGGTGCTGGGCGCGCCGGCGCAGGAAGTGCCGCCGTTGGTGGTATCGGAGTAGCAAGTGACCATGTAATGTCCCCAGAAGCCGTTTGAGGCAAACATGGAAACGTCCGGAATGTCACGCACGCCATCGGCGGGGTTACCGAAGATGCCGGACTGGAACGAAGGCTTGGCATACCCCACGCACGTTCCGTCTGCCTCCGCTTCGTCGGCTTGGTCGTTCCCTCCCCCGCCGGTGGCGCAGCTACTCGGGCCGCCAGAGGCCGCGCCGGCGCTGATGAACGCGTTATTGGTGGTGGCGGTGGTGCTGTTGCAGAAGCCAGTAGTGCCGTATGGGGTGGCGTAACCCTCCAGGTGGGTGATCAGCCAGCCGGCGCAGGAATCGTTCCACGGAATCTCGGGTATGTACGATAACGCCGAGCCGTATTTCGAGGTGTTGCTCGAGCTCCAGTAAGTGCTTACCGGGAGCCCGCCCTCAGCGGCGTTGTACGTATCCATGAAGTCGGTGCCGCCCACCGCAACGTTATAGATCGTTTCACCCCATCCCGTGACGCCCAGGCCAGGCAGCGCCACATCGTCTGTAGGCGCGCCGAAGAGGTTCTCGCAGGTGGAGCTGCCTTCGTCGCCGGTGGAGACGAAGATGGATACGCCCGCCGTCGCGCCGGTGTGGAATGCCGTGTTGTACGACGCATTGGCGGTCGCGCCGTTGAATGCCTCGCACTCGCCGTAGCTCATGCTGATGATGGCTGGCGGAGTGCCGGAGTTGACCAGGTTCTGGACCGCATTCAGGGGGCCTTGGCTGCACACCGCCACCACGATGGTCGCGTTGGGTGCAATAGCGCTGGCAATCTCCGCATCCAGGTCCGCCTCGCCGTCCGCGGCGTTAGTGGCATTGGTGCAAGCGGAGCTGCCGGCCGGATTCGAGGCAGTCACCGTGCCCGTATACCCGGTGAGAAAAGTACTGCGGTAGGTGGCTACGTCGGTGCTATAGGTCGCGGAGGACTCGACCACCGTGATGGTCTGGCCTTTACCGTTGATTCCTTGCCGGTAGAGAGGATTCAGGTTGTAAATGGTCTGGAAGTCCGCCGGCACGAGGCCGTAGCAGTTAGAGCCGCAGCCGGAAAACGTATAATTGCCGCGGGGCACCAGGTGCGGGTGCGGCTTGAAGTCGTGCATGGCCACCACGCCGACCACGGCGGACGTGAGCGCGCGCGGAATTCGCGGATCGCTCATGTTGGCGAAGTGTTGCTCGCCGTTCACATATAGCTTGTGGATCTCGGTGTGGAAGGCTTGGCGGATTTGGCCCGCCGTGCCGGAGAAGCTGATCACCATTTTGTTGGGTTGCACGCCATCGACGGTGAAGCCGTGCGACTCAAGCCATTTCGAGACGGTGTCGATATCTTCCTGCGCCACGCCGAACTTCTCGCCCTGTTCCGCCGCCAGCATCCAGTGGCGGAAGTTGGGGGAGTTTTTGTCGGTGAGCGATTCGGTGAACTGGGCGAACTCCGCCTCCAATTGGGGCGACCGCTTCAACTGCAGCATCATCTGCGGCATGGCGAAGCTGTCGTCCACGCGGCCGCGGTCGAATTTGGGGTTAGCCTCCGGACGCGTGTTGCGCCAGAGCCGGACAAGCTGGGTTTCGTCGATCCGCTTGGTGATCAGGATGCGGGAATTATCGCCGAAGACGGGCGTGTAGAGCAGCAGGCCCAGGGCGACGAGGGCTCCCATCGTGAGGGCGACGGAGAGCCTGCGAATATTCGATTGGCTGAGATTCATGTTCGCTTCTCCTCTCTCTCTATTCCTATGAGGTTTTCCTGTTCTGGTGGCAGCCGGACTGGGTGGTCTGGACCTTGCCGCAAGTCAGCGCCGAGGTTTCAAAGACCCGCTCGTAGCGCAGGGCGGGCTTGTTATAGGGTTTCTTGGTCCGGGTGGCGCCGGGCCGTTTGAATCGCGTGTTGCTTTCTTCCGTTGGACTCATATGTGACTCCTAACAAAATTGCTTTACCATGCTGTGTTCATCACCAAGTTATAGGCGTTGACGCTGCCCAGGCCGGTGGACATGTCCCATCCGGGGTTGGTGCCGTAGGCCGGCTGATAAGTGGAACCCGCGACGGTTCCGACGGAGGCGGTACAGGTTGCGCCGGAACCGCCGCCGCCGGTGATGCTGCAGGGGGTGGTGCCGAAGTAACCCGAGCCGCCCGCGGAGATAGTGAGCAAGGTAATTGCGCCGCTCGCGCCGTTGCTGCCGCCGCTGAAGGTGACGTCGGCGACGACGCTGGAGGCCAGCGTGAAGTTCCCGCCCGATCCCGGGGTCTTGGCGGTCAGAGTGTCGGTGCTGCTGGAATTGGTGGCCGTGACGGCGGCGTTGGCGGTCTGGCCGACGGGCAGGCAAGTGTCGCCGCTGGTGCACTGCGTGGAGACGGCGTTGATGACGGCCTCCAGGTTCTTCGCTGTGTCGCTGCGGTTGGTTGAACTACTGCTGCTGGCGGTGTGCAGCTCGACCTGGTTGACCGCCGTGGGCGTGCCCACGACAAAGGTGTATGTGGTGGCATTGATGGACACCGTGCTGCCGGCCCAAGACGTGGCCACCGTTCCGGCAACTCCGAACGAACCTGTGGCTGTGGAACTGCCAAATCCGGCTGCGCAAGTCGCGGGTGCCACTGTGCCGGTATAGAGGGTAACGCTGAACGGGCTGACATACGGCTGCTGCGTGGCCGCTGCGCCCAGGGTGCAGGTGGGTGTGCTGTTATAGCCGCTGCCCGCGTTGGTGATAGTGATGCTGGAGGTGCCGCCCATCACGCCGACGCCGTGAGAGCCACCGTCCAGGTAGCAACTGCCGGCAGCGGTGCCAGCCGTGCAGTTGGTGTCGATATCGCCCTGGGTCACGTCGTTAAAGACGCAAGTGGAACCTAAGCCGCGGCGCCCGACCGGCGCATTTTGGGTCTGACAGTTGGCGGCGCTGGAGGAGTTGAACTGGGTCTTGGCGATCGAGTAATAGGTGGGATTCGGATTGCCCTGTTTACCCCACTTCTGATTAACCAGCGCCTGGATACCGGCCATCAGCGGCGAAGAGAAAGAAGTCCCGCCGTAGCCGCTCCAAGTGGGTGCGCCCGGGTTGAGCGTGCCGAAGATATCGATTGGCAGCGTGCAGGGGGCGGTGCCGTAGTCGGCCTCGTCGTAGTTGGTGGTGTCCGACCAGCAAGCCACATAGAAGTGGCCCCAGGTGCCGATGGCCGCGAAGAGCGAGACGTCCGGAATATCGCGCACGCCGTCGGCGGGATTGCCTGGGAAACCCTGCTGCCAGGTGGGTTTGGCGTAACCCTGGCAAGTGCCGCTGACCACACCCGAGGTGCTAGCCACGCCGGTGGCGCATCCGCTGGGGCCGCCGCTGCCGCCGCTCACGCCGAGGTAGGCGCTACCATTCGTGGCGATGGTGCTGTTGCAGAAGCCGCTGGTCCCGTAAGTGGCGGCGAAGCCAAAGTCGTAGCTGAGCAGGTAGCTGGCGCACGAGTCGTTCCAAGGTATCTCGGGAATGTACGACAGGGCGGATCCGTTGGTGGAAGTATTGGTAGTCGCCCAGTAGTTGGTTTCGGGCGTGCCGAACTGGTCCGATTGGAAGCCATCGTAGAAATCGGTGCCGCCGACCGAGACATTATATTGCGTTTCCGCCCAGCCGGTCACGCCGATGCCGTGGGTAGCGCGCAGTTCGTCCGCGTCGCAACTGGCGGCCTCTTCGTCTCCGGCGGAGGCGAAGATGGAAATACCGCCCGCGGCCGCCGTCTGGAACGAGGTGTTATAGGCCGCATTGGCCGTCGCGCCGTTCTCCGCCTCGCACTCGCCATAGCTCATGCTCACGATGTTCGGGGTGGTGCCCAGGGCGAGCATATTGTTGAGCGCAATCAGGCCGCCGAAATTCTGGCCCGCCTCGCCCACCGACGGGCATGCGGCCACCTGGATGACTGCGCCGGGCGCCGCAGCCATCGAATACTGAACGTCGAAATTAGCTTCGCTTTCGTCGCCGTTACTGCCGGGATCCGCGCAATTGGTCAGGGGGCTGGGCTGGGGATGGATGGTCACCATGGAGCCGCCATACTTCGAAAGACCCAGAAGGCTCTGGAAGGTGGCCACGTCGTTTGAGTAAGTGTCGGAATCCTCCAGGACGGCGATGGTCTGACCCTGGCCGTAGATACCCTGGCGGTAGAGCGGGTTCATGTTATAGATAGTCTCGACGTCGGCCGGCACCAGGAGATATTCGCCGGCATCGTAGGGGTCGGTGAATTTCGGACGGCGCTTGCCCCGCTTCAGCATGGGATGCCCGTGGAAGTTGTGCAACGAGGTCGGCCCGGCTACCGCGCCCGCCAGCGCCACGGGGATCTTGGGGTCGCTCATGTTGGCGGCATACGCCTTGCCGTTCACTTCCAGGTAGTGAATTTCGGTATGGAAAGCTTCACGCACCGCGCCGGCGGTGCCGGAGAAATCCATAAGCATGCCGTGGGGATAGATGTAACCGACCGTGAAACCGTGGGATTCGAGCCAACTCTTGACGATCTGCAGATCCTGCTTGGTGGGGCCGTACTTATCGCCGATTTCCTGCTCGGTGAGCCATTTATGATAATTGGGCGACTTCTTGTCGGTGAGCTGCTCGATGTATTGGCGCAACTCGGACTCGGCCTGCGGGGAGCGCTTCATCTGCAGGAACATGTGCGGCATGGCGTAATCGTCCGGGACGCGGCCGCGGTCGTTTTGGCGGGTAGCTTCCGGGCGGGTGTTGCCAGAGAGGGCGACGAGGTTATGCTCGTCGATGGGATCGGTGATGAGGGTGCGGGGGAAATCGCCGAAGATGGGCGTATACAGCACCATGGCGAGGGCGAACAGAGCCAGGGTAGTGAGAACGATCGACCAATTGCGCGTGGCGCGGGCGCTGAGGTTCATGCGTTGGGGTGGCCGCATTAGGATGTTTTCCTATTCTGGTGGCAACCGGACTGGGTGGTTTGGACTTTGCCGCAGGTGAGGGCGGAGGTTTCGAAGACCCGCTCGTAGCGCAGGGCGGGTTTTTGATAGGGCTTGCGGGCGTTCGGCCCGATTTCTGGCTGGCCGGTCACCCGGTGCGTCTGTTTCGTATGGCTCATCTGTAGCTCCTGGTCTGGCTCATGGTTGTCATACAATGTTTACAGGGATCGGGTGGGGTGCGCCCGTTACGGTCGTAGGCTGACATGGAATGCAAGTTCCCATTATTATAAGACTGAACACAAGCAAAGGCTAGGGGCTTATGCGGTTTATTGCGTCATAGATGAAAAAAATGTACTTACCAGGACGGTGTAATTCATGTCTACGAATGTATGACGCGCATCTTAGGACGTATACATTGAAAGCGCGCGTCATACAATCGGGTTAGTGCGGGCGAGCGACGCTCACCGGGGCCGATTTGCAATCGGCCCGCAGGACCAAGCGGGGATAAATCCCCGCGCCGGCTAAAGCCGGCCCTCCAAACAGGCCTGGAGGCCCGCCCCACAGGGGGGAAGTGTCTACCAAGCCGTATTCATGATCAGGTTGTAAGCATTGACGGTGCCCAAGCCGGTGCCGAAGTCCCAGCCGGGAGTGGAGCCGAAGGCCGGCTGGTAACTAGTGGCCGCGGTGGCGGTGACGAGTTGCGGCGAACAGGTTGCACCGGTTCCGCCGCCGCCCGAAATGGTGCAGCCGCTGCCGCCGGAGTATCCGGACCCGCCATTAGTGACGGTGATCGCGGAGATGACGTTGCTCGCGCCTGGAGTGGTGATGGCAGTGGCGAAAGTGCTGCCACCGGAGTTGACGTCCGACAGGGCGAAATCGCCGCCCGCGCCGGGTACGGTGGCGGTCACGGTAATCGGACTAGCGGTGCCGCTGGCCGTAGCGCTGGTGTTGGCGACGGTGCCGGGTCCAAAACAGGGCGCCGCGGAGCCGCACAGAGCGGAGTTCGCGTTGATGGCCGCCGATAAGTTCTTGAGGGTATTGGTGCGGCCCGTGGTCCCGCTGGAGGTGTTCAAAAGCACTTGGTTGGCGCTGGTGAGCGTGCCGGTGGCGAAGGTATAGACAGTGCTACCGACGGTGATTGTGGCGCCGGCCCACGCTGTGGACACAGTACCCGAGGACAGCGTGACGGTCCCGATCTGACTGCTGGACCCGACTGTGGCAGTACAAGTCGCTTGTGTGCCGCCCGGCCAGATGAGATTGCCAAATGGATTGTAAGGGCTTAAGCCGGCAGGCGCGGCGAGAGTGCAAGTAGGAGTGCCCGTGTAGTTCAAGCCTTGGTTAGTGATCGTGATAGTACCGATCGGGCCGAGCGTGGTGGAGCCGTTGGCGCTGCCATCGAGATAGCAGCCGGCGGGATCGCTGCTGGAGGTGCAGTTTACTTCGATATCGCCCTGGGTTACATCGTAGAACACACAGTCGGTCCCGAGGCCGCGGCGGCCGGACGGCTGGTTGATGGAATAGCAATTGCCGTTGCCGGATCCGCCAAACTCGGCGTTAGCGATGGCGTAGTAAGTGGGGTTGGGATTGCCGGTCTTGGTTTTCCATTTCTCGTTGACCAGAGCCTGTATGGCTGCCGAGACGGGCGAGGAGATCGAGGTTCCGCCGTAGCCGGCCCAGTTGGGCAGGTCACCCGCGGTGCAGGGCGCGCCCTCGTCGGCGACGTGGCTATAGCAGACCACCACGTAGTGACCCCAAAGTCCGTTGGCCGCGAAATTGGAGATGTCCGGGATATCGCGGACGCCGTCCGCGGGGTTGCCAAAGATCCCCTGCTGCCAGGATGGCTTGGGATATCCGGCGCAGGAACCGCTGACTACGCGGGAGGTGGCGACGGTTCCGGTGGCGCAGCCGCTAGGGCCGCCGCTGCCGGAGCCCGTGTCGAGGTAGTCGTCTTCGGTGGTGGCTACCGTGTTTTGGCAGAAGCCGCTTGGGCCATAGCCCGTGGGGAAGCTCAGAAAGTTGTAGATCTCGAAGTTGGAGCAAGAATCGTTCCAGGGAATTTCCGGAATGTAGGACATGGCGGAGCCGCTCGACGGCAGGTTGCCGTCCGCTATTAATCCACCAGCGGGGTCGATCTCGTTCGCCTGGGTGCCTTCCGTCACCGTAATGGTTCCAGGTGCAACCGCCGTGATGGTGAAATAACCGTTATTCGCGGTGGTCACGAAGCCAGTGGCCAGCAAAACCTCTCCCACGGCCGGCGCCGCGCCGGTGTACCCGGAATAGCTGTAAACGGCGGTCGCCCCAACGACGGCTACGCCGGTCAAGGTTACGCTGGTTTGCGATTGATTCCAATATTGGGCGTTGGTGCCCAGGTAACTGTCCTCGAAGTCGGTGCCTCCCACGGAAACGTTATACGGCGTGGACGTGTATCCGCTGACACCGATGCCGAATGTGCTGAAGTCGGCGTCCGCGGAGCAACTGGTGGCGCTCTCGTCGCCCGAGGAGACGAAGATAGACATACCCGTGGCGACGCCGGTTTGGTAGGCGGTGTAGTACGCCAAGTTGTTGGCGGCACCGTTGGCGGTTTCGCATTCGCCGTAGCTGATGCTCATGATGGACGGGATGGTGGTGCCATTTGTCCCGTTCACAAGGTTTTGGATGGCGGTCAGCACGCTGGTGCAGGTGGCCAGGTTGATAGTGGCATTGGGCGCGATGGCTCCCGCGATCTCGGCGTCTATATTGGACTCGGCGTCGTCGGAGTTGTCGCCCGGGTCGGAGCAGCCGCCGGGATGAGTAGTCTCAAACGTGCCGGAATATTGACTGAGGAAGGTGCTGCGGTAGGTGGCGACGTCGTTACTATAGCTATCGGAATTATCCACCACGACGATAGTCTGGCCTGCGCCTAGGATGCCTTGCCTATATACCGGATTGAGGTTGTAGATGACCTGGTAGTCCGCCGGCACCAGGACGTTGCCGTCGGCGGGAGACGTGGGGAAAGTGGAATTGGGACCGTAGCCGCCGTAGGTGTATTTGGGCTTCCTCTTGAACATCGGGTGCGGTTGGAAGTCGTGCAGCGCCGCGACGCCCGCCACCACGTCGGCGAGCGCCGCCGGGATGCGCGGATCGCTCACGTTGCCGAAGTGTTGCTGGCCCTTCACCTCGAGGTAATCGATCTGCGTGTGAAAGGCGTCGCGGATCTGGCCGGCGGTGCCGGAGAAAGCGATCACCATGCCGTTTTCATAAGTGTGCTCGACGGAGAGTCCGTGCGACTGCATCCAGCTTCGGATGGTAGCCAGATCCTGCTGCGCCGAGCCATAGCGTTCGCCAATCTGCTGGGGGGTGAGCCATTTGCGGAAGTTAGGAGAAGACTTGTCGGTGAGCTCATCGATGTACTGCTTGAACTCGGATTCGAGCGCAGGGGCGCGCTTGAGCTGGAGCTGGAGGTCCTGCATGGGGAAGGTATCCGGCACCGCGCCACGGTCGTGTGCGGCGGTGGCTTCGGGACGGGTGTTGCCCGGCAGCGTGACGAGCTTGGATTCGTCGACGGTTTGGGTGATGAGCGCGCGCGGCGTCTCGGCGAATGCCGGCGTGTGCCGCGCCGTCCCAAGAGCCAGCAGAGCCAGGGCTGTGAGGTTGATACGTTGAAGCTGTCGCATTAGGATGTCTTCCTATTCTGGTGGCAGCCCGACTGCGTAGTCTGTACCTTTCCGCAGGTGAGGGCGGAGGTTTCGAAGACTCGCTCATAGCGCAGAGCGGGCTTTTGGTAGGGCTTGCGGCCGCTCGGTCCGATTTCCGGCTGGCCGGTTACCTGGTTCGTTTGTTTAGTGTGGCTCACTATGCTCCTGACTGTAATGCAAAGGTTTAGACAACTTGGTGGAGGCGCGATCGATGGCGGACCCCGGCACGGAATTGCAAGCTCAGATCATTATAAGACCTTGCATGGGTGAAAGCTTGGAGTTTGCCAGATTTATTGCGGTGGGAAATGAAAAAAAGTACTTGCTAGGACGGTGTAATTCGGCGTCTACGAATGTATGACGCGCCAAAGGCCAGCAGAGAGGTGGCGAAAATGGTCGATAGCGTTTCATGGGACCTCCGGTGGCCGCCTTAAAGGCGGCCTGCAGCCAAAATTGGCTGCCCCACATTCCTAAGCGAAGATGGCATCGACGGCCAAATTGCCCGCGAACGGATCCGGCGGAATCTTGGAGGGAGAACGCACCTCAATGACGATATCCGGCGCACCGCGGATACTGTCTTCGGGATCGTGTTCCGGCAGAGGGCGGAAAGCCATCTCCACGTCCACCAGGCTTCCGGGTTCCGCGACGGTCTCCAGGGGTCTGCGCAAGCCGCGCTGGATCAACGAGTGTTTGAGCTTGGGCCGCGTCACGGTAACGATTTTTCCGTGCCGAAGTTCGTGGACACCCCGGAGGCTTCGGGGAGTTTGCGGAAGTCCTCGACCGTCAGTTGATAATTCGTTGCGTGGCTTCTCCGCGCCCTTATCTCGGCACTTTGGCGCGGTTCATCGAAGCCATGGGCGGCGAGTTGGAGATCCGCGCGGTGTTCCCGGAGGGGTCGGTGCGGCTGAAGCGGTTCGGGGAGCGGGCGGATTCTTCGCATATGAGGTGAGAGGCGAAATCCGTCTCCGCCCGGCAGAAAAGACGTGGGATAATAGAGATTATGAGTGAGCGCCTGATCATGACTCGATTGGTGCGCGGCCATGCGCCGGGACGCGAGTTCGATATCGCGTTCTGGCAGGCGCTGGGCCCGCGGCGGATTCTGGAGGCCGCCTGGGATCTGGTGGTAACCGCGGCTGCCGTGAGGGGCGTGCATCAAGATCAACTCCGACTTCAAAGATCTGTTACGCGGCTTCAACGCGGCCGGCGTGCGGTACCCGATCGTGGGCGGCTACGCAGTGATGGTGCACACGGAGCCACGCTATACGAAGGACCTGGACCTCTGGGTGGAACCGGTCGAGCCTAATACCCACAAACTATTCGCCGCGCTAGCCGAATTTGGCGCGCCGACCCAGGACATCCAGCCCAGCGATTTCACGGAGCCGGAGGTGTTTTTCCAAATTGGCATGGAGCCGGTGCGTGTGGACATTATGACGTCCGCTTCCGGGCTGGACTTCGTTTCCGCGTGGGAGCGCAGGGTCATGGTCGACTTCGGCGGGGAGTCCGCGCCGGTGCTGTGCCGCGCGGACGTGCTGGCGTCGAAGATTGCGGCGGGCAGGCTTCGCGAGCGCAGGGACGCCGAGAAGCTGGCGCGGGGCAAATCATAGCTTTCGAGCGCCGAAGCCGCGGACTTCGCGATGAATCGATTCGATTCGTTCCCATTTCCCGTCTTACGCAACGGAAACGACCAAGCGCCCCTGCGTGCGGCTGCGTGGCGCCGGCTTGACGACAATATGCACATCCCGGCCCAACCGCGTCATGCATTCCAATAGGCGATGCTCCGAAATTCCACGAAAATGCCCTTTCAATAGCGCGGAAACCTTGGGCTGGGTCAGGCCCAGAATCTTGGCGGCATCCGCTTGCGTCAGCGCCCTCCGCTGGACGATCTCGCCAATCTTGGCCGCCAGTTCCGCTTTCACCAGCATGCCCGCACTGTCGGCATAGCCGAGGTCGGCATAGACATTGCCCGAACCTTGCTCGACCGGTATTCCGCGCACGACTCGCTGTTTCTTCATGGCAATGGCTCCCTCGCCAACTGTTCCGCGATTTTGAAACGCAGGCGGATCAAGTCGATATCGGCCTTCGGCGTGGCCGCCCCACGCTTCGATTTCTTTTGGAACACGTGCAACACGAAAACGGCAACGTCGAACCGTACTGTGTAGACGGCTCGATACGTGCTCCGATCCCAATCTTCAACAACCTCCAACACGCCGGCGGAACCAAAGCCCTTGAGGGGCTTCGCCTGCTCGTGCTTCTTCCCGGCCTGAGCGAGGTAAAGGGCAAATCCAAACAGATCTTCGACCGGCTTGGGCAGGGCTTCCAGGTCCCGCTTGGAGCTCCCCACCCAGTGAAGCGGCTTCAGGCGTGGAGCACCCTCGTTCATATTATACCCAGATTGGTTATACCCAGATTGGCATAAATCAGGCGGGCGGGAACTCTACGAGAAGCGGGATCGCAGCCTCGACCGTTCGGACGTACCGCAGTTGCCGCCCGTGCAGTGGGCGAAGGGGATGGTGGGGAAATACTATCGTCCCCTGAAATCGCAGGTTTCGTTCCGCATCGACAGCGATGTGCTGGCTTGGCTGAAGGGAAGGGCCAGGGGCGCCTGAGCCGGATCAACGCGATCCTGCGGGAGCGCATGGTTCAGTGCCTGCAAAATCAGATCCTCGCGCCGAAGCACGGCTGGTCCCTGGCAAGAAGTGTGCCGGGCGCCGCGCCACGCCCCACGAGCTTGAACGTGCCGAAGTCTTTGCACCACGCTCCGTCCGGTACCTCGGGATTTGTGGAGATCCAATTCATCAGCTCCACCATGTCGTCCTCTGTGATCTCGCGCGTACGCAGCCGATCATACATGTGCTCCCGGAGGCTGCGGGGAAGGCGCAACCAATCGATGTGGGGCATGCGTCAGGCGTCGGGGTAGTCCACGCCGAAGACCATCTTTTCAATTTGCTTCCACTGGCCGAGGGCGTGGCTTCCGTTAGGTTCGGACTGGAATTGCCGAATCAGTTCACGGAGCTTACGTTCTCTAGCTTCCCCGACACGCTCCACCAGGGTTTCAACGGACTGCAGCATGTTCACCATTTCGCCGCTCTTCAGAGTTTCGGCGGCTTCGGCGAGCGTTTGCGGTCCTAGCGACCGCACCGCTTCGAGAACGCAATCGACGGGCACGAGGATGGAGCCATCCTCCCGAAGGTGACCCATCCTGAGAACCGCGTCGCCGAATCGTGCGCGCATGCGTTCCGCGTCGGCGGGTGGGATGGTCAGGTCTTTTTGGGCGATCTCTTCAATGAATTGAATGAAGGTTAGCATGACCGGTATTTACCGTCCCGCGCGGAGGCTCGGCTTTCGCTTTGCCGTGACTTCATTATACCGGAGCGCCCGTGAAGGAGTGGAATGCCTGGAACCTTCGAGAGCCGGAGAGGGTATATCGTGCCGCGAAATCGCAGATCAAAAAGCAGAATTGGCCGCCGATGAACCCCGCATGGCCGGGGACCGGCCACCCGTAGAACATGAAAAAGGGCTCGAGTTGTCGCATAATGGCATTGTCCGGGCGCAAGGAACGTTCTGCGTATTGGTGGCGCAAGCCCCGTTGATGAACCTGGTCCGGCCGACGTCGAACGCACCCTAGAATGAGCCTCGGCTCGCGGAACAACTTGTAAGTTGAATATGCGTCGGCCTGCGCCTTGGGCAGGAGGCAAATATGATTTCAGCGGTAGTCGAATGTTGCTCCGGCATTGATGTCGGCAAGAAGCTCATCGTAGTGTGCGTGTTGAAGGGTCCTGCCAATGGGGACGCGCAGGCCCAAATCCGCAAGTTTGGGGCCACCAACGAGGTGTTAAGCGAGTTGCGTGAGTGGTTGGTGAACTGCGGTTGCACGCATGTGGTCATGGAGAGCACCGGAGAATACTGGAGACCGATATTCAACGTGCTTGAAGAAGCGGAAAGCCTGCAAATCGTTTTGGCGAATTCGCAACAAGCGAAAGGCTTGCGGGGACACAAGACGGACCCGGAGGATGCGCACTGGCTGGCGCATTTGTTGCGGCATGGAATGATCCGCCCCAGCTACATTCCGCCGAAAGAGATCCGGGAGTTGCGGGATCTGACGCGCCGACGACGGCAGTTGGTGCGCACTGGAGCTCAGGAACGCAATCGCGTACAAAAGGTGCTGGAAGGGGCCAACATCAAGCTGGGGAATGTGCTGAGCGACGTATTCGGATTGAGCGGCCAGTTGATGCTGGAAGCGCTGCTGGAAGGCAAGTCCACCCCAGAAGAAATCGCACAGTTGGCGCAGCGCGGTGCCAAAAAGAAGATTCCCCAGATTCGGGCGGCCATCGAGGGCCATCGGATGACGGGGATGCAGGCGAAACTGATTGGTTACTCGCTGGACCATATGGCGTTCCTGGAAGAGCAAATACTGGATCTCGACCAACAAATCGGCACGCATATTCGGGCATCGGAGTTGCAGCGGCAGCACCAGATCCTGCAAACCATTCCGGGTGTGAAGGAGGAGGCGGCCTCCAGTCTGCTGGCAGAATTCGGGCCGGACACGAAAGTGTTTGGGAGTGGCGCCAAGTGCAGCGCTTGGTCGGGGGTGGCCCCCGGGAACAACGAGAGTGCGGGGCGGAAGAAACGAGCTCCCGCGCTCCGGGGCAATCCCTGGGTACGCTCCACGTTGGTGGAATGCGCTTGGTCAGCGTCGCGCAAAAAAGACTCCGAGTTTCGCCAGCAATATGAGCGGCTCAAACCACGCTTAGGGCACAAACGGGCGATTGTGGCAGTGGCTCATGCACTGACACTGACGGTCTTTGAAGTTCTTTCCACGGGAGAGCCGTACACCAAACCCGGTGCGAATCCGATGCCCCAAACTAAGGCCGCCAAGCTAATTCGGCACCACACCAGGAGGCTGAAGACTCTACGCAATCGCCTTCATAACACGGACTAAACCCCTAGCAGCCCGGTTGTTGCCACAGTATTTTTCGGAACAACGCCGATAAGACAGACCCAAACCCTGAGCCGAGTCAATGGGATAATGCGGGAGCGGATGAAGAGGAGCGGCATTCCGGGTGGGTGACTCGTTTGCGAATGTACGACGCAGTTTGTGGTGTTTACGCGACAGTGCGCGTCATACATGCCGGCACTCCCGATTTTCCGCATTTTCCATTGGGAGAGCGAACTCCGCTACGAGTCGGGTCGGCCGGCGGGGCTGGAAGCCCAGCGCGAGCTTAAGCCCGCCCTCCATTTATGGGTTTGATTGCTGTGTCTGGACGGCGCACCCGGGGCCGGCGGTGTTGATTGTGGTGCAGCTTGTATTTAATAGTGTCGAGAAGTAGATATTGCCGCCCGTGCCTGGGTCGTAGTCCACCACGATGCCGCTGGTGCCGCCCTCCTCAGCTATCGCGCCAGTAACCCCCAGGGACTCGATTGTGCCGATCGAGCCGCTGGTGACGTTGAAGCCCATAGCGCAGCCGATGGTTAGGCCTGGGCTGGTGCAGCCAGTGGCATTGCCGAAGGCCAGCACGCTCAGGAAAATGTAGTCGGTGCTGCCATTGAGGTACTCCGTGACCTGGAGCCCGGAGGCGTAATAGCCGTTCGTGTAATTGTTGGCCACAACTGGGCCAGCGACGCTGGTGGCGCTCATGACGCCGCTGGTGATGGTGACCTGATACAGGGTGTTATTGCCCGGGCCGGTGTTGCCGACCACATACATATGCCCCGTTGGAGGGTCGCTCGACGTGAAGTAGGCGTTGTCGAACGTGCCCGACATCATGAATTGCGACCCGACCCCCACTTGGGCCTCGGTGCCGCTGCTGCCGGCGGAGAAGGCAGTTGGGTAGACCTCGAATTGGTAGACGCCGGCGCAGGGCACGTCGAAGCCGCCGGTGATGCCGCAGTTTGTACCCACCGAGTATCCCACCGCGGATGATTGGGTTCCGGCGCTTGCCGTCAACGTCAACGACGTGGTCGAGGAAACCGACGAAATCGTGTAGACCGCTCCATTGATCGCGATAGTCAGACCCACCCACGCGCTGCCGGTTACGAACGTACTTCCCGATACCCAGGTGACGGTAGTTGACGACGTGGTGACCGTGCCCGTGATGGTGGCGCCGTTGTTATCCGCTCCGACAAAAATGTATACCATGCCAGCGGCGGAGTCCAGAATGGGACTGTCGATGATGCCGTCGTTATAGTCCAACTGGGCGGACCTCACGATCGTCCCCGACGTCCCCGATCCAGTCGACGGGACGGAGTAGAGGTACCCGCAGGGTGCGCTCGTACTGGTGACGTAAGACTGGCAGTCTGAGTTATAACCAATGGGGTAATCGCCCACAAGGACTGCCGACGAGCTTCCGTTGTTGTAAAAGACCGGGCTGCCGAGCGAAGCATTCGCGTTCACGACTGCGGGCCAGACGCTGGCGCCGGTTGAGACGGTCTCCGTAAGGGGACCGGCGAAGGCCGGGGTGAATTGGTGAAGTTTGCCGGCATCGTCGCCGACGTAAATGGTGTCGGAGGACGGGTCGTAGTAGGGCGCGGAGTAGGTGTCTGTCGGGTTCCCGCTCAGGGCCACGGTCCAATAGCAGGGCGCGGCGCAACTCGTGTAAGCGGAGGCACTGAGGGCTGCCGTCAAGTTGCTGGCCGGGTTGCTGATACTGCATGTGCCGGTGCACGTGCTCGAGCCCCACTTTAGGAGTGTGAGGTTCGCGACGCCGCCTACGGTCTGTACGAAGTACATCTGGGTGCCAGTCCCGTCGCTGCTTCCAGGGGGAGCGTAGAAAGCGACCGAGTTCACGATTGTTCCGCCGGTATTGAATGCCCAATAGACTGTCGGACCCGTGCAAGTGGGATTACTGGTAGAAGGGTAGATATTGTTGTAGGCGATGAGGCTGGCTTGCGTGCTTGAGCCGGCCAAGCCCGTGTTGTATGCGGCGAAGTCGTTAGCGCAGCTCGGGCTGCCGAGGCTGGCCTCGTAGGTTGCAGGGAACTCGCCGAGACCAGTGGTGGCGCCGGCCGCGCCTGCGGCGCCGCTGGTGGTAGTTAGTGCCTCGCTCCAGTCTTTCTTTATTCGGTGATGGCTCGGCAGCTTTTTCTCCGGAACGACCGGGCCGGGCGGAGGGGCAATGAGAGCCTTGGCGAGGCCGTGCGGTAGCGGGCCGTTGTAGGCTGGAGCAGGGGCCTCGGGCGGCTGGCCATCGTCGTCGCCGCCGTCGTCCGCGGCGGCGACCTCCGCTGGCGCACCCGACGGCGCGCTGGCCATCAGGCTGCGCACCTCCTGCTGCATGATGTAGCGGGGATCGTTGAC
>Ga0302324_100005655_pt1 | contig 27228 bp, 22 predicted proteins | sample Palsa_T0_1_FD_201949 | JGI IMG/M metagenome (GOLD analysis project Ga0302324, IMG submission 201949) | Peat permafrost microbial communities from Stordalen Mire near Abisko, Sweden - Palsa_T0_1 | ecosystem: Environmental > Terrestrial > Soil > Palsa > Peat permafrost | place: Sweden: Abisko...
TACTTTGGTCCACGTCCCCGTGCCTACCACCGGGTTATTTCCAGCCAGCGTAGTCGACAACCCGCATACATTCTGCGTCGTTCCCGCCGTGGACACTGTCGGTGTCTGGTCAAATTGGATGGTTATATTATTGCTGCTGACCGGACAAGTTCCGTTGCTCACCGTCCAGGCCAGTGTATAGGTCGTCTCCTGTGCTCCGTTGAAGACCGTGTTGGTCTGGGTCGCATTCACAAAGCTTCCCCCCGCTCCGCTTACCACACTCCATAGTCCTGTCCCCACGGCCGGTGCCGTCGCATTCATCGTGGCCGCATTAGCGCACAATTCCTGGTTACTACCCGGTACACTCACCGACGGAGTACTATAATAATTAATCGTCACCGTGCTCGTGCTGCTCGTACAAGTCCCGTTGGCGATCGACCACTGCAATACGTAGGTTCCCTGAACACTCGCTCCCGCTGTCGTGTTATAGGTGTTTACATTCCCAAAGGTTATTATCCCTGGACCACTTACCTTGGTCCACGTCCCCGTGCCTACCACCGGGTTATTTCCAGCCAGCGTAGTCGACAACCCGCATACATTCTGCGTCGTTCCCGCCGTGGACACTGTCGGTGGGTTAACGCTCGACAACGGCCCATAAGAAACCCCCGACCCTAAATCAGCTTGTCCCGAAATACTAAAGGTTCCGCCCGCCCCGGCAAGTCTTAAAATGTCACCGGAAGTATTTGTAGTGACCGCTTGTACCTGCAAATTGGAAATCGTAAAAAAATCATTTGGCGTGGTTACCGTAACTGTAAGATCTATAGAAATGGTTGCGGAGGTAACCGTAACCGAGTTCACCGTAACATCCCCGTTGGAAGGGGTCACCGTCACAGATCCCGGTGAAACAAAAATGAAATTGTTGGGCGCTGTTAATATAAATGTGCCTGTCTGAGTACTAAAGCCTGCGGTTGCCGTTATTGTGATATTCGACAACGTTTGATCCGCTTCCCCCACGCAAAGACTTAGCGGAGAAGCGGGGGTGACTGTGCTTTGTGAATACGCGCTATAACTGTAAAAGGAAAAGAGAGGAATGAAGAGGAAAAGATAAAAAGACCTCATAGCGGAGTGTAACCTATGTAAATAGACAGAAGACCTCAAAAGTAACCATTTTTGCCTCAGAACAGTATTAATTGGCAAATTGGCCGTTTTCATTCACTTTCATCAGCACCATTTTAGGCTCGTCATTTGTGCCGGTGGCCATGGTACCTACGATGATAACCCTTCCGTTAGGCAAGACATTAACCGCGCCTATATAATCATCTCCTGCACCGCCGTAGATCACAGGAGAGCCCCAGACCAGCGAGCCACCTGTATTAAGTTTAGTGAGTAGAATATTACTATTTCCGGTCGTCGCTTCATTGGCTAGAAAATAAATAGAGGATCCACTGACCGCAAGGCTCGTCTGACTTTGCCCGGCCGTTTTCAAGTCAGTGAAAAGAAGGTCTTCCGGCATATTCGTTGACAGGGACCCATCTGTTGCATTTTGTGTGACGATGTCTAAATTCAAATCGCTGGTATTGGAACTCGTGACCCCTCCCAAAAAAAACGTTGAGCCCGACTGGGCAACTGAGCCCAATCGCGTGTTTTTGGAGCTTGTCTCCGGTTGTAAAGGAATCGTCACAATTCCTCCGCCTCCGCCTGAATTTATCGTTACCATCCAGTAATTAAAATTGGTGCCAGTTGTACCTGAAATAATCGCATTTGAATACCCAAAGCAATCAAAGAGAGAATCGCTCACCTGTATTACTTTTGTGGCAAATGTGATATTATCATAGCCAGTGCCTTGAGCCTGAGTCCACGTATTAGTGTATATGGCTAACGGGTTATTTGTAAATCGAACAAAAATCGCATCTTGCAAATTCGTAGTACCCTTAACTACATTACCAGAATACCCCGCCACAATAAATCCGCCATCCGATGTCTGAGTTACCGAATTTACGTATTCATCGCCGGACGTAGAATCGGGGAGTGTCAAAAGAGGGTAGTTCATGCTATCTATCCCTATTCCGTCTGTTGTCAGGGTCTTGATAAATATATTGTGGTCCTGAGTTACCCCTATTGGATTGGGATCAGCTATATCGCCTACAACAACTATACCCCCATCGCTTGTTAATTCAACATCTTTTGCCTGGGTTAAAGGGCTTCCTCCAAAAGTTCTTTCCCAGATAACATTGCCGTAAGCGTCCGCTTTAACTAAAAAGAATAGAATATTAGAGCTCGATGTCTGTTGGGTGGTGCCTAACAAAATGAATGTTCCATCCGGGTTCAGGGCTACATCCACTCCGGTCTGGGCTCCGCTGCCGCCATAAAATTTGAGAAAATAACTTTTCTCCGGATTGGGTACGTTGCGCGACGTATCACAACAAGGAAAGGTTATCCCCATCCCAGCAATTAAAACGAGTATATATACGTTGCTTCGCTTCATTTTTCCTCTCGCCTGATTTTCCGGAAAACACTTTTCGTTCTGGCCCTCTTGATTTTTCTGGGTTTATACAACGGCCTGACATACCCGAACGAAACAGAAAGGTTATCCAATCGAAAGTAACTATCCACATAGAAATAAAAAGGAGCATCTGGGCTATTGGCAAACTTGCCTACCTGCGCGGCGTTCGTTGGATTACCTGGAGTCGGACCATAAATATTTCTCCCAACCAGGTTGTACAATCCGGCCATGTATCGAACGTCTGCATAAAGATAATCCGTACCGATCTTGTACCGCACGCCACCCCCAAGCACCAGCGAACTGTTTAAAGACATTCGCCGGTAGGTAAATTTTTCGTCCTGGCCCGTTGATGGCACAACACTTGAACCCGTCTGCGCGTCATACTCTAGTGACCCCTTAGACCCCAACAAACTGTTGACAGCATATCCAACATATCCAAAGGGTCGGATCTGACCCTTGGACACCGTATATTTTAGATATAGCGGAACATCCATCCAATATTGCTTTTCAATAACAATACTTTTTCCGTTCAGAGAAAGGGGTAGCGAGGGCACGTTCTCAAAAATTTTAGTCGTCTTAAAAGTTTTGTATGAAAGAATGACATCTGCACACACACTCCAATGCTCGTTGATATTCCAATCCATACCACCGCCCACCATAAACCCCGGCTTTAGGATTTGTTTTGTTTTATAGGCAGTTGGGATTACTGAATTATCCCAAATCGTGCGAACAAAAGAGACATTCGCACCTATCCCGGCGTGGGGCGTAAAAATGGGTGTTGACGTAAACTTGGTACTCAGGTAGACAACATCAATCGGATCTTTTTCTTTCGTGGCCACGTACTCGGGGTCGGCACGGAGGAGTTTCAGATAACTGTCTTCGGCGGCAATCGGATCATCGATAATCAAATAGGCCTGGCTCAGCAGCAAATAAGCCCGTACGCGCTGCTCCTTGGTGAAATCGTTTTTATCCAGACAAGGTTTAAGAAGCGAAGGAATCTCGTAAAAGTGGCCGGAATTAAATTCGTCAGCAGCCTGAATTAATGTTTGCTCACATTCTGTGTTTTGCGCAGTGACCGTCCAACAACAAAAAAAAAGAAAAACGACAGTTATAGTTTTTTTCAACTGCATCCACTTTTAGAAATCCTTTATCAACAGGCTTTTGCACGTCGATTCATACTTCACCTCGTTTTCTTTTCCAACATATTTATCCCATTCGTCAAGGGTCATATTGCGTTTGAGTTGCGGGCAGATTTGAACGGCCAGCATTTTCGGATCTGTCGGCCATACACGGATCTCACCGGCATTGCAGGAAGCAATCAGATAATCCGATCCGCTTGTAAACCTGATACTCCAAATATTTCCGTTATTGTTGTCCATCACAATCGGCAGTTCTTCTTCCTTATCCACGACCCACATTTGAAGTCTTCTGTCCAGTCCGGCACTCGCCAGGAGCGTACCATCCGGACTAAACTGAATGTCTGACACTCCGGCTTTGTGACCGCCTAATTCGATGGGCTTCTTTGACGTTGTTACAAAGTCAATGATCTTGACCATGCCCTTGGTCACCATACCTTTGTCGCCCACCACTTCCGTGCCGTAGGCCAGAACCGAACGGGTGGGATGAAAAGCTACAGAAAGAATCCGGTTGGGCGCTTCGTTTTGAATGACGGTGTAGGTATTTGTTTTCAGGTCTACGAGTACTACCTCTCCGGATACGGATGCTCCTGCCAACAACGTGCCATCGGAGTTGATATCAATCGCTTTCAAATCGAATGGAAGAGTCAATAACGTCCTGCTCTCACCTGTGGCCTGATTGGTAAGGACGAGTTTTCGGTCCGTTGATGAAGAAATAAACCCGGAATTATCGGGCAAGAATTTAATATCCGTCACCTGACCCGTGTGGGCCGTCACCTTCATCCCTTTATGATCTCCCTGAGCCAAATTAAATATCTGTATAAAACTTGAATCACTTCCATTGACTAAGTATTTCTCGTCTTTGCTCAACGCCAATACCCTGTTGGGGAAAGGATTTGCACTCACCGGGGTGGGCTGAAATTGTTGCGTCAGGTAATCGCCTTTAAATATCCGGCCGTCGTTTCCGGTAGCGTAGAAGGCGCTGGATGTCCGGGAGACCGCTAACCCATACATTCTGTTCTTTAAATTGCCGGGGACCTTGATAGCATTATAGGTTAATTTGGAAAGTTTGGTAAGCGCCGAATACAGGCCACTGAATACGTAAGGGTCATGCTTCTTTCCTTCGTAAAGGGTATTGAAAAGGTATCCTTGCATAGCCGTCAAACCGGCCAGGTTTTTATCATCAATGGAAACGGATTTTGCTTCCAGAGACTGCGCAATGGAGAGCATCAACTGACGCCTGAAATCCTTGACGGCAGCATCGGCCCGTTTAAACTCCCGGGTTGCCCGGTCGCGCTCAATTCTTGCGGTGTCGCGTTGTTCATTGGCTATTTGCAAGTTTTTTTCCGCCCTAGCCTTTTCAAACTCGGCCTGAGCCAGCGCAACTTTAATCTCATCATTCGTTTTCTGCAGCTGATCATTCTGCTGCCTGATTTGCTTTTGTTGCTGATCAGCCAGTCTTGTTTTTTCTTCGGCAACCGTCCGCTGCTTCACCGCTTCATTCTTTGACACCTCTGCCCTTTTTGCCGCCTCCAATGCCTGGACGGCATTCTTCTCCGCCTTAAACTGTTGGGTTAAGCCGTAGAAGAAAAAGAAAATCGCCACAACAAGAAAAATGGCAAGAATAATGTTGGTCACCCGCGCCCTGCGCAATATCCTGCGCTGAAGCATTTCCTGGTTTTTCAACTCGGCCTCGTACGTAATGCGGCTGGTATCCAGAAAAACGATAGCCCGCTCAAAGGCTACATCATACCGTTGTGCCCAACTGCGGGTAGGCCTTTGTTTCTTTTGCCAGTTGAGGGCCAGTTGTAAATCCGGTGGGCGCCATAGTCCCGTTTTTCCAATTTGGTACATGGCCGACGCATCGGAGATCCGCTTATACATGTGGGCCGACTCAAACTCTTCTTCTACCCAGGAGCTTAACCGGTTCCAGATGCGCATTAAACTTTCGTGCGAAAGTTCGACGATCGAATTAACATTCAACGCCACATGAACTCCGGGCATCAGGAATGACCGGCCCGGCTGACGGAAATGTTCCACCACTTTGATCACTTCCGTTTCGGAGGCATCTGCCAATTCTGCGACAAGGCCAATTTTACAAGGCCTGCGCATTCCCTGATTCTCCAGGTTTTTTTCGGTGATGCTTTTAAAGAGGGTTTCTGCAATCTCTTTTTCACGCGAAGTAAGTTCATCGTAGGCTTCGTTGGCGTGCAGGGAAAGTGCCTGCGTGATTTTCCCGATCGCATTATAATGCCGAATGTCAATCAACTCCCCCGGATCGTGGCTGGCCACCCAGTAGTCCCAGGTACGCATGAGGGCATGTTGGAGAATGGGCAATTGGTCCTGGTTATCGCCAATATCACCCAGCAGCCGCTTGACCAATCGTTGAGAAATCCTGCCGCCGCCGACAGCCACAGGTCCTTCGATGGCCATGCGCTTTTGCTCACGCGTCATTTGGGGAACCAGGTAATTGCTGTCGTTGATTACCTGGGTCAGGCCGGAAAAGGATGCACAATCACCAATAAAATCCGACCTCATATTGAGGGCAATGTAGACGGGTACTTCCTTCTGATGGATTGCTGTTAAGATAAGATTTACGTACAAGGCCGAGTCATCTTCAGCATCCTCGACTCCGGAATCTTTGAACCGGAACAATTCCTCGAATTGGTCGACGAGAAAAAAAATGTTCTCACCCTCTCGGGTCTGTAGAAATTTTGCTACTTCCACAAGTCCTTCCGAACTGTTTCTCAGGACTGAATTAAAAATCGCGTGATGGATAGGTTTGTCTTTTTCATCGATCCGGCCCTGCTGAAAAAGAATATCGACGAGCGCCTTCGCCAAATTGTCAATGGGCGAGTTTCCCGGACGAACGGGGATGACTTGCCAATACGGTCCGGTTTGAGTCATGAACCCTCCGTACAGAACCGGCACCAGTCCGCAGTACATCAAGCTGGATTTACCGCTTCCGGAGTAACCCATCACGGTAACCGAGCGGTGTCGTGCAAGTTTCAGGAGAATCTCATCCACCTGTCCTTCACGGCCAAAGAAGAGATGGCATTCATCCAGCGTAAAGGGGCGAAGTCCCGGAAAAGGATTCATACCCGTGACGTTTCCCGAAAGTGCTACATCGGGGGACTCTTCCTCTACTTCACGGGGTTGAACCGAATAATTAACCATCTCAGTTGAGATCGAATGTGAAATTTAACAAACAATCAAGGATTTATGAATACTTTCTTCGGGTAAATTAAAAGTTAAAAAAATAAGCCGACCAGTGCCGCTTTCTTAAACCTAGGTCAAAAAACCCTCTAAATTTAGTGATTATCAAATAAATTCCAAAATCCTGTCCGCCAGCTTGACATTGTCAGCCACCAGTTCATAAAACAGGTCCTTTTTGATTTTCAATATAGTCGTGTCCTCCCTGGCCATGATCTGATTGGCGTTGGCGAAGCCGGGGGGAGAAAGCATTTCACCAATGAATTGGCCTTTGACAAACTCAGAAATGCGGTTTCCCTTACTGTAATAGTCAACAGAACCCTGGTAAATGATGTAGAAATCATTCGTTAACTTTTCGTCCATGGGCGCCACCTGTTGACTGTGCAATTTCAATTCCTCCGATATGTCTGCCAAAAATGAAAGGGTAATACCGGGGATACCTTCGAAAACCTGGATGTGCTGATAGAAAAGTACTTTCTCAATAAGCATTATCGAGGAGCCCCCATGGCGCTCGAGAATGACATCATCCAGTCTTTTTCTCGTCTGATCGTCCAGCCGGACCACGTTCGAACGGTAAAGTTCAGGATTAATCCGAAACAGTGCCCAGGCCGCTACTTCACACACCAACCGATCGGGATTGAAAAGCTGAGCAATCAAGTCCATCGTAAAGTCGGCAATTCGCATTCGACCAATCTGGCGCAGAACACACGCCTTGGTCCAGCGGTTGGCCTGTGTGAAATCTCTGTTGATCAGGAATTTAAGGACCAGTTTTTCATCCAGGCGCACACGGGGATAAAAATCTTCCAGCCGGTTGATCTTCTCGGCGTCGGAAATATCATCCAAAATAGGGATAACACGTTGTTTAAGTTGTTCCGAAAGAAAAACATCTAAAAGTTCAACAGCATAGGTTGCGCCTTCCGCCGTCCCGCTTTCAATGTTCTCTTTCACGAGCTGGATTGAATGCGTATCATACAGCATGGCCAGCAACATGTAAATGTGTTCTATGTCATTTTGATTTTCACGACGCAGGGCCTGCTTCAATTCCTCCGACTCATTGTCGTCTCCAATTTCCTGGATGGCGCTCAGGTTCCAGGCGATGTCGGCAATATCGGATTCAATCGCGTACTTAATGCGGGTGACCTGAGAAATCCCCGACTTAAACCCGCATTCCCCAAGGGACAAAAGTACCTGGGACACCACCACCTTGTCCGGATAATCAATTTTATTCCAAAGCAGGTCTTTAGCCCGTTGACCTCCTATTCTTCCCATGACCTGGATCGTTCTCAATAATATTTGAGTAGACTGCCCCGAATGGTAGAAAGCGTTATCCAGATAGTTAAGGCATTTGCCACCAATTAACACCAGGGTATTGATCACTTGATTGCTGTACAGAGGATTACCCAGGTTTTCGATGAGGGCGAAAATGACTTCATTACTATTTTTCTTGGCCGCCGTTTTAATTGCGGTCTGCCGTACTTTGGGTTCCGGGTCGTTCAACAATTCAATTAAGAATGAGGTGTTCTCTTCTGAGGACGAATGAAGCAATAGCTCGGCCGCATATTGGCGATCTTCGACTTGCGCAGATCTCGTTAGTTTTTGTATTCGGGCTTTCGTAATGTTTCCGCCGCTGTCGATAATCATTTGTAAATCGCTCGCCGAAAGAATATTTCTGTCCGAAGCGCTTGCATTGCGCTGATCCAGTTTAATGACATACCGTTCGGAAACCGAAAGACCTTTTATTTCATTCATTCTGCGCTGAGCAAAATCCTGGGTCTCTTCCTCTTCGTGCTTCATCAGGTTATTTATCCAGATGGGGACCTGAGCAGGATTCAGTTTCTCCAGCAACTTAAATGAAAATACGGCCCTGGACGTCGATTTTCCAGTGAGCAATTCTTCGAGCCGGGTTGTGATTTGGGCAAATCCCACTTCGAGTTTGTCTTGCTGCAAGTCGCTGTGCTCCAGCCGGGAGCGGATTTTATTTCTATACCCGACATAGAGATTGTTAATGATGACTACCGAAATCCCAATGAGGATCAAAATAATCACAGGGATCCACGTGATCCTGAAAAAACTAATCAATCCAAAGAGAAAAATGATCAACCCCGAGCCAAGCCTGCCTATTTCATTGATAACTCCCTCCACCTTAGCCTGAATTCCAAATCTCAGGTGGCTATCGAGCGGTATAAACAGAAGTTTGAATACCGGATTTTCGAGAGAATCTCTAAGGGTTCCATTGAACAACCGCGTTAATGCAACAAAGAGAAAGAAAAAAATAAAGCCGTTGGTATTGGGAGAAAAACCCAAAAGCGACCCGCTGATGACAGAGCTTAACGCAAAGAATCCAACCACCACCGGCAACACCATGAGTGAGACCCGGATACCATAGTTTCCAATGATCCGGTCATTAACGAAGGTCTGCATGATTAAACTCAGCCCATAAATGATCCCCATAAAATAGGCGAGAAAGTTGGTCAACTCCCGCTGGTCCGGATATTGCTGATTTAAGAGCGTCTGGAATGAATATTGACTGAAAACATACAAGCTCATGGAGACGATCAGAAAAACACTCAACAAAATCACATACGGGTCTTTAAACATTTGAGTAAAACTGGTTTGCTGCCTGACCGATTTGTCAAATTCGGACGGGTCATTTTTTGTGAGCTTAAATCGGATGGATATTATAATTAAAAAAATAAGTGAACACAGGATGCTTATATTACAAATAATCAAATAGTTAGAAGTATCCGGGAAGAAGCGGGTGGTCAGCGGTATAATGAAGTAGGCTAAAATCTGAGCAATCAATTGACCGGTATCAATCCAACCGATGATTCGCTTGGATTGTTTAAAATTGAACAACCTTCCGAATACACCCCAATAGCACAGCAATAGAATAGCCGTAATGGGACCAACCAGACAGAACATGGCAAACAGCACTATTTTATGCTGCTCAAGTGTGCCTACGTGATAGAGGAAATAAAGCGCTGAAGATAATAAGACAATCGTCACGATACAGGCAATCGTGAGAGTGGAGAACTTCATCCGGTTCTGAGAGAATGAAAACAGAGCCGTTGAAGCGATCCCTAAAATCCCGGAAACCAGAAATGCCTTGTTCAGTTGGTCATTGAGATTATAAATGAACAATGACTCAACGGTAACCTGATAGGTCGCCAAAAAAATACCCATGAAAAAACCTGTCCCCAGCATCAACAGGACCTGGGCTTCTTCTTCCCGCTTTACGTTAAGTACGGCAAGCAATGATTTGATCACGTCTGAAAGTTAATTCAATCAAATCCCAAAACCAAAAGTAGTCCGTCCGGGCTGGCCGCTTCGACAGTCAGAAAAAAAATACGACGGCGCTTCTGCGAATGAAGTGGGCTATTTCTTTTTTGTGGTGACCGAATCCGGTGCGGAAAGTTTCTCGGATGCATATTCGGTATTCAGTCTGCCCACGACATCCTTTGTGATGTCCAAAGGTCCACTGCCAAACAGGACATCGCTGGAAGGGTCAACTTTTAAAACGATCTGGAGGCCCTTCTCTTGTCCATATTTCTTCAGAAAGGCGGTAATCTTAAAATATAGATTTTGCGTCAGCTTGGATTCATCATTCGTCATCTCCTGCGTCAAACTTTGTTGATAAAGCTGAAGGTTTTGTTGCTTCTTGCTCAAATCTTCTTCAATCGCTTTGGCCTGACCGATGGTCAAACTCCCGACATTTCGCTGATACGATTCATAGTCATTTTGAAAACTTTGCGCGCGGTTTCTCAAATCCTGATCGAGTTTTTTTCCTTTAGCTTCGAGCTTCTCACGATTCGCTTTGAAATAGTCATAGTATTTCAATATCGTATCGGAATTGATGTATGCAATTTTTACATCTCCCGGAAGTGAAACCGAAGTTGAACGATCGGACGACGGGCTTTTCGAAAAATGAAGGTAGTACAAAACAGCAACGGCAACGAACAGAACTCCGTTGAGGATAAGCGATAAATTCTTCATGAAAAACGGTTTAGGCCGCAAATATACGGGATTTAGGAACTCCACGAATTTCCCGAAAAAAAATAGTTAACGATCGATCGGTCTTTCGCTTTGGTAACAACCCGGCGATTTTAAGGCCCTCACTTCCGACCCGGGACGTTGGTTCCCTCCTGCCGGGTTTGAAATGAAATCAGCGTTTCGTCCAAGGTCAGATTATCTTCATTGAAATCGTTGATCCATTTATCGATCAGCTTGGGCGTGATCATTTCCACATTCAATCCGGCGTCCAGCCCTATACCAAAATCAATGGAGGGATCAAGGTCGAGATGTTCTTTCACTTTTACCTGACCTTCTTCCTCCAGGTCCATCATTATTTCCGCCATGAATAATCCAATTTCCTCTTCCAATTCATCGAGCGGCTGAAGGTTTCCATTCTCATCTTCCTGGTAAGCGATTTTTTTGTACTGTGGAAAATGTTTGGCTGCCTCGTGCTCGGCAATTTCAAAAAGTTCGCTCTGGTACTGTAGTCGTAACGTATAAACGGCGGCATCATAAATTACTTCACGACCCTCGAATTGGCCAATAAAATAAAAATGCTGGAATTCACTGTTGTTCTCATCCGAATCGATGATCAAAAAATTTCTTCGCGCAGACTTCATTCTGGCTTTATAATCCCGAATGACGAGCGGATCGAATCCCCGGTTATCAACTGGTTCCATTGGCTTTTGAATATAAGAATTGCCGGTCAATGTCACTAAAAAAACGGTTGCTTTTATGTTAGCGGCGGGTATAGGCCTTCACTGGAAGTACGGAGCTTTCTGGAAATCCATAAGGTATTGCCCGACCAGCTATTTAACGGAACCACCCGGCATACATGGGATAATTTTTGGCTGTCCGCTCAATGACCGCTTTCATTTCAGGACCTACATTTTTTACTTTTTTCGCAGGCATTCCGGCGTAAATGCTTCCAGGTTCCACGCGAGTCCCCGGCAGTATGACTGCGCCGGCGGCAATGACCGAACCGGAACCGATCACGGCGTCATCCATGATGATTGCGCCCATGCCGACGAGAACATTGTCCTCCACTGTGCAGCCGTGGACAACTGCATTGTGGGCAATGGAAACATTGTTTCCAATGATCGTTTTTGCCTTTTGATAGGTGCCATGGATCACTGCACCGTCCTGTATGTTGGTATCGTTTCCGATCGTAATGGAATTTACATCTCCACGGACCACGGCATTAAACCACACCGTACAATTGTCGCCGAATATAACTTCTCCGACAACAACTGAATTATCGGCCAAAAAACAGTTCGCACCAAACTTAGGAGTGTGACCTCTTACCTCTTTAATAATTGCCATAGACCAAATCTAAAGACATTGCTCAACACACAAAAATCGCAAAAACATGACAAGATGACACATTTTGACGGGTAAAAGTGTTAAATTTGTGTTCGAAAGACAGAAAATGAGAAATCTGATAGGAGACCTCGATATTCTAGATACGAAGCGTACAGATGCCCCGGAAACTGTCCGGGTCTCCGGGGATCAAAAAACAGGCAAACGACGCAAGCTCTATATTGAGAGCTACGGATGCCAAATGAATTTCTCGGACAGTGAAATTGTTGCCTCCTTACTTAAAAAGGAAGGTTTTGATACAACATCAGACATCGGCGAGGCCGATCTTATATTTTTAAATACATGCTCAATTCGCGATAAGGCCGAACAGACGGTCAGAAACCGACTCCACCACATCCAGGGACTCAAGAAGAAAAAGCCGGAAATCGTGGTGGGTCTCCTGGGGTGCATGGCTGAGCGGCTGAAAACCCAGCTGCTGGAAGAAGAAAAGATCGTTGACCTGATCGCAGGACCGGATGCATACCGCGACCTGCCGCAACTGATTCTACAGGTCGATGAGGGTGAAAAGGCAGTGAACACGTTTCTGTCCCGCGAAGAGACGTATGGCGACATCAGTCCAATCCGTCTAAATTCCAACGGCATTACTGCATTTATTTCGATCATGCGAGGCTGTGACAACATGTGTTCATTTTGTGTGGTGCCGTTTACACGGGGACGCGAACGAAGCAGAGACCCGCAATCCATTGTCGCGGAGGCAGAAGATCTTTTTAACAAAGGCTACCGGGAGGTGACGTTGCTCGGGCAGAATGTGGATTCGTATCTGTGGAGCGAGGAAATCAACAACAAAGCCGGCATTGAGAAAAGAGGAATTGATCAGGTGATCACCTTCGCTCATTTGTTGGAACGGGTAGCGCAGATCAATCCTGATTTACGGATTCGGTTTTCCACCTCACACCCAAAAGACATTACCGACGATGTCCTGTACACCATCGCCAAGTATGAAAACATTTGCAACTACATTCACTTGCCGGTGCAGAGTGGCAACAGCCGGATTCTCGAATTGATGAACCGGGGATACACGCGCGAGTGGTATCTTGAAAAAATAAAAAAAATCCGGGAGATTCTGGGCGACGATTGCGGTCTTTCGTCCGACATGATTACCGGATTCTGTTCAGAAACAGAACCGGAACATCAGGACACGCTTTCGCTGATGGACCTTGTCCGGCATGATTTTTCCTATATGTTTTATTATTCCGAACGACCGGGAACACCCGCGGCAAAAAAACTGTCCGACGACATCTCGGTGGAAACAAAAAAACGAAGACTGGATGAAATCATCCGGAAACAAAATGAGATTTCCTTTCAACGCAACCGGTCCAACGTTGGAAAAACATATACGGTGCTGGTGGAGGGATTTTCAAAGCGTTCGAGCGACTATTTGCAGGGACGAAATTCAGCGAATAAAGTAGTTGTTTTTCCGCGAGAAAATAAAACAAAAGGCGAATACGTCAACATAAAAGTAGAGGATTGTACGGGCGCCACCCTCCTGGGCCGAATTGTTTAAGCAAAGTCATCACGATAGTAAGAACTACCAAGAAAGAAGAAGGATTATCATGACTATTACAGAATCAGATATACAAAGTGTTAAGCAAAGGTTTGGTATTATCGGGAATGCTCCTCAACTCAATAATGCCGTCCGGATTGCTATGCAAGTCGCACCCACGGAGATGACCGTGCTCATCACCGGAGAAAGCGGGAGCGGCAAAGAATCGTTTTCTAAAATCATACATAACCTGAGTCCCCGCAAGCACGGGCAATTTATTGCTATCAACTGTGGTTCCATTCCCGAGGGTACGATTGATTCGGAATTATTTGGTCACGAAAAAGGATCGTTCACCGGAGCTCACGAAGCACGGAAAGGATATTTTGAAGTAACTAACGGCGGGACCATTTTCCTGGATGAAATCGGTGAGACCCCACTCGGCACACAAGCCCGTCTTTTACGGGTGCTGGAGAACGGCGAATTTATTAAGGTAGGTTCTTCCAAAGTTCAGAAAACGGATGTCCGCGTGGTGGTCGCGACCAACATCAATTTGATCGGAAAGGTGGAGCGGGGTAAATTCCGGGAAGATCTTTACTATCGGCTGAATACCGTACCGATTTTCGTCCCTCCCCTGCGGGAACGAGGAAAAGATATTGAGTTGCTTTTTCGAAAATTCGCCACCGATTTTGCCGAACGGTATAAGGTAAAGCCCGTTGTCCTCACCGAAGAAGCCAAGGCTATATTAGGTCAGTACCGTTTCCCGGGAAATATACGCCAACTTAAAAATCTGGTCGATCAGATTTCGGTTTTATCAACGGAAGATAAGGAGGTCGGCGCGGAAGCTCTATTCAACTACCTGCCGAAAGAAAATAGTTTGCCTGCCCTGTATCACGACCCCAACGCAAAAGAAAGTATATCGGAGCGCGAAATCCTGTATAAAGTGCTTTTTGATATGCGCAAGGATGTCAACGATCTGAAAAAGATTGTATCGGAAGGATTTGCCAACCCTGCACAGGCGGCGCAGATGGTCAAGGACCACGCCAGTTTATTTGAAGACGTAAACCATCATACCCCGGAGGCACTCAACAAAGAGTCCATGGTTTTCAATATCCCCTCCTCTCCCGGCATCCTTCCGGCAGAGACGCAGGAGGAAGTTCAGGACATAAGTCATGTGGCCGAAGACGATTCCCTTTCCATCGAAAAAAAGGAAAAAGAACTGATTCTCCGGGCCCTGCACAAAAACAATAATAAACGTAAATATGCGGCACGGGATTTGGGGATCTCTGAGCGGACGTTATACCGGAAAATTAAAGAATATCAGCTTGAAGAATAGGTTTTCCTTTGTTGTGATCCTGTTGATTTTTTTCTGCCCATTGCCGGGATGTCTTCATTATTCGTTTACCGGAGCGGCTACCGCAGCAAAAACCATTCAGGTTGATCAATTTTACAATAACACGGACCTCGCGCCGGCCAACATCGCCCAGACGTTTACCAATCTGGTGAAAGACTACTTTCAACAAAATTCAAGTTTGCGCGTTGTACAAGAAGGCGGAGAACTTCAGATGGATGGCACGATCACCGGATACACGCTTACCCCGCTGGCGGCTGTACCCTCCACGACTACCGCGGGGGCGGCTCCAACGACAAGCACGAGTGCAAATCCAACTACCTCCGCCTCACAACAAACGTATACCGCATCCATCACCCGCGTGACCATTACGATCAAGGTCAATTATGTTGACAATAATGAACCGAAGAACAGCTTTAAAGACAAAACATTCAGTTTTTATCAGGATTTCGACAACGCAACGAATCCGGATTACAGTGCCATTCAGGATGGCCTCGAAACAAAAATATACAATCAGATATTGATCGACATCTTTAATGCAACGGTAGCAAACTGGTAAGTAAAGGGCACGGCAATCGATTGGAAAAAAGACAGGGCTCTTAAAGGATGACATTCAGGTTTTTTAATTTTACGATCTTCATCGACCAAAATACAAGCCGTGTTTTCACCGGGTTCAAATTGCCAAATTTCCATTCTAGGGATGTAACCCTTTCAGGGTTTTTGATTTTGTACATTATATCAACCAAAACAAGAGCAGTGTTTATACACCGCATTCGAATTGCTCAATTCTCGGTCGAGGATGTAACCCTTTCAGGGTATGGTTTCGCGGTTTGCGTTGAACCACACGGCGCCGCCGTGTGCTAGGCGATGAAACCCTTTCAGGGTATGTTTGGGGTCATGCTTAGAACACAGGGCGGTGCCCTGCGTTTAAGGATGAACCCATTCAGGTTTTTTTTATGACTTACCGCTAAAAAAAATAGATTTATTGCGGGCCTTCATCTCCTCATAACTCCACAAAAATGGTCAGGCAGGTGACGTGTGAATTCGAACCCTGAAAGGGTTCAATCTTTTTGGTACAGGGCAACATCCTGTGTCAAAGAACCACCGGCAATAAATTCTCTGAAAGGGATTCATTCTCGTCCGAGAATGAAGAAAACTATATATAAACCGCAATGTCAGCCAAAATATAGTCGTGACGTGGCAAAAATGATTATCACCAACTATTCCAGGGGTTAAACCTTCCGGTGCAGGACGCACCCCGTTTGTCCTTCCCAACGTGAGCCGGATTGGTTGAGCTAATAATTTTTGATATATTTACTGTTGCCTCATTACTGAAATCTTGGAAAAAGACGCCTTCCTGTTCCTGGCAGAAAATTATACTTCTTTAAATCAGGAAGAGACTCATGCGCTGATTTTATTGCTGGACGACTTTCCGTACAGTCAGATTATCCACGTATTAGCCGCCCGGGCTGCTCAGGATAATTTGTTGGACTCCAGAGAGCACCTGTTGCATACGAGTGCTATCTACACCACAGATAGAGCTATATTGAAGTCGATTATGACCGCGCCGAGATCTGAAAGGGCGGTGGCAAATATTGCCAGAACAGGAAAGGCAGGCGTAACCGGAGTGCTTGTCGAAGAGACTCTGCCCGATGTGGCCAATCTACCTCATGAGATTAACCTTTCCGGCGAAGCCTTGCTGAACGATATTTTTCTGGAGCTCGAAAAACTCAAAGTGTCGAAGCACAATTTCGAAGTTAGCCTTGATGCGTATGAAAAGCATATTTCATCTTCTCCACCCATTCCAAAAAAAGGGGGAAAAACGTCACGGAAACCCCCGGAACACCCTGACCAGTTAATCCAGGAAATTAAAACCACTAAAAAGAAAGTTAACCCGGAAGGGAAACAAAAAGAACAGATCGAAATCATTGAGAACTTTATCAAGGTAAAACCCAGCATTACCAAAAACAAAGGCAACCTGCCGGTCGATAACAGCGACCTGGCTGAAAAAAGCCTGATGTTTGGCGACAATATCGTATCTGAAACCTTGGTCGAAATTCTGCTTAAACAGGGTAAAAAGGACAAGGCCATTGAAGTTCTGAAAAAACTGATTTGGAAATTCCCACAAAAAAAGGCGTACTTTGCGGCTCAAATTGAAGACCTGAAAAAGTAATTATGTATACGTTATTCGTCAGCCTTGCTATTTTTGCGTCTGTTTTGCTCGTGCTGGTAGTTTTGGCTCAAAATTCCAAGGGTGGAGGGCTTTCCAATCAGTTTGGAGGATCAGGAGCAAGTAATCTGATTGGGGTAAAGAAAACCGGTGATCTGTTGGAGCGCCTCACGTGGGGATTTGCGATCGCTATTATGGTGTTTACTCTTGCCACCAAATTCACCAATCAGAGCGCGGGGCCTGCGACGGATGAATTGATCGAAAAAGCGAAAGAACAACAAAGGCCTTCGGAACAACAGGCTATTCCCAAGCTTAATCTTAAGAAATCGTCAGCCAAACCTGCATCGTCATCGTCGGGTAAAGGAGCGAAATAGTAGTTACCTACTGAGGTAGTCAAAATCCCGATATATTTCCGGAATCAGGAGGCAGTTGAAATTTGCTTCACCAGTAGTCTTTTGGCGACCGGCATCAAGGTGTGGGTCAACGGAAATTTGTGTTTGGACAGCACCAGGTACGTGGCCGGGTTGGGCAAATCCGAATATTCGCGGATAAGTTTTAATTTAAGCTGTTCATACGTATTGGAAAAACTTCTTTCCGCTTTCAGTATATGCTTGGTGTGGATGCCCCGTAACACCTCATTGCTGTTATCAAATATCGTTACCTGATACCGATACACTTCGGTTTCTTTTTCGGGGGGTTGGGAAATAAACAAATATCCTTCATTCGCGTAAAGCGACGTAAGTCCCACTTGCGAAATTTCGCATTGCGACTCTACGTATTCGTAAATAAGCGACCCCTCATCCAGCGATATTTTGAGCTGGGGCAAGGAAAATTCAATGATCGATTCGATCTCCTGCATGATCGCATCGTCTTCAATGATCTTCTTATAGTTAACTTCCAGATTTTTCAGGTTGTCGATGGAAAGTTGCTTTGGAAAACGGTCGAAAATGAGCGACTTGTTTTCCTTCAACGCCATTATATTCCGGTAATGAAACACCAGATCGGCCAGGACGGGATAAAGTTCTACCCGTTGAAAAGAGTCCTTCACTCCTTTCAGATAGGCCAGGAGAAGATACTTCTTATATTCAAAATCAATCAGCCCCTCGGTAAGCCAGTTTTCTTTCAAGTACTCCATAGGCAGTATACTAGATAGTTTACTTGCTATACTAATGAAAACGGGGACAAAACCATAATCGATCAAACCCAAATTGGATAATTCTGTCAAGACTGCCATTTTGTAAGGCTAATAGTGTCAGAGATGACAATTTTTAGCGACCTTTGCAGCCCCCGTCTGCATAAACTGCCTGAAATGTCCTAAAAACAATAAATGGCATAGAAATCGCTAGTCTGGGTCGTCAGTTAAAATTATTAACCAAAAATCATAAAAACCATATGGCAAAAATCAATTTCAAACCAAACGAAGACCGCGTTCTCGTAGAGGCTGCGGCCGCTGAAGAAAAGACGGCCTCTGGCATTATCATCCCCGATACGGCCAAAGAAAAACCTCAAAAAGGAAAGATCGTTGCAGTTGGCGAAGGTGTAAAGGACAAGCCTGTTACTGTTAAGGTGGGCGACCATGTGCTGTATGGCAAATATGCCGGCACCGAAATCACCATCGACGGTAAAGAATACCTGATCATGCGCAACTCCGACATTTTCGGAATTATTTAATTTTTAACTCATTAATCCAAACGAATAAAATCATGGCTAAAGAAATTACATTTGACACCAGCGCTCGCGACAAAATTAAGAGGGGTGTCGACAAACTTGCAGATGCAGTTAAAGTTACGCTGGGTCCGAAAGGCCGCAACGTCATCATCGATAAAAAATTTGGTGCTCCTACCGTCACAAAAGATGGTGTATCGGTAGCGAAGGAAATTGAATTGAAGGACCCCATTGAAAATATGGGCGCACAACTCGTCAAGGAAGTTGCCTCTAAAACAGCCGATGCAGCCGGGGACGGAACGACAACAGCCACGGTTTTGGCTCAATCCATTTATGCACACGGAATTAAAAACGTTGCCGCCGGAGCAAATCCGATGGATTTGAAACGCGGGATTGAAAAAGCGGTTACCGCTGTTGTTGAACATCTGAAAAAGCAATCTAAAAACATTAAGGGCTCACAGGAAATTACGCAAGTGGCGTCCATTTCTTCGAACAACGACGCGGAAATCGGAAGGATGATTGCCACGGCAATGGAAAAAGTCGGCAAAGATGGTGTGATCACGGTGGAAGAAGCAAAAGGCACTGAAACCGAAGTGAAGATTGTTGAAGGCATGCAATTTGACCGCGGCTATCTTTCCCCTTACTTCGTTACCAATACGGAAAAAATGGAAGCGGATCTCGAACAACCGTACATTCTTATTTACGATAAGAAAGTAAGCAGCATGAAGGAATTGCTTCCTATTCTTGAAGCTACTGCCCAAACCGGAAAACCTCTTTTGATTATTGCTGAGGAAGTTGAAGGTGAAGCACTGGCGACGCTGGTTGTCAACAAAATTCGTGGAGCACTGCGCGTAGCAGCTGTTAAGGCCCCCGGATTTGGTGACAGAAGAAAAGCCATGTTGGAAGATATTGCTGTCCTTACTGGAGGCAAAGTCATTTCCGAAGAAACCGGAATGAAGCTGGAAGATGCTAAACTGGATTCACTCGGACGTGCAGAGAAGATCAACATTGATAAAGACAATACAACCATTGTTAACGGTAGCGGCAAGAAAGCCGAAATAACCGGAAGGATCAACCAGATCAAAGCACAGATTGAGAGCACTACATCCGACTATGATCGCGAAAAATTGCAGGAACGTCTTGCCAAGCTTTCAGGCGGTGTAGCTATCCTGTATATTGGTGCTGCTACGGAAGTAGAAATGAAAGAAAAGAAAGATCGCGTTGACGATGCTTTGCACGCTACTCGTGCGGCCGTTCAGGAAGGCATTATCCCCGGTGGCGGTGTTGCCTATATCCGGGCCGTGGATGCTTTGAAGGACCTCAAGGTAGATAATGACGATCAATCAACGGGTGTCAATATCGTACGCCTTGCACTTGAATCTCCTTTGAGGACAATCGCCGAAAACGCAGGTCAGGAAGGTTCTGTAATTGTCAATAAAGTGCGCGATGGCAAGAAGGACTTTGGCTACAATGCCAATGAAAATAAATTTGAAGATTTTTTTGCGGCAGGAATTATCGATCCTACAAAAGTAGCTCGCCTGGCGCTTGAAAATGCAGCGTCTATTGCCGGCCTTCTGTTAACGACCGAGGCCGTTGTTTCTGAAATCCCTGAGGAAAAAGAGGCTCCTGCTATGCCCCGCGGCGGCATGGATGGCATGATGTAAGCCTCAGGCTTCATTCGATTTAGAAAAATCAACAAATCAAAAGGCTTCACAGAATATGTGAAGCCTTTTTTGTTTAATATTGGGTATAGAATAAACACCTATGGTACTCCATCACAACTTCGCTGATTTTGTGCTCTTTTTATATATCCACATGGCCTACGCCGACGGCGTCTTCCACCCGGCCGAACGGGAAATGATCCTTGGAAAAATGACTAAGCTTTTCCCCAATGAAACAGTACCTACCCTGAACAAGAAACTGGGTGATGCTGAAAAAGAATATTTGAGCATCAATTCGGTTGACGTACCGACCGTTATCCTGGACTCCTTCCGGAATTTCATACACGTGAAATTTTCTCAAAAGTATCATGTCTACTCCGACATGTATGACATCGTCAACGCGGATGGTAAAGTGGTAGAATCCGAAACCGCTGCGCTGGACGAATTGAAGAGGATCATTGATCTCAGCGCCGAGGCAGCGACGTAACTTAGGAAGAATAACTTCCCATCATAGGCCTGCTTTGATCTTTTTGAAAGAGATCAGCTTCATTACCTTTCCGTTAATAAGGCCGGCATATCTCCCTTTGAATAATGTAAGATTTACCTGATACGAGGCAAAAAGGTTATGTTGGATAGAGACTTGGCCGAGATGTACGGTGTCGAAACGAGTCGATTGAATGAGCAGGTAAGGCACAATAAAAATCGTTTTCCCGATGACTTCATGTTCCCGTTGACCGAACAAGAGTTAGCGAATTGGAAGTCGCAATATGCGACTTTAAACCTACCCTACTCCCCATCTTTCTTCACCGCCATTCTGTAAAGCATAGTGGCCATGACGGTAAAAAACAGTACACCTAAGAGAGCGTATCCGGTAATGCCGAGCCATCCAGTGAGAAGGTTTTCGGCATTGACTTTTTTCAGAGACTTAAACACATTATCATTTACCGAAAGGAGCGCCACCACTACTCCGGCTAAGGCGCCGCCGGCAATTAACCCCGTGGCGAAAAGACTTCCGCGTCCCAATTCACCTTCTTCTTTTACCTCATTTCTTTTTTCGGCTCGCCAATCGATAAATCCTTTGATGGCTCCTCCGATAAAAATCGGCAATGTCGTGGACAAGGGCAAATAAAGGCCGATGGCGAACGCGAGAGCTTTTATGTTGCATAATTCAATCATCACGGCAATGAAAACTCCGACCATCACAAATTGCCAATCGAGGTTAAACGACAAAATACCGCGGGCCAGTGTTGCCATCAGGGTCGCCTGAGGTGCCGAAAAACGATCGCCTCCAATAGCATGAATTACACCCTGAGCTGCTTCCTGCTGCGTAGGCATATCCAATATCGTCACTACGCCTCCAATGGCTATCGATGAAACAATAGCACCAATAAAAAGGGCAAGCTGCTGATTCCTTGGCGTGGCCCCTACGATGTATCCTGTTTTTAAATCCTGCGAAGTACCTCCGGCATTCGCCGCCGCGATGCAAATCACTCCACCCACCACAAGGGCCAGAGGCTCATACAATTTTCCGCTCCAGCCCACGGCCGTGAAGATCAGGCAGGTGCCCATTAGCGTGGCAATGGTCATCCCGGAAATGGGGCTGTTGCTCGATCCGACAATTCCTACGATACGACTGGCCACCGTAACAAAGAAAAATCCAAAGATGATGATTAAAATTCCAATCAAAAGTTTTTGAAAAATGCCGTCGGCCGGAATCCCGGGCAGGACGGTCATGAGCGTAACCAGGATAAAACTTCCGATAATCACCACCTTAAATGAAAGGTCACGGTCGGTACGAAGTACCCCTTTGCCGCCTTCCTCCTGCAAAGAGACGATACTCTCCCGGAAAGAGCTGATAATGGTGGGTATGGTTTTCATGAGTGTGATCAATCCACCCGCAGCCACAGCTCCGGCACCGATTTGGCGGATATAGGCGCGGTAAATAGCATCGGCATAATTGACGAACGTATGGGTAACCGGGTTCCAGCTACCCGTATTCGAACCCCCCGCCGAATGAATGTCGGCCAGGTAGCCAAGCTTAACGAGCTGCAGAACGATCGTATCCGGTGGCACTAGTGTGGCCATGAGCGGAACCATTGCCCACCAGGCCAGGACGGATCCGGCGACGAGAACCCCGCCGATGCGGGGCCCGATGATATAACCGACTCCCAAATACTCCGGCGTTATGTCAGCACGGGTGGCCGCTGACGGCCAGAATTTATTCAGCTGGCTGGTCACAAAAGCGGGTGTTTCCGCAATCACGTGAAAAACCTTTTGCAAGACAGCATACCCTAGGGCTATAGCCATCCCCATAAAGGCAGTCTTTGCGAATACTCCTCCTTTTTCTCCCGCTTCGAGGACAGAAGCACACGCTGTTCCTTCAGGGTAAGGAAGGACGTTGTGCTCTTTTACGATTAGCGATCTTCTTAACGGGATCATCATCAATGTCCCCAGCATTCCGCCGAAGGCGGCAAGGATCAAGATCGTGAGGTATGTAAAATACGACTCTCCTACACTCTTACCGTCGGCTCCGGGCGATAGAAATAAAAATCCCGGCAACGTAAAAACTACGCCCGCCGCAATGGATTCTCCGGCAGAGCCGGCCGTCTGAATAATATTATTTTCAAGGATCGTCGTCTTCAGAAATTTTCGGCCCAGGGTAATGGCAATAACAGCAATGGGAATGGAGGCGGATACGGTCAATCCGGCTTTTAAGGCGAGATACACCGTCGAACATCCAAACAATATTCCAAACAAGGCCCCAAAGACAACGGACTTTAACGTAAATTCTTTAATGTTTTGTTCCGCGGCAACGTAGGGTTTAACTATTTTATCCTCCATACTTTTTGTTTAAACGATTAATTACAATTATTCCTTAGCCGTCTGTTGTCCAAAAAAACTGTTATAAATCAACATCAGTAGGGTCGAAAAAATCCCGATCGACGAAACAATTAACCACATCCTGAGAGGATCTGTCTGAAGGTAGGTGTGTCTAAGCCAATCCGCCAGCGGACCTGCCATGAAGGAGCCCAGGGCTACCGGCAGAAACGCGAATCCCATAAACGTCCCGACCTGGCTTTTAGGGGCCAGTGCGCTGACATATTCATAAAATCGCGGGGATTGAGTGGCCTCTCCTAACGAATATATCGCAATGCCAATGATCGATGCGGCAATTGTCCCATTGATCCCGATGACCAGCCAGGATAAACTGGCCAAAATGAATCCTAAGATCATGGCTCTGATAGGTTTCCATTTCTTCACCAACGCCGCCAGGGGAACGGTGAAAAGAATTACCCCCCAGGCGTCCACCGTTTCTAATATTTCAAAACTTGGATACTTGAGCACATCGATAATATAAAATGGGAATAGGTAAAAGATCTGCCAGAACATTATCCAAAAGCCGGAGAAGATGACCAAAAAACTAATGAACTTAAAATTGCGAAAAACCAGAAGCATGTCGCTGAATACTTTTCCGAACGTACGTTTCTCTACGTCCACACCTTCATAGGATTCCGGCTCCTTGAAAAACAAAAAAGTCCCGATCAGAAGCAAACCCGTCGTGATGGACGACATCACCAGCACGTACTCGATCCCAAAATTTTCACGCACTTGCAAAGCGAGGATCGGGCCTATCGCCCCTCCGAAATTGACCATCGTATAATAAATTGAAAAACCCAATGCGCGTGCATCGGGTTTAGAGGTTTTTGCAACGGTACCGACAATACAAGGTTTGATCAATGAACCTCCGATAGCCGTCAGCAGTAGCACCACGACCATATACCCTTTCTTTCCCACCGCGCCGACCAGCGGCTGACCAAATCCCATTCCCCCCAGACCGATTAAGAAATAGCCGATCGCAAACATGAGAAAACAGGTCATCAGCGTTTTCCTGAAGCCGTACTTGTCAACAAAAACCCCCGCAACAATCGGAAGAGAATAAATGACGCCCGAGAATAATCCGGTCAGCGTCGACGCATCTTTATCTAAACCCACTTTTGTTGCGAGGAAAACGGCGAGCACCGCTTTTGATCCGTAGAAAGCCAACCGCTCAAAAAGTTCAAGAACATTGGCAATCCAGAAGGCGGGCACAAAGGCAATCCTGAGCTTTTCAATCCTTTGCCGCACCGTCATAGCTTTCGGATTTCAGTCTTTTGCCAAATTTTGTTTTCTCCAACATCTTCCTGCTAAAATATTCTTTCGCGTTTTTCGCGTTCCGAAAAGTAGACCTATAAATCGATTTTAACAACCTCCTTTGATTTGCCCTATTTTGTTTATTGCAATCGATTGAAAGACAATATTTACTATCTTTGAAACTTCATCAACAGCACATGTTATGCAGGAATTTGGAACAAAATCCGATGATTACTCCATTGCTGAATTGGGCATTAAGGAGGGCAAAGCACATTGGAACCTTAGCCCTGAAAACCTTGCCGCTATTGCCGTTCACTCGGGCCAGGCGAAGACGACCGGTTCCGGTGCAATCACTGTCAACACCGGTGAATTTACCGGACGATCACCTAAAGATAAGTTTATCGTCAAAGACAGGATCACGGAAAAGGAAGTTTGGTGGAGTACCTTCAACATTCCCTTTAGCTCGCAGAAGTTTGAAAACCTTTACCAAAAGATTATTGCCTATTTCAATGGGAGAGAATTTTATATTCGGGATGCGTATGTCTGCTCCGACCCGCGCTATCGGACGAACCTCCGGGTAATTACAGAATACTCCTGGTCCAATCTTTTTGCCTACAACATGTTTCTTCGCCCCACGGAAGAAGAAATAAAAACAGTTCAACCCGATTGGATATTGTTGAATGCGCCCGGGTTCCTGGCCAACCCCGAAACAGATGGAACCCGGCAGCATAATTTTTCAATGATTGATTTTACGCGAAGAATAATTTTGATCGGCGGCAGTGGATACACGGGTGAGATCAAAAAAGCAGTTTTTACCGTATTGAATTTCATTCTGCCACATCACAAGAATGTTTTTCCGATGCACTGTTCCGCCAATATCGGCAAGGATGGTGACACGGCCATCTTTTTCGGTCTTTCAGGCACGGGCAAGACGACTTTATCTGCCGATCCCGACCGTCATTTGATTGGAGACGACGAACATGGGTGGACACACGACCAGGTGATCTTCAATTTTGAGGGCGGATGTTATGCTAAAACCATCCATCTTAGCGAAGAGAAAGAACCGGATATTTTTCATGCGATAAAAACGGGAGCCTTGCTTGAGAATGTCGGTTTTAAGAACGGCACAAATATCGTTGACTATACCGATTCTTCTGTCACTGAAAATACCCGCGTAAGTTATCCGATTGATCATATCCGGGACATTGCCAAACCATCCCTGGGACGGAACCCGAAAAATATTTTCTTCCTCACGTGCGATGCCTACGGAGTACTTCCCCCCATCGCCAGGCTGACGCCCGGTCAGGCCGCTTTTCATTTTATCTCCGGGTATACAGCCAAAGTGGCGGGGACAGAGGCCGGCATAACGGAACCCACGATGACTTTCTCCTCCTGCTTTGGCGCTCCCTTCCTGCCGTTACACCCGACAAAATATGCCGCGATGTTAAGCAAGAAAATGAAGGAGACAGATGTTAAAGCCTGGCTGGTCAATACAGGATGGTCGGGTGGGTCGTATGGCGTTGGAAAACGGATGAGTCTGAAGCACACCCGCGCCCTTATCCTTGCGGCGCTTACCGGAGGACTGAACGGTGTGGGCTATGAAATTCACGAAATATTCGGCTTCGCCATGCCAAGAAGTTGTCCCGCTGTTCCGTCCGCGATTCTAAATCCACGAAATACCTGGCTCGACAAAGACGCGTATGACCAAAAGGCCAATTACCTGGCGAATGCGTTTATTAAGAATTTTGAGAAATTCTCGGAATTGGCAACGCCCGAAGTTATGGCCGGAGCTCCTATCACGAAGGTCGATCAGGACTAAGTTCTGGTCAGAAATCAGATTTGAATATTTTGTCCCATAAGGCTGAACTCACTCCATAGCCTTTGGTCGAGTCAGAATAGTGATGCAACATGTGGTGCTGTTTCAATTTTTTCCAGAAGGAACTTTGGAAATTACGGTGATGCAGGGCATAGTGACTAATGTCATAAAATAAATAGCCTGTCATGAAAGCCGAAAAAAAACCATATACGTATTCTGCAGGTAGCGTCATACGAAACATGAAATAGAAAAAAGCGGACAATGGAATACTTACCGAAGGAGGCATGACTAACCGCATGGCATCATTAGGGTAATCGTGATGAATTCCATGAAAAATGAAATGCAATTTTTTACCCCACTCCGTTTTTGCTTCGTAGTGAAAAATAAACCGGTGTAAGACATATTCTGTCAATGTCCAGAAAAGCAGTCCGCCGGCTAAACTTGCGAAAAATATCAAGAGATCAACATGCAATATCTCCAGGGCGTTCCAGCAGCAAAAACCAATAACGGGAATATAAATTATGAGCGGAACGGAAAAATGAACCTTTGATAAATTTTCGACGAGACCGTTCTTGAACATTCGAATTGATTCCCGGGAATTCGAAATAAAATTATTTTCCATACTGCAGGATTAAATCACTCAAGGTGTCGGGAAGGTACGAAATCATTCTTTATACTATGGTCTTCAAATAGTTGATGCAGGCTCCAACGCTCTCAATGGGTGAACGGGGA
>Ga0302324_100005659_pt1 | contig 27220 bp, 19 predicted proteins | sample Palsa_T0_1_FD_201949 | JGI IMG/M metagenome (GOLD analysis project Ga0302324, IMG submission 201949) | Peat permafrost microbial communities from Stordalen Mire near Abisko, Sweden - Palsa_T0_1 | ecosystem: Environmental > Terrestrial > Soil > Palsa > Peat permafrost | place: Sweden: Abisko...
GATATCATGCCCGGAACAGAGGAACAACTGGCAAAGGAAATGACCGCCGGCTATATCGGATTTGACCCTACTTCCGATAGCCTGCACATCGGCAGCCTCGTGCCGATCCTCCTCCTCGTACACCTGCAAAAGGCTGGACATAAGCCGGTTGCGTTGATCGGAGGCGCCACCGGCATGGTGGGTGACCCGAGCGGAAAAAGCGAAGAAAGAAACCTGCTCAGCGAAGAAATCCTCAACCATAACCTCACCCAGGTCAAACGACAGCTGGAAAAATATCTCGACTTCAACCCCGCCCTGCCCAACTGCGCCGAAATGGTCAATAACTATGACTGGTTCAAAAACATGCGCTTCCTCGATTTTATCCGTGACGTAGGTAAACATATTACGGTTAACTACATGTCTGCAAAAGACAGCGTAAAGAAGCGGCTGGAAGGGGAAAATGGAATGAGCTTTACGGAATTTACCTATCAATTAGTCCAGGGTTATGACTTTTACTGGCTATACAGCAACAAAAACTGCAAACTCCAGATGGGCGGCAGCGACCAGTGGGGGAACATCACCACCGGCGCCGAGCTGATCCGGCGCAAAAACGGCGGCGAAGCCTTCGCCTTCACCTGCCCCCTGCTGACCAAAGCAGACGGCGGCAAATTTGGCAAGACCGAAAAAGGCAATATCTGGCTCGATCCTGCCAAGACCTCGCCTTACGAATTTTACCAGTTTTGGCTAAATGCCTCGGACGTTGATGCAGAAAAATGGATTAAAATATTTACTTTTTTGGACAAATCGGAAATAGACCATTTACTTGAGCAGCATAAGGGAAATGAAAACGCTCGTCTTGTTCAGAAAAGGCTGGCGGAAAAAATAACCGTTTTTGTTCATGGAGAAAATGCTCTTTCGAACGCCAAAGCAGCCACCGATTTTCTATTTAACCCAAATGCAAACAGCGAAATCCTTCGCACAATAGATGAAACGACCTTCTTAAGCATTTTTAAATCAGTTCCCGTTCATCTCATCAACAGGGACAAAATACAACCGAATTTAAATATTGTTGATTTTTTAGTGGAGACAAAAATACTTCCAAGCAAAGGCGAGGCCAGAAAGCTGATTGAAAATGGAGGAGTTAGTATTAACAAATGGAAGGTATCAGGGCCTGATTATGCCGTTCATTTTAGCGATATTATAAAAGATAAATATATAGTGGTTCAGAAAGGAAAAAAGAACTACTATTTAGTAAAGCTAACCTGATTTCACAAACTCCCTACCGTCGTAGGTCACAAGCCACTTAGGGATAAGTCTATCAGCAATATACTACCGATTACCAATTAACTTGGCTAATCATACCTAATTTATAGATCTATATGCAATAAATTTCCGATTACCTTTCCGTTTGTCCAAAATTGCATATATTTGCGGTAAATCAGTAATATATTACCGATGACCGTTATACAAATAGGCCAACTTATTACCAAGCGGAGGGAATTTCTTAAACTTCGCCAGGAAGACCTATCCGAAATGAGTGGGATCGCAATAAAGACCATTCATCTTATTGAGAAAGGATCAGGCAATCCTTCCATGGCAACAATAGAAAAAATCGCAATAGTCCTCGGCCTGGAACTAATGCTGCAGATCAGGAAAAATAACTAATGGCAAGGGCTGCAATATATAACAGCGGTATTCTCGCAGGACACCTGGAGAAAAAGGGGCCTGATGACTATCACTTTGCATATACGACCGGGTACTTTACAAACCCCTCTCTCCCGCCAATAAGCTTAACGCTTCCAAAAACACGGCAATCATACCAAAGTTCCACACTATTTTCTTTTTTTGCCGGACTGCTGGCGGAAGGGATTAATAAGGACATTCAATGCCGCCTGCTGAAGATCGATGAACGGGATGATTTTACCCGTCTGCTAAGAACGGCGGACGAAGATACGATCGGCGGAATTAGCGTTAAAGAAATAAGCGAATGAAGATGCCATGCCCGGGATGCTATAAGACCGATATAGAAGGCTATTGTAACGAATGCCGAAGACGACTTTTTGATGGTCATCGGGTACATCCGACCCTGCCTTTTGGCGCACCCAAGGCCGATAACCTTGGGCTGTTCCAGGAAAAAACGAAACACTTATCCATTTCAGGGGTCCAGCTAAAATACTCGGTTAAACGGGAAGGAAAGGATTTGAACCTGACTGACAAAGGAGGACAATATATACTCAAGCCGATTCCGCCTTCGACACAACTAATCGATCGCGAACGGGCGCCCGAAAACGAGCATTTGACGATGCAAATGGCAGCGAAATTATTCAATATTCATACCGCCGCCAGCGGTTTGATCTATTTTAATGACGGCACGCCAGCTTACCTGACAAAACGTTTTGACATCCGGCCCGAAGGCGGTAATTATCAACAGGAAGACATGGCCCAATTGAGCGGCCATACCCGGTTCACCCACGGCGAAGATTTCAAATACGACGGCACCTATGAAGAAATTGGACGGTTGATCAGAGACCATGTCGCCGCCTACATACCCGCGCTGGAGCAATTTTTTCGAGTAGTCGTATTCAACTACTTATTCTCTAATGGCGACGCCCACCTAAAAAACTTTTCTCTCATCCAAACCCCAATGGGAGACTACCAACTTGCACCAGCTTATGATTTGATGTGCACGGTCCTGCACACTCCGCTGGAGTCGGATACGGCGCTTGACCTTTATCCTAAGTCAATGGACAGTCCCTTTTACGCTTCCTACGGATATTACGGCCAGCCGGAATTTCGTGCCCTGGCAGACAGGATAGAAATCGTACCCGCCCGCCGTGACAGGATACTGACACAATTCTTATCCTCCACCGATAAAGTCGAAAAAATGGTCGGCCAGTCGTTCTTAAGCAATCAGACAAAGACAAAATATTTGTCTGCATACCATGACAAGATCAGGCGGATGACCCAATATCCGCCCTAGCTCAACAACGCCGGGCTCTGCCTGTACGTCTTCAGCACAAACTCGCCAAACAGGGTATTCGCCCACGCGAACCATTTACGCGTATACTTCGACGCATCATCTTTATGAAAAGACTCATGCATAAAACCTGTTCCCGCATGACTATGCTGCAGCAGTTTCAAACAGGTAGCAATCTCCTGCGAATCATGGCTCGTCAGCCCGCGGATGATAATGCTGATCGGCCACACCATATCCAGTCCGGCATGCGGGCCGCCAATCCCTTCCCCCGCCTTTCCCGAAAAGAAGAACGGATTCGCGTCGCTCCACAACATCCGGCGCGTATTCTGATAGACCATATATCCACGCTTGTCCGTATTCAACACAGAAAGATCACCGGCAAAATGGATCGACTGCAGATAGGGCAGCGCCAGCAGGCTGGGGACATTGGCATCATCCATCAACGTATGATTGCCAAACCCGTCCGCCTCATAGGCAAAGACCTCGCCATAAACCGGATGTGTAACAATGGCCTGCTCATTCAGCGCGTTCACCAGGTCGGTCTCCAGCGCAAACGCCGGCCCATCCAGCTCCTTGCCGACGCCCAATGTCTGCAACAGCGTTCGCAGGTTGCGGAGGCTGCTGAGCGCAAACAAATTGGAAGGGATCAGAAAAGGATAAATGGTCGCATCATCACTCGGCCGGAACATCGAATGAATCAAACCGACCTTCTTCGTCGGATACCCATAGCCGCCCATCGGAACGCCGTCGGTGGCCCAACTGGTCACACGCTGAAAAGTATAAGGCCCCTGCCCCTCCTTCCGCTGCTGCTCGCGAAAAGTCTGCAGCACTTCGCCCATCGCCCTCAGCCAGTCGGCATCGAAGGGCGAAGCATCACCCGTCACCTCCCAATAACCATAAGCCAAACGGATCGGATAACAAAGACTGTCGATCTCCCATTTCCGCTCATGCGTACCCGGCTTCATATCCGTAATATCCGTTTTCTTCCATTCGCTCACCTGGCTCGCATCCTTGTAAAAAGCATTGGCATACGAATCCCGAAGAATACACGTCACCTGCCGGTGGATCACACCCCGGATCAGTTGCTGCAGATCCTTATCCTCCTTACACAGCGAGAGATAAGGCCAGACCTGGGCGCTGCTGTCCCTAAGCCACATGGCATCGATATCGCCGGTGATGACATAAGTATCGGGTTTGCCGCCGGTTAGCGTAAAATCCACCGTCGTATCCAGGGTATTGGGGAAACAATTCTCAAACAACCACCCGATCTCCTTATTGCCGATATTCTCACGCACTTCCCGGATGATCTTTTCGACGGCCTGGCTTTTAAACTTTCGTTGCGCCTCCGGAATCCGCACTACCGGGAAATCAGCCGCACCCACTATCCCCCTGCCGCCCACTATCCCCTGCGAGCCCACCATCCCGCGGGGATCCACCATTCCCCCCGCACCCATAACTCCCCCCGCCGCCAACACACCGGCCGAAGCCAGCACACTCTGTTGAAGAAACTTTCTGCGCCGCATAACTTTATTTTTCGATCGCAAACTACATCATTTTCCTTTTAACCCGTCGCATCCATTTCACTATCCCGTCGCATCCATTTCACTAACCCGCCCCACCCCTCTGATCAACCCGCCCCACCCGCTTCCAGCTCCTCCTTCTGCCGATTCCAGTCATCACGGGCCACATAAAAGACCACGATCCCGCAGGCCACCAGGAACAAGCCGACCAGCGCGGCAAGACCGGTAGAATACCATACAAACAACCAGATCACTACCGAAAGGATCACCGGTGCGGGATAAAGCCACATCCGGAACGGCAGATCCTTCGTCCCCTTACGACGCCGCAACAACACTACCCCCACCGCCTGTGCGACGAATTGCACCAGTATCCTCATCGCCAGGATGGCATTGATCGCATCGGCCAGCCGCAGCACCAGGCAAAAACAAAAACCCAACCCGGCGACAAACAACAACGAGACGTAGGGAAAATCTTTCTTCGGATGCAACCGGGCAAAAACCGGAAAGAAATTTCCATCCGCCGCAGCCGCATAAGGCACCCGCGAATAACCCAGGACAACCGCAAAAAGGGAAGCAAAGGCGATCCATAAGACCAGCACCGTCGCCACCCTGGCCGTCCGCTCGCCATAGATCCTTTCCATAAACAGGCTGATGACAAACTTCGAATGCATGGCCTCCTGCCAGGGGATCACCCCGACAATACTAAAATTCATGGCCAGATAAAAAACGGCGATTGCGATGATGGATATAAATATGCTACGGGGTATATTACGTCCGGGATTCCTGATCTCGCCACCCAGGTGGCAAACATTATAATAGCCCAGATAGCTGTAAATAGTCTTTACCGAAGCGTGACCGATCAACAGCACAAAGGTCCAGCTGAACAAGGATTGATGAGCATCGGGCAGCGGCGAGTAAGCGACCTGGCGATGGGTCAGGCCGCTGATAATGATCCAAAGGATCGTGATAATGACACCAGCCCATAGGAACACCGATATTTTACCAATCATCCGGATATTGCGATACAGCAGGGCCGTTATCGCAATCACCAGCACACCCGAAACCAGTTTTTCCTGCCAAAAGCTGAGCGGCACCAGGTAGCCGAAATACTGCGAAAACCCGATAGCGCCGGACGCAACCACCAACGACGATTGCAGACAGGTCTGCCAGACAAATAAAAAGGACATCAGCGGCCCCCCTTTCTTCCCATACGCCTCCTTCAGAAAATTGTAGCTGCCCCCGGCCATTGGATAAGCCGCGCCCAATTCACTCCAGATCATCCCGTCGATCAGCGCAGTGACCGCCCCAAAGACCCAGGCCCAAATGAATAAATTGCTGCCTACCAGCTGGATGACAATCGACAGCATGACAAACGGGCCAATCCCTACCATATCGATCATATTGATCGAGGTCGCCTGTAATAAGCTGATTTCTCTCTTCATGAAGTTTTTGCAAAGTCCCCGATCCCGGTGATCAGCTTGTCGAGATCCTTTGTCGTCGTATAAACATTTGGCGTTATCCTCACCCCATGCACATTTTCCCAGGTCAGGCTGGTCGTATGGATCTTATGCTCGTTAAAAAGATAATTGTCCAGATCACCGGGGGTCTTCCCTTCAATGCTCACCACCCCGATCGCACAGCCGAAACCTTGTTTCATCGAGGTATGCAGCTTCACCTTGGGAATATCCTTCACCGCCGTCATCCAATAATTCTTCAGGTAGAAAAGCCGCTGCTCCTTTCTCGCCGCCCCGATCATGTCATAAAAACTGATCGCCTTGCCAATCGCCTGCTCGATAAAGAACGGCCGCGTACCCAAATTCTCGAACTTCCGGATATTGTCCGACTTGCCATCCGCCGCAGCGAAGAGCGGGTACAGATTCGCAATCTTTTCCTTCTTTACATAGACCATGCCGGTGCCAATACAGGCAGCCAGCCATTTATGCAGACTGGTACCAAAATAATCGGCCCCCAGAGAAGGAATGGTATATTCGAAATGGGCAAAGCTATGCGCTCCGTCCACCAGCACTTCGATACCACGCGCATGCGCCGCATCCGCTATCTTCCGGGCCGGCACGATCTGCCCGTTCCAGTTATAAACATGCGTTACATGTACCAGCTTCGTCTTCGCCGTAAAAGCCTTCACATATTGCGCAGTCATATAGTCATTGTCCTCGCTGGGCAGCTCCAAATCGACCCACACGAGCTTTATCCCATCCCGCTGCTCCCGCTGCTTCCAGGCATTGATGCAATTGGGGTAGTCGTATTTGCAGACCACTACCTCATCGCCGGCCTTCAGGTTCAGACCAAAGATCACCGTTTCCAGCGCTTCAGAGGCATTGCGATTGATAGCGATCTCCTCTGCCGAACAGCCGGAGATCCTTGCCAGATCCTTTCGGAGCGGTTCACGACCCTGGTCGAGTATCCGCCACATATAATAGCTGGGCGCTTCATTGGAAAAGTCAAAGTATCGCTTCATCGCTTCCTGAACCACCTTGGGAGAAGGCGATACGCCGCCATTGTTCAGATTGATTATTTCCGGGGATACGGTAAAAGATTCCTGAACATAATACCAGAAATCCTCATCGCCCGCAAGCTGCTCCGGGGCGTGACCCGCCGTCCGCATCAGCGCCTTGTCCAGATTACGACTCCAGGCCGGACGACTAAGAGAAGTCAGAAAAGCAGTGGCGGAAAAAGTCCCCAGCACATCCAAAAAGGACCGACGGTTATATGCAGGCATAGTGTAGTAGTTTAAAGCTGCCTCCGGCAGCTTTGACAAGATAAGAAAAAAAGCGCAGCCGCAGCCCACCACTCCGCTGGACCATTAAATCGTATCTTCGCTCCGCATGAAGTATTACATCATTGCCGGCGAAGCCTCCGGCGACCTCCATGGCAGCAATTTAATAAAAGAATTAAAAAGACAAGCCCCGGACACCACCGTCCGTTGCTGGGGCGGTGATCTGATGCAGCAGGCTGGCGGTCATCTCGTCAAACATTATAAAGATCTTGCCTTCATGGGCTTTACCGAAGTGCTGCTGAACCTCCGGATCATTTTCCGCAACATCGACTTCTGCAAACAGGACATTCTCGAATACCGCCCCGACGCCCTTATCCTGATCGACTACCCCGGCTTCAATATGCGCGTCGCCAAATGGGCACACCGCGAAGGCTTGCGGATTATTTATTATATCTCGCCCCAGGTCTGGGCCTGGAAGGAAGGTCGCGTACGCCAGATCCGCGAAACAGTCGACAAAATGCTGGTCATCCTCCCCTTCGAAACCGCCTTCTATCAAAAATGGAACTATTCCGTCGAATATGTCGGGCACCCCCTCGTCGAAGTGATCGACCGCTTCCGCACAGCCCTCCCCGCCCGGGCGACTTCTGAACCAGCTTCCCCTGCCACCTTCCCCCGCTTCACCAAACCCGTCATCGCCCTCCTGCCCGGCAGCCGCAAACAGGAGATCCTCAAAAAACTGCCCATCATGCTCGGGGCCAGCCGCTACTTCCCGGACTTACAATTCGTCGTCGCCCAGGCTCCCGGCCAGGAACCATCCTTCTATGAAGACCTGCTGGCGCCCTATCCCAATGTCTCTTCCGTCCGCAATCAAACCTATGCCCTGCTCTCCCAAGCCCGGGCCGCCTGCGTCACCTCCGGGACCGCCACGCTCGAAACAGCCCTCTTCGGAGTTCCCGAAGTCGTCTGCTACAAGGGAAGCACCGTCTCCTACCAGATCGCCCGCCGCCTCATCAAAGTAAAATACATCTCTCTTGTCAACCTCATCATGGACAAACCGGTCGTCAAAGAGCTGATCCAGGACGAACTAAACCCCGAAAATCTCCGTCGCGAGCTCGAAGACCTGCTGAACAACCAGACCCGCCAACAACAGCTCCGCGACGACTACCACGCCCTCCATGACCTGCTCAGCCAGGGTGGCCACGCTTCCGCCAACGCCGCCGCCAGCATCCTCCGGTTCATGGCTGCTCCCGCTCCCACCTCCGACCGCTAACCTACGCCGGCCCTCGCGTGCGCCCCTAATGATGTCTTATGAAAAAATTCTTGACTAGCCAGAAGATCAGCCCCCCCAGGAACACAAAAATAGTGATCCGGTTGATCCCATGCATATACCGCATCCATTGCGTATTCGGTGCGTTCGGATCCCGCTTCCTGATGAAGAAGTACTCCTCAATTTGCCTCCAAACTCCCATAAAATAAATTGATTGCGCCGCCAAAGATAATTAACGCCCCGGATTTTGAATTGTTTAACCCAAAATCCGCTATATTTGCTATCCCAAAATGGGGAATTAGCTCAGTTGGCTAGAGCGCTTGCATGGCATGCAAGAGGTCGTCGGTTCGACCCCGATATTCTCCACTGATCTTCAGGGCCTTGCACCACTAGTGTAAGGCCTTTTTCGGTACCATATTGTTTAACCTTCCTGTTTTCCATAATCCTAATAATATCCCGGGGTGAATCTACGCCCAAGGCAACCGATATAATTACAAACCCCGCGACTGCCGGCATGACTGTCACTATCCGATTTTTTACGTTGTAGTGAACCGCTATTACAATCAAAAAGTACAAAAGTATTAAACCCAAGACCGCCACTTTGCTCCAGACTAAATTGAAGACGCCTATCCATTCAAGTGCGGACAAAATAAAAAAGGCAAACGCAGCCGCCCCAATCCAAATATCCGGTATTTTTCCCTGAACAAATCAAATCTGTATCCAACATGGAGATTTGAATACCTCCCACCAAGATTACCATGGCCAACGCTTAACGGCATCAAAACTTTCAAATAAAATGCTATTTATATCATTTGAAATCGTTTTATTATGCTATATTTGACATTATAACAACTAATTTAATGTTATATATAGCATAAACATGGCTTACTGGGATCGAAAACTCATACGGGAACAACTCGACGGGAAGCTGGTAAAGCTGATTCCTCTGTCATCCCTTAACATTGAAAAAGGCTGGATCAAAATGATCCGGGAAGCCTTGGGGATGTCCACCAAACAATTAGGCAAACGGGTAGGCATTGACCAATCGCGCATATCACGTATAGAGAATGCCGAGATCGAAAGCGACCTGAAACTGTCTTCCCTCAAGAAGATCGCAGATGGCTTGAACATGAAATTCGTCTACGGGTTTGTACCAGAAGGTAGCCTCGAAGACCTGGTTCGAGAGCAGGCAAAAAAAATCGCCCTGAAGCGTATGGCGAAGGTCAGCCATACTATGCGCCTCGAAGAACAGGAACTATCCGAGGATCAAAAGCAAAAGGTCCTCGATGACCTGATTCAGAAAATAATGATCGAAGAACCGAAAGACTTTTGGGACCAATGAGACTTTTTGATTATCCGTTTGGGGCAACCCCGCTTGATCCTGATGAAATTGACGGCCTGAAGCTGAGACACATTTCAACCCGTGCAGAACTGGACCGCTGGGAGCAGGAGAATATACAGGAAGCCCTGTCATGGCTGCACCGCCGCCGTAAATCCGATATTCTGGCAGAAGGTTTTCTTTGTCAGCTTCATCAACAAATGTTTGGCAAGGTCTGGAAATGGTCCGGGGAATTTCGTCGTACTAATAAGAATATCGGTATCGAATGGCCTTACATATCCACTCACTTGCGACAACTGCTGGATGACGTGCGAGCATGGATTGAGCATTCTACCTACCCACCGGACGAAATCGCCTACCGGCTGCATCACAAACTTGTCTGGATACACTTGTTTCCCAATGGCAATGGTCGCCATGCCCGCTTGATAGCCGATGTGCTTTTAGAAGAAGTTTTCAGCCAGGAGGCTTTTACGTGGGGCAGCGCTAATATCGCTGATGCCGGAAATACTCGAAAACTATATATTGATGCCCTAAGGGCGGCTGATGATCATGATTATTCCAGGTTGAGCAACTTTGTCAGGTCGTAAGTTGATCTATCATAGGGATCAATTCCAGAAGCTCCGATTTGATTGGATGATCATGCCGTACAAGTCATTTCGGCTGTTTTTCGTAAAAACCGAAATTAAAATTGGAGTCACTACTAATAATCATTTCATTTATTTTGAAGTAATTTGTTTCGGATTACAATATCCCTCCCCTTGAAAAACCACTATTAAAAAGATGCGTTCCGGGCATATGGTCTGTTATCGACCGTAGCGGCAGCTATTTCTATGACAATCTTTCATCAGCAAACTCTTCACTTTTGCACCTGCAGGCCACCTCGCCCGGCAACAGCTTTTTGGTCACTCCCCGCTGTCCAATTCCTCCAAAAAATAATCTCTGCGCAACATAAAATCAGCCAGGCTGGAATCGGCTTTTCTTTCGACTTCCTGCTGAAGCAGGCTCGTCTGTTAGGGGGAGTGGCCGACTTTGCACGAAATATCCTGTCCGGTTTTGATACCCGGCCCATTCGAATTTAACGGGCAAAATAAATGCAGTGAACATATGGAAGACCTTATCCAAAAGTTAATCCAATATAATATTGGCATCGATGTTGTCGATAACCAACTAAAATTGATTATCCCCTACGGAGTCAATGCAAATGAGATCATTAAGGAAGTCAGACAAAATAAAGAGGAATTACTCTCATTTTTAAGGGAGATGAAATCACAACAAAACCGTTTCATCAGACCCTTGAACAAGTATAATGATGGAACCAATGATTCACACATACCTGATTCTACAAGCGATGCAGCGGTTTATCGGGGAGAATATTATTATCCCGTTACACCAGTACAAATTTATTGGATCAACGATCACAAAGATACTGAATTTAAGCAGGTAGATGCAACGCATGGTTATATTTTGAAATCCTGGTTTGTAAACGAAAAAATCAATCCTATAATATTTAAAATGGCTGTTGCATATGTGGTCCGTCGCCATGAAAGCTTGCGGGCTACGTTTCATATTATCGACGGCAAATATCTAATGAAAGTTGGGAAAGAAGATTCCTCACTATACGAACCTGATATAAGAGACTTGAGGAATTCGCCGATACCCGATGAAGAGTTAAATAGGATTGCGGATCTCCGGGATTGCCGGATGAATTTGGAAAAAGGCCCTTTATTCCTAACCAGATTGATTCAGCTTGATAATGAAAAATATATTTTGTCTATAAAATTGCATCATAGCATTTCGGACGCCTTGTCACTTGAAATATTGCAGCGGGATCTTCTAACAGCTTACATGGATTTATCCCAGGGAAAACAGCCCTCCTTGCCGGTATTAAAGTATCACCTAAAGGAATACCTTAAATTTATAAACGATGATGCCAGAAGAAATTATGATAGTCATAAAAAATATTGGAATGACCTGTACGATCATTTACCCCATGAATTAATTATTCCCGGTGCAAAAAAGAATGAAGGCCTGGTAGACCAAAAGATATGTAAAATCGAGGAATTCCAAATCCCTGCCGGGATAAGGACTAAAATGGATACACTGGCAAAGGAGTTTTCTGTAAGTCTTTTTGTTATTATACAGGCTACTTTCAAGGCCTTTCTAAGATATATAACCGGACAAACGGATATTGTTATCGGAACATTCGTATTTGGCCGAAATTATCCGGGAGTCGCAGATCAGATAGGGTGCTATGCAAGAACGGTGCTGATACGTACAATAGTTGATAATGCCGATTCATTTCACGACATAATATTGAAGGTAAAACAGGCAAATGAAGACATGCAAACTTATACGGCATATACATTGATGAATGCCTGTGAGGCAATGCTTCCCGACAAGGCGAATATTAATGGTTCTTTCTGGAAGATAAATCTTCAGTACGAGGATTTGGGTGATTCGTTTGTTGAGCAAGGTAATTTGATTGATGACATATCTCATAGTCTGGGGATAGATTTCACTGACAGGGTATGTGAAAAGAATTCCCACATACCAATCGATATGTCTTTACAATTCTTTTGCACTGACAAAAATCTGGACCTGTCAATTCACTTTGACAGCAGTACTTATGATTCGTCGTCCATCAGAATATTTGCTGCGGATTACCTGGCATACGCCGATGAAATCACAAATTAAAAAAATACTAAGCTATGCTGGAAAAATTAGAAAGCCGAAAAGTGAAGTTATCCTGGCTCGGACCTTTGCCGGATAAATCAAATAAGGTTGCCTTATTGATTCCGCAATACAACGAGGGATCCAATGGCAGTCTGGAATTGAGATTAGATTATTTCAGTTGCATAGCAGAAGAATTCAGAAACATATTGGATATAGTAATTATCGATGACGGCTCAACAGATGGAAGCCTCAACACGATAAAATCATACAAAGAGTGGAATCCAAATTCATTTTATGTGTCACTTATTTCACCCAATTCGAATAAGGTCGGCGCTTTGTATCTGACGGTTTTGTCAATCGATCATGAATTTGTGATCTTATCGGATTTTGACACTGATCTCAGGGGTCTCCGGGAGATATGTAAGAGTATGAAGATATTAAGTGATGATCCGTGCCTGATGGGATGTTATTTCAGAATGCTTCCGTTCGAAGGGTTCGGAAGCGTATTTCTTTTTCAGCAGTTGGAGTACGCTATGGCCAGAACCTTATATAGATTTCACCAAAGAGAGCGTAGTGTTCCGGTTATGCCAGGCGCCGGCTGTTGTTATAAGAGAGAGGCGTTGAAAAACATCTATAGCGCACACAGTGGCTTAAGAAGTGGTGAGGACAGAGAATCCACCTTGCTCGGGCTTAAGTTGGGCTATAAGACATTCTACAGTGATGAGATCTTATGCTTAACAAGACCTCCGCTTTCTTTCAGATCGTTAATAAAGCAACGCATCAGATGGAACCTTGGATATATAGAGACGTTCAGTAAAGAAAAGAAATATTACTACTTACAGATTAAAAAATTCAGCAGAATCGGGATAAGGACGATAATGGACTTTATAAGTGTAAAGCTGATAGTACTTTTGCCGATCATCATAATGATTGGACTAATTGCCAGTTGGAAACTCCTATTAATATATTTAGTGTGTTTCTATTTTGCATTTGTACTCTGGTCTTTGAACACACTCATGATCGCCCCGAATGAATCCTATGAATTCCGGGGCAAGCGTGTCTATTCGATCTTATACTACCCATTTTATAAGATACTTCTGGATTATATTGCATGGACAGGGGCGATCCTCGTTTTCATCAGGAAAAGATAATCCTGGATTCCGATTTCATTTATTATCTGTCCACGTATTATCCTTTTCATCGGCATCCATAAATATTCCACCCTCCAGCTTCAGCGTTTTTACCGCTTTCCCGGTTTTAATATTTACAGATATTTCCTTTTGATTGCTCTTCCACACTAATGGAGTTTGATGAAAGCTTTCGCTTGATCCGTCATCATAAGTCGCGATCACGTCAAAGGGAACGGCAAATCCACCAATGTTCTTAATGTCCAGCGCATACCCTTTCGAAGTTTTGTCGACTTTAGCCAGATCAAGATCGATGTAGCCGGAGGTAAAGAACCAGTTATAAAAGAACCAATCTAAATGCTGCCCGGAGCCCTTTTCCATCGAATAAAAATAATCCCAGGGAATAGGATGTTTACCATTCCAGTTATCCATGTAATTGTGTAATGCCTTCCTGAATAATTCATCGCCAAGCAAGTCCTTTAAGGCAAGATAACTGAGCGACGGCTTGCCATAGGCATTATTACCGGCGCCAAACGTAACATCGGGGCTGGGTGTAATAATGGGGTTTTCTTTGTCGTGTGAGCCGTGGATCCATCGGCTAACCCGGAATGATTTATAAAACTTATCAGCGGCTTCCTGGCCTCTTTCGGAAATACCGATCAGGTATTCAAAAGTGGTTGCCCACCCCTCGTCCATAAAGGCGTAACGACTTTCGTTAGTACCCATGTAAAATGGAAAGTAGGTATGAGCCTGTTCATGGTCCTGCACCAATTCGGCAAAAACAAGATCAGGGGTATGGCTGTCGTTGATCATCATGGGGTACTCCATATCCGCAAATCCCTGGAACGCGTTTGATTTCGGATAAGGATAGGGAATTCCCGGCCAATTATTCGAAAACCAGGCTAAAGAATATCTGCCAAACTGGACCGAATGATGAAAGTCCTGAGACGAGTCCGCAAAGGCAGCCTGCATGCTGACACGCCGCCCGGTTTTGTCGTCCACAACAACACTCGCGGCATCCCAATCATAGTGGTCACTGATACCGATAGCAATATCGCTCACATTATTGGCGGACCATTTCCAGGTATCGCTGGCATTCTGAGCGGTGACTTTTTTATCGGCCCAATCCTGCAGGGCAGCAACGTGTATGGTGCTATCGCTCGTCATTGACTGCTTCAAACGTTCAGCAACATCAGGCTGTAGCACCTCTGACGGATTCTGCAATGTGCCGGTAGCCCATACCATGAAATCCTTTGGGACAGTTACATTTACATCATAATCATTAAAATCGTTATAAAACTCCAGGGAACCCGTATGCGGTTGCGTATCCCACCCCTTGTAATCGTCATAAACCGCAATGCGGGGATAAAAATACGCGATATAGTAACTGGTTGAATCGATTATACCCTCACGACCAGGCCTGTGTGACAGGCTATAATGCCAGGCAATGTCGAGCTTTATCGAATCATGAGGCATCAACGGCTCGGGTAAATTTACCAACTGATTGGTAGTAGTATCTTCATTATTATCCCAGGGCGTTTTGACACCCCGTATCATGATCTCGTCAACCTTGATCCCGGCCGATGTATCGGCAGCTCCTCTTCGTCCGCCACTGCGGTGAACATTCACGATCAGTTTCATGTTCAGACTCCCCAGCGTATCGGGACTATTATTGAAATAGGTGATTTGCTCAATGCCCCTGATGGTATTGTCCGGCGGCATTGCCGTTAAGGAAATAGTATAACGTCCACGATTCTGCCAGTATTTTTTCCCGGGTTTACCATTGAGAGACCGGGTGCCATTAGCATAGGCTTTTTGTATCTCAGGAGGCATAGTGAGCGTTTGTGCGCCGGCTTGCAATCCCAGGATTAAAAAAGCGAAGAAGATGAATGATTTTATCATGTTCAAAAATACCATTATCTGGTTATTGTCATATTAAAAAATTAGCCTAGTTTTATCACAACACTTATCCCCGATCACCCTGACCGGTGACAGCTCCCTTACCTTTACCAATGCTTCCCTTTTGACGCCGCGACGACTGGTTGCGAAATTCATTTTTATTACCCCCGCCGTCTCACCCCTCTCCCCATAATCAAGGGCCGTCTTCCCCCGGAAGCGGCCTTTTTACATCGTATCTAAACCCCTGTCCCTACTTTTTTGTACATTTATCAAACCTTATCTGCATCATAAAATCGGACGCATGAAAACATATTTTATCTCCGGTATCGGCGCTGACTACCGGCTTTTTACTCATATCACCTTACCTGAAGGATACGAAACCGCCTATATTCATTGGATCCCACCCCAAAAAGAAGAAAGTCTCCCCTCCTACGCCCATCGCCTGTCCGGCCAGATCGACCACAGCAAGCCTTTTGTGCTGATCGGTTTTTCGCTGGGCGGCATCATGGCCACTGAAATAGCAAAAGCTTTCCCACCCCTCTGTACCATCATCATCAGCAGCGTCCCCCTGTCCGCCAACCTTCCACCATACTATACCCTGGCGCACCGGCTTCAATTGACAAAAATTGCCTCCCCGACCCTGATGAAATTACTGGCTTCCGTTAAACATATGCTGACCATGCGATCACGCGACAATTGGAAAATAATGCGCGAGGTCATCTGGTCCGGCGACGACCAATTCATTACCTGGGCCATGGATGCCGTATTAAAATGGGAAAACAGCAGCATCCCGCAGCCCCTCTATCATATTCATGGCTCAAGAGACGAGATCTTCCCCATCGGCAGGACCAAACCGACCTATATTGTCCCCAAAGGCGGACATACCCTTATTATGAACCATCCGGAAGCCATCAATGCCCTGCTGCAGAAAATCCTGTCAGCCCCCATCCCCTCCGACCATCTCCCCGCCTCCATCCATCCTGACCATCTCCCGCCTCCCCCTAATCATCTCCCCGCTTCCCCTTAATCATCCCCCCGCCTCTCCCTAATCATCCCCACAACAGCCCGATAACCCCCTTTCCATCCCAAAACCGGACACCCGGTTGACCGAAACCGGACGGTTACTCCGTCACTAAAAAGCGTAAGTAATTGATTTTCAATTATATAATTTTGTGGCACCACGCTGGCAATCTCCTGGTAGCCCGCAGGGAATAAAATAATACCCCCGCAGGCTTCCAAAATGAAACACAATCGCCAAGCAAAAATTAATCAACCCAAGGCCAGCCAGGATTTAATTCATCCTCGCTTTCTTACCGCTTATAACGGTAATATGCCATTCAATGTACTATGTATTGTATAGTACCTTCTTTAATCATTATCTTTGTTATGCAAACAAACAGTAAACAAACCAAATTTCTCAAGCAAGTAAAAACTAAGTATATGTTACTCCTCAACAACAAAATCAGCCAGGCCCTTATAAATGGGACCAAAAAATTTGCCTTTATCGCCGCCCTGTTTTTAACAGTCGGCATCGGCAGCAGCTTCGCTGCACCAACCGGCAACAGCAACGACATCGTCATCGCCTCCTTCCGGAAAGAGTTCAAAACCGCCGATGTGATGGCGATCGAAGTCAGGAAAGCCTACACCAAGGTGACCTTTAAATTGAATAACCTCGTCCTGTTCGCCTATTACGCAGAAAACGGCGACCTGCTGGCCATCGTACGCAATATCCTGTCCACCCAGCTGCCCATCCAATTGCTGATGGACCTGAAACAGAAATATAGCAACAGCTGGATCACCGACCTCTTCGAAATGAATGTCAACGGACAAACAACCTATTATGCAACCCTGGAAAACGGCGACACCGGGACAACCCTCCGTTCCAGCAACACCAGCAACTGGGAAACCTATCATCCTTAATCACCTTTTTTAACCGTATACCTGCGCAGTTCACCGTATCCCCAGCCCCGCTTCGCGGGGCTTTTTTCATAAGCCCCCGCCCCGCCTCACGGCGGGGCCTTTTTTTGCCCGCCCCGGCCCCTCACCCCCATCCCCCGCACCCCATCCCCGCACCCTAATATAATCGCTTATCCCCCTTCTCCCTCCATAACGCAAAAACCTCTTCCGCCCCCTTCTCCGGCAACCAGTCAAACGCAATCTTTCTTTCGCCCGCCGGCAATTCGATCTCCCGGTAAATAAAGTCATCATCAAACCCCGCCGCAGCCGCCTGCTGCCGCGTAGCCGCATAGACAACCCGCGCCGGCCTCGCCCAATAGATGGCGCCCAGACACATAGGACAAGGTTCACAGGATGCATAGACCGTACAGCCCGTCAGCTGGTAGTCACCAAGCCGCTGACAAGCATCCCGGATAGCCACGATTTCGGCATGCGCGGTAGGGTCATTCGTAGCTGTCACCCCATTGCTTCCCTTGCCGATCACCTCCTCATCTCTGACCACAACACAACCAAAAGGCCCTCCCCGCCCGGCTTCCATCCCCTGCCGGGCCAGACCAATAGCCTGCTGTAAATAGACGCTGTCCTTTTCTGTTATCATCCGACAAAGTTACTCAATGACATGCCTCCCCCCAACAACTGCCTTTTGAAGAATTTCTGGGACGCTTGAGGAAAAAAATCTACAAAATTCCACAGCAACCGCGTAAAACCACCGTTTTCTCCGCTGAAATCCACTTGGACCGCTCTTTGCTTTATTGTTATGGCTTTTAATAGGATATTGGATTTTAGCAACGGCCTGGATTTCTATCTGGGCTTCTTTTTTTTCAGCCAACGGACCTAGGGTCCGTTTATGTATATTTGGGTATCAAAACGCTCTTCCTGCCGTGCACACCCGAATGCTTCCCATCCTGTTATGGCTAACCTTTTCCCTGAGTGCTCATTGCCAGGACCCCATGGGCCATCCCCGGGATCCCGTCCCCCAGCGTTTAAGCGAGCTGGACCGGGCAATAGAGGCATCCCCCACCTATGACGCAGCCAAGCTGATATCGATCGAACGGCTAAAAACAACCCTGGCCCAAACAAAAATCAACGACCTTCCCGCCCTTTTTAACGGCTACGGACAGCTCTACGAAGCCTATAAAGTCTTTAACTACGATTCTGCTTTTACCTATGCCAGACAGCTCCTGGCAACATCCTTACAACTGGGCGATCCCTCCCGGATCATCTATGCCCGGCTTAAATTGGACTTTTGTCTCCTCTCCTCCGGCCTCTTCAAGGAAACGCTCGACTCTCTCGGCAAAATCCGCATCAGCGAAGCCCCCGATAGCCTGCAGGCAGAATATTACGCCCTGCTCGGCCGCTATTATTATGACCTGGGGGATTTCGACAACGACGCCTATAACACCCCCGACTATATCCGTAAAGGGAATGTCTTTATGGACTCCGCCCTGAAACGCTATGCCCCCTCCTCCTTCCAATATTCCTATTACAAAGGATTAAAAGATATCAAATCCGGCCGCCGTGATGAAGCCCTTGCCGACTTCAGACAGCTGCTCACCCGGTCCGGTCTCAGCCTGCACGAACTGGCCATCGCCACCTCCACCCTCAGCGATATTTACATCAATAACGGCCAACCCGACACCGCCATCACCCTGCTGATCCGCGCAGCCATCGCAGATATCCAATCCTCTACAAAAGAGACCGCCGCCATCTTTAACCTCGCACAGCTACTATATAAAAAGGGGGATGTCCGCAGCGCCAGCTCCTATATCGAAATCGCTATCCGCGATGCCATCTTTTACGGCGCCCGGCAGCGAAAGGTCCAGGTCAGCGCCATCCTCCCCCTCATCGAAGGAGAAAAGATCAGCCGCGTGGAAGAACAAAAAAGCGTCTTCGTTACCTATTCCATTATCGCCACCCTCCTCCTCCTGGCCGTAATCGCCCTGGCCATTATCGTCCTGCGCCAGGTCACCCGGCTCAAGATCGCTCAACGCACCATCACCGAAGCCCATATCAAGGAACAGGCGATCAATCAACGACTGGTCGAAACAAATAACAAACTCTCCGAAGCCAATAAGATCAAAGAAGAATATATCGGCTATTTCTTTAACGCCGACTCCGAATCCTTTGCAAAAATCGAAAAGTTTAAAAAGTCACTCGAGCAGAAGATCGCCTACCGCAAATGGGAAGACGTCATTTCCCTGGTAAACGCCACCAACCTGAAAAAGGAAAAAGAAGAGCTGCTGCAGAATTTTGACAAGGTTTTCCTCAAGCTCTTCCCCGACTTCATCCAACGATTCAATGACCTGTTCCGGGAAGAAGATAAAATTCAACTAAAAGACAACGAATTCCTAAACACCGACCTGCGCATCTTCGCGCTCATCCGCATGGGCATCCACGAAAACGAAAAAATAGCCCGCATCCTCGAATATTCCGTCAACACCATCAACACCTACAAAACCCGCGTCAAAAACAAATCCACCGTCCCCAACGAAGAATTCGAACACCGCATCATGGAAATCCGCACCCTATGACCCCACCTCCCTGCCAGCCTCACCGACCCGCAGGCCCAGAACACCGTCTAAATTTGAATAAATATTTGATTATTAATTGATTATGTCAGATAAGCCGCCAATTCAAATCCCTTATTTCGCAAATAAAATCACTGCAAATTGAAAATTATAATTATGTATTTTGCATATATTTATAATGCATTTTGAATATATTTGCCATGCATTTTGATAATTTGTATGAATGTTGTATAACGCCAAAGGAATGAGCAGATATATTCAAAGACGGATAGCGCCGATCATTAAGTCCCAGCAATTAAAATTCCCGGTACTGGCTGTAACCGGCCCCCGCCAATCCGGTAAAACGACCTTATTAAGGGAACTGTTTAAGGATTACCGCTACGTGACGCTTGAACACCCCAATACAAGATCTTTTGCACAGGAAGATCCCATCGGGTTTCTAAACCTGTATGATCAGAAAGTTGTTTTTGATGAAATACAGCGTGTCCCTGCCTTATTCTCTTATATCCAGGGCCGGGTCGATGAGACAGGGGCAATGGGCCAGTATATTTTATCCGGCTCCCAGAACTTTCATTTGTTGAATAGCATTACTCAAACGCTGGCTGGTAGGGTAGCCCTGTTTAAGTTGCTACCTTTTGACTTTAATGAATTAAAAGCAGAAGATTTATTAGAAGAATCTTACGCTCAAGCTTGCCTTAAAGGTTTCTATCCCGCCATTTTTGACAGGGATATAGACCCGACCGTATTCTACGCCAATTATGTCCAGACTTATATTGAGAAGGACGTTACTGAATTATTGAATATCAGGGATCTGAAATTGTTCCGGACATTTTTACGCTTATGCGCGGGGCGCGCCGGACAATTACTCAATTATAGCGCACTGGCAAATGAATGCGATATTTCCCATACCACAGCCAAAGCCTGGTTATCGATATTGGAAAGCAGCTACATCATCTTTCTTTTACAACCCTACCATGAAAACTTCAATAAACGCCTTGTCAAAAGCCCTAAACTATACTTTTATGATACGGGTCTGCTGAATCATCTTTTGGGAATAAAAACTGTTGCTGAACTCTCTGAAAACAGACTGAAAGGAAATATATTTGAAAACCTGATACTCGCCGAATACCAGAAAAAGAACCATCATTTATACCTGCACGAAGACTATTATTTCTGGCAAGATAGCAACGCGCACGAAGTTGACCTGCTAATGAAAAAAGGACAAGGTTTTTCAATTTATGAAATAAAAGCAACCCAGACAATCAACAGTAATTTGTTCAAAGAAATGGATCGATTCGAAGAAATCTCAACCCCCACCCCGGTTTCCAAAACATTAATATATGGCGGTGCTGAAAATGAGAAAAGATCAAAATACCACGTCTTAAGCTGGAAGAATATTTCCGCTTAATTGAGCGGCACAATGCTCACCGCCGCCCCGCCACCCGGCGCCAGCTTCAGCGTCAACCGATCCCCACTCCCCACCGTCCGGGTCTCGATCGTATAAACCTCCGGATTATCCTTCCAATCCGCCCCCGGCCCATCTCTATAGATGACTGCCTTATACCTGCGACCTTTATCAAGGAACGACAACGATACCTCCGCCGTGCGCGCCTGCTCATCCGTTATCGCCCCGATATACCAACCCTCCTGCCCCTTACCCTTTCGCGCAATCGTAATATAATCCCCCGGCTCCGCCTCCAGCACGCGGGTATCATCCCAATCCACCGGCACATCCCGGATAAACTGAAACGCATCCCCATGCGCGCTATAATTCTCCGGCAGATCCGCAGCCATCTGCAGCGGACTGTACATCGTGACATACAGGGCCAGTTGCTTGGCCAGCGTCGTATGCACCTGCCGGCCAGGCACATCGGAGGAATATCCCTTCAACCGGAATATCCCCGGCGTATAGTCCATCGGACCGCCCATGAGCCGCGTGAATGGCAGAATAGTTTCATGCTCCGGGGCATTCCCATCGCTAAACGCATTGTACTCATTTCCCCGCGCCGCCTCACAAGCCAGCCAGTTGGGATAGGTACGCTGCAGACCCGTCGGACGCACCGGCTCATGCGCATCGAGCATGATATGATACAGCGCCGCTTTCTGCGCTACCCGCACATAATGCTCCACCATCCACTGACCATCATGATGCTCCCCCCGCGGAATGATCCGGCCGACATAACCCGTTTTAACCGCCTTATACCCCCAGCCCGTCATAAACCGGAAAGCCGTATCCATCTGCCGCTCATAATTCATGGCCGATCCCGACGTCTCGTTGTGCATGATCAACGCGACGCCCCTGGCCCTGGCATATTCCGTGATCGCCCGGATATCAAAATCCGGATAAGGCGTCACAAAATCGAAAACATTCTCCTTCCAGTTGCCAAACCAATCCTCCCAACCTACATTCCACCCCTCCACCAACACCCCGCCAAGGCCATTGGCCGCAGCAAAATCGATATAACGTTTAACATTAGCGGTATTGGCCCCATGCCGCCCACTGGCAATCAATGCCCCGGCTGCATCAAGGCTGTCCGGATAATCCGAATAGCTCCAGGTACTCCTGCCCGTCTGCATCTCCCACCAGACACCGACAAACTTCAGGGGATGGATCCAATCCGTACTCGTCAGCTTCGACGGCTCATTCAAATTCAATATCATCTTCGAACTCAAAATATCCGCCGCCTTATCACTCACGATAATGGTCCGCCAGGGCGTATGAAAAGGAGCATGCAAATAGGCCTTATTCCCAACCGCATCCGGCACCAGCGCCGACGTCAGCGTCAGCGAAGCACGATCTACATGCAGCTGCATGGCCGGGTAACCGACCAGCGCCGCCTCATGGATATTAAGATAAAGGCCGTCCGCGCTTTTCATCATCAACGGCGTCTGAACCGCATACCTGTCCGGAGCCACCCTCACCGCAATCGCCGTCGACGAAGCCACAAGGGCCGAATTATCAACGGCGCTCAACGCAGAAGTCGTATAAGGATATTCGTTGGAATCATAATCGCCGGGTATCCAGAAAGTCTTGTGATCGCCCGCCAGATGAAATTGCGTCAGCTCATCGGATACGATAAAATACCGCAACCCCGGCTGCCGCGGAAAGACATACCGGAACCCTACCCCATCCTCAAATACCCGGAAAACAATATCCAGTCGCCGCCCCTTCCCGGCCGCCCCGGCACCACCCGCACCCGCCGCCGCAGCACCGGCATCCCCCGCGCCCATCCCACCGCCCACCGCCGCACCCGACCCCGAACCCCCGCCCGCTCCCGCCGCACCCTGCGCCAAATGCACCGTCAACTCCTTATAGTGATCCCGGATATTCCTTGTCTCACCCCACACCGGCTGCCAGGTCGTATCGACTTCTCTTTCATCGGTCCCCAAAAGAACAAACCCCTGGCAAAACAGGCTATCGCTCTCCGCCAATCGGAACCCCAGGGTAGAAGGCAGAATCACCGGCCGGTCGCTATACGCGATGGAATACACCGGCTCCCCCTTCCTATCCAACAGAAAAGACAAGGTCACCTTATCCATTTTTACCGTCCGCTGAGCCAGGAGCGCGCTGCTACACAACAGCAACAGGCAAAGGCCGGCCAGCCATCTATAGGGTGTTATAAGCATAAGCAATCGAAATTTTAATTCATCAAATATACAATCCTGAGCCCGGGTCGCCCCGAAACCCGCCCCGCAAGCCACCGCCATGCCCGCTCCGCAACCCACCCCGAACTTCGTCGGAGCTGCTTGAATCTTCGTCGGACCTGCTTCGCCACGGTCCTCCTCGATCGTAACCTTCATTACATTCGGTTACCCTCAGACCTTCCTCGGAGCGTCGTTCCTTGCTCCTCGTCGGTCGTATCCTTCGCCTCCGGCTCGGATACGTTCGCTGATTTCGCGTTGCTCATCAGTACCCGGGGTTCTGCTGGTTGGCCACCTTCGAATTCGCATTGATCTCCATCACCGGAATCGGCCACGCGTAACACCTGGAATTAAATGTCAGCGCATTGGCGCCGTAATTGTAGGTCTTGTAATAAGCGGCTTCCGACGCACCCAGATGCCAACGGCAGATATCCGTCCACCAGGTCCCCTCATTGAACAGCTCCGCCCAACGCTCATAATACAACGGGTTACTCCCCAACACCGGATCGCCCGCCGCCGCAGCAGCCGTACTACTGCTCAAACTGGCATAGTCCACCGGCGAAGGCGAATTCACCGGATAACCATAAGCCCTTCGTTTTACCATATTCAGGTATTCCAGGCCATCCGTATTATCACCGGAATTGATACAGGCCTCCGCATACAACAAATAGACATCGGCCAGCCGCAACAAATAAATATTGGCGCCATCCGCCTGGCCCCCCGGCACATCGTTGACATTACAGTAGATCGGCGCATATTTACGAAAGCTCCATTGGTACTGGTTCGCTTTAAACGATCCGGCCTGCTTCGATACCGGGATATAACCGGTCGTCGGCACCGTCCCGGGCACATATCCCGCCGGCGGCGTATTGATCGCAGAATCCACCCAGGGCTGCAGACAGTTGACATACAGCCGCGGATCCGCCGCCTGGTTGGTCCGCACGGCCAGCGAATTCTGATAGTACACAGGATCCATGATCATCACCGCGTTGGTAGGCGAAGCAGGCTTCGACGAATTGTAGTTCGGATTGGACACCAGATTGTAATACCCCAGCGGAAAGCCGAAGCGAAGGATATTCGCGTCGTGGATCGTCTCATTGCCATATCCCAGCGTGGCGGCATCGACCTCGGACCCGTCCGAACCCAACACCCACGGTGACCAGATCAGCCCGTTGATGCTCGTGGAATTCGGCGCACCCCCGTATACCCCGTAGTCACCATTGGACTGAAAATCTATATTTAGCTCGAATAGCGACTCCTGGTTGAATTTATTGGCAGTGATGCCGGTAAAGGCCTGATCATACAGGGCGAAAGGCATCAGCGATTTACCACTGTTGGTAATGACATCCAGCAGCGTCGTTTTCGCATCCGCATAGTCCTTCATATAGATGTATGCCTTCCCCAGCAGCCCCTTGGCCGCCCACTCACTCGCCCTGCCTATGTCATTGCCCGTCCAAACCTGGCCATGCAGCAAGGTAACAGCCTGCGTCAGATCGCTGATGACCTGCGCCCAGGAATCCTTGATGGAACTGCGCCCCTTCTGCGACGCAGCCAGGCTGGTAGGAAGCGTCGTATCGATAATGATACCCAAGGTATCCGTGGCAGAGGGATTCAGAATATTGTCCTCACCGAACAACGATTCCAACAGTAAATAATAATACCCGCGAAGACAATAGGCCTGCCCCTGGATCAGCGCCACATTCGGGCCGTCTCCGGGCTGTTCATAACTGGCCAGGTATACACTCGCAGCCTGCAGGACAGTATTGCAGTTCTTGATGCCCGCATAACACACCTGCCATACACCCAGGCTGTACGTATTCGTACTCGAGATGTCGGTCTGCAGCAATTCCTGCCACCCGGCATCATATCCATTGTCGTCACCGGTATGTGTACAGCTGGCCATCGCCTTGGGCAGATAATTGAATCCAAACATATTTGCGTCGCGCATCGCGGAATACGCAGGCACCAGCACACTTTGCAGTCCGGCCATGGTATTCGGATAATTGGTCAGCGCATATTCATTGGTAGGTGAAACCTGCACAGGGTCCTTTGAACAACCGATCGCCAACAGCATCACCGGTAGCAAGGACGAAAAAATTCTTTTAAGCATATCAAGGAGTTTAAATTTTTATCGAATGAACCACCCGGTTAAAAATTAATATCGATCCCGCCGGAGTAAATCCTGTTTTGCGGATACTGCGACACCGCATCCAGCCCCCTCGTCGTCACCCCCACGGAAGTGCCCACATAGCCACTCGTGGCAGCCTGGGAATAGGCGCTCCCAACCTCTGGATCCAGACCGGAATATTTAGTGATGGTTAGCAGATTATTGCCCATCACGAATATCCGGGCCCCCCGGATCTTTATCCTTTCCATCGCAGCACTGGAAAATGAATAGCCGATCTGGAGGTTCTTTAATTTGATATAGCTGCCACTCTCGACAAAATAGCTGCTCGGGTTGTTGTAGTTCCCGTTAGGATCGTCGGTATAGCTCCCGTTAGGATTGGTGTAGCCCATCCGAGGCTGGCTGGTCAGCCCGTTGCTGCCGAAATAAGAATCCTTCAGCGCAATCGGCGAGACATTGGCGTCGCTCTCGAAAGGATGCTGCTCATACACCTTGACGCCGTTGAACAGCTTCACGCCCGCGACACCATTGAACAGGGCGGCCAGATCGAAATTACTGTAGCTGAGCCGGATCGTTATCCCATACACCAGCTTCGGATTGGGATTGCCGATGGCCATTGCATCCGCCGTACCCAGCGTACTTCCATTCTTGGGATTGTGATAGTAGATCAGATCACCCGCATGCGCATTGGGTTGCGCGCTCGCCGCAGCCTGTGCGTCGGTCTGGAAAATACCCAGCGCCCTATAGCCATAGAACTGGCCAAAAGGAAGCCCGTTCTTCGTGATCGTCAGGTTCTTGCCGATCATCGCCCCATAGGTGGAATTGCCGTTGTTATAGTAATTGTATCCGTCATACAGCGCATCGGTGGCAATACCATCGAGGTTGGTTACTTTATTAGTATTGAAACCCGCCGTAGCAGTAATATCATAGTTCAGCTTGCCGGCATGGTCCTTGTATCCCAGCAGAACATCGACGCCTTTTCCCTCCACGCTGCCGATATTGGTGAAGAAGGGCGTAGAATAACCCGCATTCGGCGGCAGCGGCAAGGCATAAAGCATATTCTGGGTCAGTTTTTTATACCACTCCACGCTGAAATACACCTTCCCCTTGTACAACTCCCCGTCCACGCCGATATTGGTCTCCTTCACCGTTTCCCAGTGCAGGTTCGGGTTGGCGACCGTATTGATGGATGAGCCGATCAGCAACGGTGCGCCGGGCGCGAAATTCGCCCCGTTCACCGATGTATTGCCAAAACCTGCGACGCCTGAATAGGGACCGTAGAAAGCTGCAAACGTATAGGGCGGAACATTGCTGTTCCCCAGCGAACCATAGCTGCCCCGCAGCTTCAACAGGCTGACGACCGGCAACAACCCCGTGAAAAAATTCTCGTCGCTGATATTCCAGCCGGCCGACGCCGCCGTGAATACCCCTTTTTGCTTATTCGGACCGAACAC
>Ga0302324_100005660_pt1 | contig 27218 bp, 17 predicted proteins | sample Palsa_T0_1_FD_201949 | JGI IMG/M metagenome (GOLD analysis project Ga0302324, IMG submission 201949) | Peat permafrost microbial communities from Stordalen Mire near Abisko, Sweden - Palsa_T0_1 | ecosystem: Environmental > Terrestrial > Soil > Palsa > Peat permafrost | place: Sweden: Abisko...
CGCAAACGGACCTGGCGCGAACAGGGCTGGCACTGAGATTCCGACTTACCTGGTTGGCTCGGTCTTCGACTCCGGCGCTGACGAGCACTATTACGGACTGGGTCAGCAACAGCAGGGATGGATGGATCTGCGCGATCACCAGATCAAATGCTGGCACGACTACGGGGCTCCCGGGGGCGAGTCGGTATGCGTGCCGTTCATGGTGTCGAGCAGGGGCTACGGTTTGCTATGGGACAACCCCTCGAAGACAACTGTCAATCTTGGATTCAACGGGCGGAATACGTGGTCGTCGGAAGTGGGCGACCGGGTCTCGTACTTTGTGATCGCTGGAGAGACGAGCGACGAGATTTACGGGGGATACCGCCTGTTGACCGGCGTTACGCACATGCTGCCGCGCGGAATTTACGGCTACATCCAAAGCAAGGCGATCTATCCCACGCAGGAACAGGCGCTGGCTATCGCCAAGGGCTATCGCGACCGGAAGTTGCCGCTCGACGGGCTGGTGGTGGACTTTCTGAACATGACTCGGCAGGGTGAGATGGACCTCGACCTCAAGCGCTGGCCCGATCCGGCGGCGATGAACAAGGAGCTGAACTCGATGGGCATTCACACGCTGCTGAGCGTGTGGCCGCATTACGCCCCAGGCACGCAGTTTTACGACATGCTGAAGGACAAGGGCTGGTTTATCTCCACGCGCGACGGAAAGCCGGACCAGGGTTGGGGCCGCGATGTGATTGGGCCGAACCTGGATACAACGAACCCCGAGGCGGGCCGATGGTTCTGGGATAAAATTCGCGACCGCTATGTGAAGCCGGACGGGTTCGATTACATCTGGCTCGATGAGACGGAGCCGGACTATGACCCTGAGAACGACATGTACTTTGTCGGTTCGGGCCGTCGCTATTACAACATTTATCCGCTGTTTCATACGGCCTCAGTGTATGAAGGTTTTCGGCGCGACTTCGGCGACAGCCGCAGGGTGATGATCCTGGCGCGGGCGGCTTACACAGGGGCACAGCGCAACGGCACAGTCTTCTGGTCGAGCGATATCCAGGCAACCTGGGACATGCTCAAACGGTCGGTTCCTGCGGGGCTGAATTTTGCTGCAACGGGGCTGCCCTACTGGGACACCGACATTGCGGGGTTCTTCGCGCCGACGCTCCCGGCGGACTATCACGCAGCGCACAAGCCATTGATAGACGGGTCGGATGCGGTCGACAATATTGCCAACTACGAGGACTATCCCGAGCTGTTTGTGCGGTGGTTTGAGTGGGGCGCGTTTCAGCCGGTGATGCGCGCGCATGGCGAGCGGAAGCACAACGAGGTCTGGGCTTACGGCAAGCAGGCGGAGCCGATCCTGGCAAAGTATCTCAGGCTGCGTTACACCTTGCTGCCGTACACCTACTCGGCAGCCTACAAGAGCTACCAGACGGGGGCTCCGTATATGCGAGCACTGTTTATGGACTTCCCGAATGATCCGAAAGCGGTGAACATTGCGGACGAATATATGTATGGCCCTGCGTTCCTGGTGGCCCCGGTGACGGAGCAGGGCGCGACGAAGCGAACGGTTTATCTGCCGGCTGGTTGCGACTGGTACAACAACTGGACCAACGAGCGGATGCGCGGCGGACAGACGATTGAAGCGGACGCGCCCATCGATGCGCTGCCGCTGTTTGTGCGCGCGGGCAGCATTGTTCCTCTGGGCTCAGAGGTGCTCAGCGCGGATGAGCCGCAGTCGATCGCTTCAGTCCGCGTCTATCCCGGGGCCAACGGCAGCTTCACGCTCTTCCAGGACGACGGGAAGACTTATGCATACGAAAAGGGAGCGGGGGCGGTGACGAAGCTGATTTGGAATGACGCGTCACACCGGCTGACCCACGAGGGCCCTGCGGCGTGGAGCGGACCGGATGCGAGTGTGGTGACGGTTGTGGGCAAATAGGTGGCGGAGAAAGAGATACCCATGACGATCCGGATTGGATCGGGAATCACTGACGATAACGACTTTATTCCGCTCGTCCAGTCTGTTCTAAATGGTTTGCTGGCCCAAGGGTCTCCGGAACAGGTCTGGATGATTCACATCGACAACTGGTTTGACCACAAATGGCTTAAATTCTCAGGAAACGGGCTCGTTACATTTATGCCCAGTTTTGGCCAAATCGCATTCAATGCCGGATTCGAACGTTTCGACGTTGCCAAATCCCCACACTACCAAGAGCGGTTAACGTTCCCGCCGTTCGCGCCTGACAGAGTGCTGGGGCAATGGTCATATTCTAAGAATGGCGGAGACTACCATGAATTTCCCTCGCCCGCCCTTCCGCACAAGACGGAGCGAAGGCGGTCGAAGTCGAATCTGCAAAGACGAGTGGGGCAATTCAGCAATTCATCGTGTTTCGTTTGGTACAGCGGCAACACGCTCGCGAATGGGCGCGGGGCCGTGATGGTCTACAACCTTGAGGCAGCCAAAGCCGCCTGCTGGTATGCAGCCTTTTCGCGAAAGGACCAGTGGAAACTCGACCAGACGAAAGGCATCCGGCAGGACGAGGTGCAGAAGTTGATCGACAATTACTGAGCCAGGAGGTCAACTTCCGGCTGATACACTTGCCGCATCGGGAAACAACCCGGTCCGCCTCTTTGGAACCCATCATGGTTGAGCTGTTGCCATCGATTTTGTCCGCGGATTTTGCCCACCTGGCCGACCAGGTGGCGGCGGCGGAGCGCGGCGGTGGAACGGCCATCCACGTCGACGTGATGGACGGCCATTTTGTCCCGAACATGACGCTGGGACCGCCGGTGGTGAAGAGCCTGCGCAAGGTGACCAAGCTGCCGCTCGACTGCCACCTGATGATCGACAATCCCAATGATTACATTGCGGACTTTGCGGAAGCCGGGGCCAACTGGGTGAGCGTGCACTACGAGGCTTGCCCGCACCTGCACCGCACGTTGGAGCTGATCATTCATCACGGCATGAAGGCGGGAGTAGTGGTGAACCCGGCCACGCGGGTGGAACTGCTCACTGAGATTCTGCCCATGGTGCACCACGTACTGATCATGAGTGTGAATCCGGGCTTTGGCGGGCAGGACTTTATACCGTTTTCGCTCGACAAGATTCGGCGGCTCGCCGACCTGCGAGCGGAGCTGGGGCTGCAGTTTAAAATCGAAGTGGACGGCGGGGTGGCTCACGACACGGTGGCACAGGTCGTCAAAGCAGGAGCAGAGCTCCTTGTAGCAGGCAACGCCGTGTTCGGTGCGGGTGAGCCGGAACGGGATGCGCGCGCCCTTCTGGCGGCGGCTCGCGCGGCCGCCGGCGAGTAAGATTGAAATTACGGGAAACGGCGATTCACGGCCCAAGAAGGCCAACGCCGCAACGAGGTCTTATGAATCGGTTTCACACCAAGTTTGCCGCGCTGGCTCTGGCGGTTTTAGTACTGGCTGGAATCTCCGCGCAAGCCTCGGATCAGCTGAAGCAAAAGAAGAAGAAGCAGGACCTGGCTGCCAACCCGCTCGCCGGCGTGAACTCAAAGCAGCCGGACAAGGAACTCTTTGACAAAGCGATGATCGCCATGAAGAAGGGCCGCTTTGACGTGGCACGGCTAGATCTGCAGACCATGTTGAACACCTATCCGGAGTCGGAGTACCGCATGCGCGCCAAGCTGGCCGTGGGCGACAGCTGGTTCAAGGAGGGCGGAACCGCGGCGCTGACCCAGGCCGAAGCCGAATACCAGGACTTCATCACCTTTTTCCCCAATGCGCCGGAAGCAGCGGAAGCGCAGATGAAGGTGGCCGACATCTATTACCAGCAGATGGAAAAGCCCGACCGCGACTACAACAACACGCAGCGCGCCGAGCAGGAGTACCGGAAGATGATCAACATGTTTCCGGACTCGCCGCTCGTTCCGCGAGCCAAGCAGAAACTGCGCGATGTGCAGGAAGTTCTGGCCGAGCGGGAAGCCGACATCGGGCTGTTCTATGAGAGCCGTGAAAACTACAACGCGGCCATCGCGCGCCTGAGCACCGTTGTGGACACCTTCCCGCTCTACTCCAAGAGCGACCAGGCTTTGATCGGAATCGGCGATGCGTACGCAAGCCTCTCGAAGAACATCCAGAACTCCAAGCTCCCGGGAGCGCTGAAGGAGCGGCTGGTTTCGGCTTACATGGACAAGGCCGCCGATGCCTACACCAAGGTGATCACGCGTTATCCGATGGCGCCGCACGTGGACGATGCCCGCGACCGGCTGGTAGCTATGAATCGCACGGTTCCTGAGCCAACCCAGGAAGCTGTAGCCGAGAACGACGCTGAAGAGCGCAGTCGGCAGCCTCTGCGATTCACAGACAAGACGCTCGATGTCATCAAGCACGGGCCTACAACCGTAGAGGCTGTACACGTCGGCGAGCCTTCCCTTGACGATCCCAAGCGGACCAACGCACCTGAGGTCAGCCAGGCGAACGTAGCCATCTACAAAGCGATGGTGAATGGAGGCAAGCCCGCGGCCGCCACGACCACAACACCGACGGGCGCAAACGAGCCGCCGCGCAGCGATCAGCCTTCGCAGGCTCCCTTGGAGATGGAGCACCCCAGCGGAGGAACCGGGGTGGGCGCTGAGATCCTTTCGACGGGGCCGAGCACTGCGGTCGCCGACCCCAACGCCGTACTTAAGCCGACGGTCCCCGCCCAGACAGACGCCGCAGCACCCGCTATTGAGAAACCCGCCGAGGCCCCGACCCAGGTGAACGATATCAAGTCGAATGGAGCAACGGCGACCCCGGTGAACGACGGCAAGAAAAAGAAGCCGAAGGTCGACTCGGACGAGTCGTCGAGCAAGAAAAAGAAGAAGAAGGGGCTCGAGAAGCTCAATCCGTTCTAAAAGAGGGCTTTAGGTCCGTTTGCAAGGGTCGCCAAAATTGGCGGCCTTGCTGCGTTTGGGGCAAAGAAATCAGGTTGGTATTACAATGAAGAAGGCGGTAATACCGGGAGGGGCCAGATGGAAACAACGCTTACAAGCAAAGGTCAGGTCACGATACCGAAGCACATCCGCGACTCTCTCAAATTGGAGCCGGGCTGCAGGCTGATCTTCGATATGAATGACGATGGCGAGGTCGTGTTGCGCAAGCCAAAGTACTTCCATGAACAGCGTCCGGATCGCTTCGACCGCGCAGTTGGAGCCTCTGAAATCAAGTGGGATGGCACGACCGACGAGTACATGGAGCTGATCCGCGGCTACTCCGATGATCCTCATTGAAGCGAATGTGATCCTGGACGTATGGGATCGCGACCCTGTCTGGTACGCATGGTCGAGAGACCAAATGCGCAAACTGTCGACCATGGGCGAGTTGGCGATCAATCAGATTATTTATGCGGAGATATCCGCACGATTCGGCACCTCAGACTCCCTCGACGAAAAGCTGGACGACCTGGGTGTGATCGTCGAGAGCATCCCGCGCAAGGCCGCCTTCCTCGCCGGCAAAGCCTATTTGCGATATCGCCGGCTGGGTGGGATGAAGACCAACATACTGTCCGACTTTTTCATCGGTGCGCACGCTTTGGTGCTCGGCTGTCCTCTGCTCACTCGTGATACAAGTCGCTACTCAGCTTATTTCCCCATGGTGCGGCTGATCGCGCCTTAACAACTACCCCTCTGCTAAAGTTGAAGAGCAGCCTGATCCCGAATTGCCCGCTTGAAAGCCCTTTCCCTTGCTGGGCTTGGAGCATCTATTCAGCACGCGACGGACCCCATGCCCCACGAACTTCCCAAAGCATACGACCCCACCGCAATCGAAGATCACTGGGCCGAGTACTGGGTGCGCGAGAATCTTTTCGCCCAGCCGACGCCCACGGCTCACTCCGATCAGAAGACCTTCACGGTTCTGCTGCCGCCGCCCAATGTGACCGGTAACCTGCACATGGGCCACATGTTCGAGCACGGGGAGAGCGACATCCTGGTCCGCTGGCGGCGCATGTGCGGCGATCGGGTGCTGTGGATTCCGGGCACCGACCACGCCGGAATCGCCACGCAGATGCTGGTGGAGCGCCAGTTGGCCGCCGAGGGCACTTCGCGGCAGCAACTTGGGCGCGATGCCTTTGTGGAGCGCGTTTGGGAGTGGCGGCGGCATTATGGCGGAGCGATTCTCGGCCAGATGAAGCGGCTGGGCGAATCCGTGGACTGGCAACGCGAATACTTCACCATGGACGAAAACCTGTCGGCCGCGGTCCGCGAGGCATTCGTTCGCCTTTATGAGCAGGAGCTCATTTACCGCGGGGCCTACATCGTGAACTGGTGCCCGGGATGCCAGACTGCCATCAGCGATCTTGAAGTGGTGCACAGCGAGCAGAAAGGTCACCTTTGGGAGATCCGGTATCCAGTTCTTGACGAGACGGGCAAAGAGACCGGCGAGTTCTTGACTGTGGCAACGACCCGCCCCGAGACCATGCTCGGTGATACGGCTGTCGCAATTCATCCCGAAGACGAGCGTTACACACATCTGCATGGGAAGAAGCTCAGGCTGCCGTTGATGGGCCGCGAGATTCCGATTGTGCTCGATGAGTGGGTTTCGCGCGAGTTCGGAACCGGCGCAGTGAAGGTGACGCCGGCACATGATCCCAACGACTTCGCGCTCGGCCAGCGCCACAATCTTCCGTCCATTAACATCATGGACGACACGGGTCACATTAACTCCGAAGGCGGCGCGTATGCCGGACTCGATCGCTACGTGGCGCGCAAGCGGGTGGTTGCCGATCTTGAGGAGCAGGGACTGCTGGGCTCGGTGAAGGACCACACAAATAACGTGGGCCATTGCGATCGCTGCAAGTCGGTGGTTGAGCCGCGCCTGTCGACGCAGTGGTTTATCAAGATTCAGCCGCTGGCCGATAAGGCGATTGCCGCGGTCAAGCCTGGACCCGATGGCAAGAAGGCGATCCGCATCGTCCCCGAGCAGTACGAGAAGGTCTATCTCGACTGGATGACCAACATCCATGACTGGTGCATCAGCCGCCAGCTCTGGTGGGGTCATCGCATTCCGGCGTGGCACTGCGGCACCTGCCACAAGATGACCGTCGCGCGTGTCGACCCCACGGTCTGCGCACACTGCGGAGCGGCAACCCTCACGCAAGAGACCGACGTTCTCGACACATGGTTCTCATCGGGGCTGCTTCCGGTGTCCGTGCTGGGCTGGCCGCATATCGACGCGAAAACGAAGGCTGAATTTGAGGCCTTTTATCCCACCAGCCTTCTGGTCACAGGCTTCGACATCCTGTTCTTCTGGGTTGCGCGGATGATCATGTTCGGCTGCTGGTTTTCGCCGGACGTGCCGATGCCGGATGGCTCGGCGCGGTCGCTGGCTGAGTCGGTCCCTTTTCGTGAAGTGCACATTCATGCGCTGGTGCGCGATGCTAATCGCGAGAAGATGTCGAAGACCAAGGGCAACGTGGTCGACCCGATCGAGATCGTCAAGCAGTACGGAACCGACGCGGTCCGGTTCACGCTGGCATCGATGGCCTCGCCGGGCACGGACATTGCCTTCAACATCGCCCGCACCGAGGGCTACCGCGCATTCGCCAACAAGATCTGGAACGCGGCGCGGTTCATTTTCATGAACGTGGATCGCGCCGCAGAGATGGGAATCAAGGTCGATCCGGCCGCTCTGGGAGGAATGCCGGAAGGAACGGCCGATGCGCCACTCGAAGCACGCTGGATAGTTGCGGAACTCAATGACGCGGCTGCCAGGGTGAATGCATCGCTTGCTGAGTACCGGTTCGATGAGGCCGCCAACACGATCTATCAGTTTTTCTGGGGCAGCTTCTGCGACTGGTATCTGGAGATCGTCAAGCTGCGTCTGGATTTTGGCGGGACCCTGGTCACGAATGGGACAGAGAGCCAGATTAACCGAGACCTGGAGGAGACGCGGGCCGCGCTCACCGCGCTCGTCAGCGTCTTCGAAGCGTCGTTGCGCCTCTTGTCACCCATAATGCCGTTCATCACCGAAGAACTGTGGCACGCGGTCTACGACGGCAACCCACCGGCCAAGTCGATCGCGCTGACGCGGTATCCAGTAGCAAATGCGCAGTCATATGGACAGGCACTTGGCGATATGGCCCTGCTGCAAAGCCTGATCACTGAAATTCGCGCGCTGCGCAAAGAAAACGGCGTTGAGGAAAAGGCCGTAGTCCCGGTTGAAGTCCGCGCGGACGCTAATCTGAACCAGATTGCCGAGCAGAATCGCGACATCATCGAGAAACTGGCGCGCGTCAGCGAAGTCCGCTTTGTTGAGGCAATCACTGCGGGCCTGTCGAAGCACTCCACGCCCGCGTTCGACGTTGCTGTTGTCTACGAGAAGACCATCGACGTGGCCGCCGAGCGCGAACGCTTGAAAAAAGAGATCGCGAGACTGAAAAAGATTATTGAGTCTGGCGATCGCCAACTCAACAACCCTGGATTTCTTGCCAAAGCTCCGGTTCATATCGTCGAAGGCTTGAAGAAGCAGCGGGAGGAGGCAAAGCGCCTCCTGGATAAGGCTCGCGGCGATCTTGACACGCTGCCGCCCGAGTCCTGACCCATGCCCTGCGATTGTGCGCAATGCCGCCAGCATTGGCCCACCCTCGGCCTCGAAGGCAAGTCTGTCTCCCGGCGCACCCTTCGTCATGCCTACCGCGCCGCCGCCAGGCTTTGCCACCCGGACAGGTTTGAAAACGACCCAGCCGGACGCATGGAGGCCGAGGAGCGCTTCAAGCGTCTGCAGGTCGCCTATCGCGAGCTGATCGAGCACCTTCCCGCCGGCGACGAAAACACCGGGGCCGACCCGAGCCCTGACACGCCCGGCGTTGCGTTTGTCGAACCCGTGCATGCGGAGCCCATCCTCTCCTTTGGCGACGCTCCGGGCTGCTACCTCGCGCCCGACTTTCCCCCGCGCGCCGCTCACATCGTCAAGGATTATTTGAGCCCGGGATCCCTTCCCGTTGCTATTGTCGACCTGGCTGGCGACAGTAGTTTTTCCTGCTTCTTCCTCTTGGCAACTCATGGCGCTATCGTTAAGGATGGTCTGGGATTCACATCGCTCATTTGGTATGAGGACCTGGGCGGAGTGGAAATGTTCTCTCGCTTCCGCGAAAACGATGATGGGCTCTGGCAGCGCTTCAAGAAGGCGATCTCTCTGCCCGACAGAAGGAGCGTACTCAATGTCTACCGGCGAAACGGAAGCCGCTTTTGCTCTCTGACTCATGAGATCGATGACGGCGTCAAAGCAGAGCTCTACCGCTACTTGCTGAGGAAAAAGTCCAAAACGGATCACTGAGAGCGCAGACGAATGAGCAGAATTGGAACAACCGCGGACACTTCGACGTCGGTCGTCCGCCGCGGCTGACGACCAGAGCTCACCGTGAAAGCATTTGAATTGTGAACCGCGAACCGAGCACCACGAACTAAGAACTGCGAACTGAGAACTGCCTTATGGATTGGAAGAGTCACCGCATCGACTCATTGCTGGAGATGGCGCTGATTGAAGACCAGGCCACCCACGACGCTACGTCGAACCTCACTATCGATCCTGACCTGCGAGCCGCGGCCTCCATCATCGCCCGGCAGGAGATGGTTGTGGCTGGCCTCGGCGCGGTTCCGCGCTTCTTTGAGATCTTTGCACGCCTCGATCATCGCCCCGAGGCGCACACGCGCTTTCAAGTGGTCAGCCATCCTGAGATCTTCGACGGAGTCCGCGTACGTGCGGGCCAGGTGCTCGCGGTGATTCGTCACAACGCACGTGTTCTGCTGAGTTCGGAGCGGGTGATCCTGAATCTGATGCAGCATTTGAGCGGCATCGCCACGCTGACGCGCAGGTATTGCGACGCGATTGATGGAACGCATGCCAAAGTGCTGGACACGCGCAAGACCGTCCCGGGCATGCGGATGCTCGAAAAGTATGCCGTGCAGTGCGGAGGCGGCACCAATCATCGCATCGATCTTGCTTCAGGCATTCTGATCAAGAACAATCACATCTCGCTGGGCGGTGGGTTGCCGGCCGTACTGACCGCAGCCCTCGCAAAGCGCCGCAAAGGGCAGCGGATTGAGGTTGAGGTGCGCACGGCCGAGGAGCTTGAGCAGGCACTCGAGTATGGCGCTGAGGCAATCCTGCTGGACAACATGACGCCCGAGCAGGTGCGAACGTCTGTGGAGCGGATCAAGCAGAAGATCGCGCGCCTTCAGGCCGACAACCCTGAGCGCTGGATTCCTACCGAAGCCTCAGGAGGCATTGTGCTCGAAAACATACGCGCCTATGCCGAGACCGGAGTCGACTTCATCTCGGTGGGAGCATTGACGCATTCGGCCAAAGCGGCGGACATCTCCATGAGCATTGCCGCCGAGTGAACGAAACGAGTTCAAGCCTGCCTGGGTCTGACCTGCCTTCGTATGACTTGCCAGCCCTCGAACGAGCTCTGGCCGGCACCGTCTACGCCGGCAAACTGCACCACTCGCCGCTTACGGATTCCACCAACACCGATGCACTGAACGCCGGCCGCTCGGCTGCGCCGGATGGGTCAGTTTATTTTGCCGACGAGCAGTTGCTCGGGCGTGGGCGCGGGAACCACGGCTGGAATTCGCCGGCGGGCGAGGGTCTCTATGTGAGCGTGCTGCTGCGGCCCGAATGGACTGCCCGGCGCTTGCCGTTGTTGCCGCTTGCGGCCGGCCTTGCCGCTGGCGCAGCGGTGAGCGCGCACGCGGGCATCACCATCGACTTGCGCTGGCCCAATGACCTGCTGATTGGCCCACGCAAGGTGGGCGGCATCCTGGCGGAAGCGAAGACCGAGGCGGATCGAGTGGCATTCGCAGTGGTGGGCATTGGAATCAATGTTCATCAGACAGAGTTCGATCAGGGATTGTCGACTCCGGGAACCTCGCTCGCGCTCGAGACGAATCGTCCGGTGAGCCGGCAGGCGCTGCTCGTCGAGTTGTTGCGCCGGTTGGCCGAAGAGACACAGGGGTTGCTTGACCCGTCTGCCGCGGAAAAAATTCCGGCGCGGCTGGAGGCAGCGTCCAGTTGGGTGCGCGGCAAGCGCGTCGAGGTGCATGGACCGCAGGCCTGCATTGGCGTCACCGAGGGGCCGGACACTTATGGGTTTCTTCGGGTGCGCACCGCGGCGGGCCTGGTCACCGTTCGGACCGGCGGCATTCGGGAAGCAAAGGATTGAAGCGACCCTGCGGATATAAGCTAGAGTCATCATGCTGCTCGCCCTGGACGTCGGCAACACCAACACAGTTCTCGGACTCTACAAGCTGGACGGTGAAAAGCCTGAACTGGCCGCGCATTGGCGCGTGACCACGCACCACAATCAAACATCCGATGAGTATGGCGTGCTGTTTGTGAATCTCTTCGAGATGAACGGATTCACCCATGGCAATGTGCACCACATCATCATCTCGTCGGTGGTGCCGCCGGTGGAGTCGACACTGCGCGAGGTTTGCGCGAAATATTTCAACGTTCAACCGCTCTTTGTGGAGCCTGGAATCAAGACCGGTATGCCGGTGCTGGTGGACAATCCTGCGGAACTGGGCGCAGATCGGCTGGTCAATGCGATTGCCGCGTTTGAGCGCTATGGCGGCCCTTGTGTGGTGGTCGACTTTGGCACGGCAACAACGTTTGACGTGATCTCCGCCAAGGGCGAGTATCTGGGCGGTGCGATTGCTCCGGGCATCGGCATCAGCGCGGATGCGTTGTTTGCGCGGGCTGCGCGGCTGGGGCGGGTGGACATCAAGCGCCCAGCCAAAGTGATCGGGACCAATACCGTCACGCATATTCAAAGCGGCCTTTACTACGGCTACATCGGCCTGGTGGATGGAATTCTGTCGCGCATCATCGAGGAGCTTGGCGCGGAGCCGCGTGTGATTGCTACCGGCGGGCTCGCACGGCAGATCTCCGGCGACTCCCGCTACATTGCGGAGATCGACGACATGCTCACGCTCGACGGCCTGCTGATTCTCTTCGAGCGCAATCGCGCCCCGCGCCCGCGCTCCCGGCCGCGTTAGGACGGGCCGTGCTGAACTACTTCAACTACTTCACGGAGATTGAGGACCGCTTTCAGCAGCGGCGCGGCGCATTGCTGTTGCTTTCGACTCTGGACTGGGCGCTGATTGAAACGTGGCGCGGGGCTGGCGTGCCGCTGGAAGCGGTACTGCGCGGCATCGATGCGGCGTTCGACAAATATGAGGCGCGACAGAAGAAGGGCAGAATGCGGCGCATCAATGGGCTTGCTTGGTGCGCGCAAGCTGTGATGGAAGCGGCCGAGGAGCTGCGCGAAGCGGCTGCCGGGAGCGCGACAGGCGGTGCGAGCGCATCGGCCGATGCTCGCGAATCCGGCTTCGAGCACGAGCGCGTAGCACTGCACCTGGAGGCAGCGGCAACCGCGCTGGAAGCTGCAACGGTGGCGAAAGAGACATGCGACGCAACGGCCGCGCATTTGCGAAGACTTGCGGCAGAGGTGAGTGGGAGCGCGGGCGATGCCCCGAAGGCGAACGATCTCGAAGCTCTGGAGCTGACTCTGACCGTTCTCGAAGGGAAACTCTTCGATGCACTGAACGCAGCGGCACCAGTAGAGTTGCTCGTGGGTCTGAAGGAGCATGCCGCGCGCGAACTCGCGCCCTATCGAGCGCGCATGGGGGCTGTACAGTTGCGGCAAGTGGAACACCAGTTTGTGCAGAAGCAGCTGCTGGTGCACTACAACCTGCCGCGACTGAGCCTGTTCTACATGAGCCAGCAATGAAGAAGGCCAAACGACAATTCCCGCGCAAGCGGACCGCGCAAGCCGCTGCGCCTGGAGGCGCGGCCGGCGCGACGGAGTTCCTCGTCGAGATTACGAAGCCGCTTTACGGCGGACAATTTCTGGCTCGGCATGAGAGCAAGGCCGTATTTGTTCCGCTCTCTCTTCCAGGTGAGCAAGTGCGCGTGCGCATCACCGACGAGAAGAAGAGCTACTCGGTGGCGGAGCCAGTAGAGACTGTGCTTGCCTCCATTGATCGCACCGCGCCTGCATGCCCGCACTTCGGCGTCTGCGGTGGCTGCAGCTATCAACACACAACTTATGTGTTGCAGCTGGCGATGAAAGAATCGATTCTGCGCGAAACTCTTACGCGCAGTGGCGTAACGCCGACCGAGAAGATCGACGTCCTCGCAGCAGACCCCTGGGCCTATCGCAACCGCATTCGTCTCGGCTTTGACGCGCAGGGCAACCCCGGCTATCGCGGCCGGCGCTCGCACGCGATCGTTCCCATCCGCGAATGCCCCATTGCCGCGCGCTCGCTGGTGTCTGCTGCGCAGACAATCGCCGAGGTCTGCCGCGGCGCGAGCCCTTCGCTCCGCCTGAGCGAGGTTTCGCTCCTCTGCAATCACGATGGGTCGGCGTTGCTGGCAACGCTGTTTGCAGTGAGCCCTACCAGGAGCATCGACAACAGACAGCTTAAGCCAATCTTCAACGGGCTCGCAGAACGGATCCCCGCGCTCGGGGGCGTGGAGATTTTGGTCGAGGCAAGCGAGCACGAGCCGGTACGGAGTCTCGCCAAATGGGGCGATGCATCCATCCAATACCGGGTCGGAGGCTTCGACTATCGAGTCGATCAGGGAGCGTTCTTCCAGGTGAATCGATGGTTGATCGACGCGCTGATCGATCGTGTCGTTGCACAGCACAGCGGGTCTGTCGCGTGGGACCTTTTCGCAGGGGTTGGGCTCTTTGCGCGGCAACTGACGAAGAGCTTTGCAAAGGTGGTCGCGGTGGAGTCGGCCCCTAACGCCATCGCTGCGCTCGAGGCAAACCTCGAAGGGACAACGGGATCAGCGGTTCGCGCCACAACGCTCGATTTTCTGCGGCGCGCCGCTGAGTCCGGCAAGCAGGCAGGCGCCCTCAACAATCCTGACCTCGTAATTGTCGACCCCCCGCGAACCGGCCTCGGCCCTGAAGTGACTGCGTTTCTGGGCCAGGTCGCGCCGGCCACCATCGTCTATGTTTCCTGCGATCCGGCCACGCTCGGACGCGATCTGCGGGCGCTGATTGAGGGAGGCTACTCGATCGACTCCATCGCGCTTGCGGATTTGTTCCCGCAAACCTATCATCTGGAGACAATAGTCAAATTGCATCACTCCTGAAGTCTTTTCCCAATCGGCAGTCTGCGGTGCGCGAGCGCGATGGACGCCTCTCGGCCGATTTCCGACCCAATACCACCTCCCGACAGTCCGGCTGGATCCGGCAATTCGGACGCTTCGGGCGTGTATAACGCTGAGCGAACAGCGATTCCGTTGTTTCATGCTGCGTGGCTTTTTGCCCTGGGAATCGCGGCTACGCAGTTCATTTATCTTCGTCCCAGCTGGGTTCTACTGGCCATCGTGCCCATCGCTGTTCTCTGCGCCATCGCCGCCTTGCGCATGCAACGCATTTCATGGCTTCCGATGGCCGCGATGGGCTTGCTGCTGGGCGCCTGGTGCGCTGAGATGGAGCCGCATCCAGCTCCCGCGTCTCAGCTTGCCGCGCTATCCGATGGCCTGCTGCGCACCGTTGAGGGTACGGTCGTCGATGCCGGCCCTCTCAGAAATGAAGCCGAGGCAGTCGTCAATGAGGGCAACCCCGAGGCTCCTCCGCCTGAGATGCAGGACTCTGCGCAACCTTTAGAAAGCCCCTCCCAATCGCTGGATTTGCGCGTTTCGACGATGGAGGTGGTCACAGACAGCGAAGACGCGCAGATTCCCGCGTCGGGCGGAGTCCGTATGCAGGTTCGCTGGCCGCAGGATGATCCGGCTGCGCCATTTTCATGCGGCGACCGGATCCGCGCAGTTCTCCGCCTGAGCCAGCCCGAGGTCTATCGCGACCCCAACGTCTGGAGCCGTGAGGACTATCTGCTCGACCAGGGGATCACTGCCACAGGCCACGTGAAGGTTGACCGCGTGGAAAGGCTGTCACGCTCACGGGAGCTTCTGATTCCCTGCCGCCTGAAGACTCTGCAGCACGCGATTGCGCAGCGCATTCTTTCGCTGCCTGCGGCAATGCGGGTGCTCCCTGCGGTGCTTCGGCTCTCGGAGGACGATGCGATCATCCTGGCCGCAATGATTACAGGAGACCGCACATTTCTCACTCATTCACTGCGACTTGGCTTCGAACGAACCGGCTCATTTCACATGCTCGTTGTCTCCGGCCTGCATCTGGCCATCGTTGCGGGCTGCCTGTTCTGGGTGGCGCGGCGGCTGCGGCTCCCACGCGTGCCTGCGACCGTTGCCACGATCGCAGCGTCGTTTTCTTACGCGCTGTTTACCGGGTTCGCCACACCTGTCCAGCGGTCGCTTTGGATGGTCACGCTCTATCTGATTGGGCGGCTGATCTATCGCGAACGCTCCCCGCTCAACACGATTGGGTTCGCCGTGCTGGTTCTGCTTGCTGAGAGCCCGCGCAGCTTGTTCGATTCAAGCCTGCAAATGACGCTGCTTGCGGTGGTGGGGATTGCCGGCATCGCCAGCCCGCTGCTGCAGGCTCGCATCAACCCGAAGCTGAGAGCTACGAGAATTCTCGCGTTGGAGGAAATCGACCAAACTCTGCCAGTGAATCTGGCCGAATATCGCGCCACGCTTCGCTATTTCGCCGGCCTGATCGAATCGGGGACGCACCGCTTGGTGGGATGGGTCGTCTTTCCGTGGATGGTCCGCTTTTGTCTCCGATGTTTCCAGCTGTTTGTGATCTCTCTGGTGATCGAACTCGCCATGACGCTTCCCATGGCGATGTACTTCCACCGGATTACGCTGACTGCTCTGCCCGTCAACGTGTTGATCGTCCCGTTGCTCGTCGTGCTCATTCCCGCAGCGCTGGTCACCGTCCTGTTGCTCGCAATATGGCCTTCTGCGGCTGTAGTGCCGGCCGTCGGCCTCGCGGTCGTGATGCACCTGAGCGTAGGGATGGTCCGCCTGTTCGGTTCGTTCGCTGTTGCGGACTTCCGCATTCCCGGGCCGCTGCTCTGGCAATCGATCGCCTTTTGTGCGCTTGTGGGACTGTCGATTCTGCTCGCGCGCTCATGCAAAACGCCTCGCAATCTCGCGTGGATTCCTCTGCTTCTTGCGGCGGTAGCGGCCGTGGTTCCGCGCCCGATCGACCACCCGCACGACGCGCTTCTGGTGGAGGCGATCGATGTGGGGCAGGGCGATTCAATTCTCCTCATCACGCCCAGCGGGCACACGCTGCTGATCGATGGCGGCGGGTTCGGCGGCGGTCCGCGCACTCCGACACAGGATTTCGATATTGGTGAGGAGGTGGTTTCCGAAGTGCTCTGGTCGCGCAGCATCCGCCATCTGGACGCGGTGGCACTAACGCACGGGCACTCCGACCACATGGGTGGCCTGCCTGCTATTCTGCGCAATTTCCATCCTGCGGAGTTCTGGGTAGGCAAGAATCCGCGGTCACCGGCCTATGTTCGCTTGCTGGAGGAAGCTGCGGAATTACACATACCAATTCGTTCGATGCGCGAGGGGGACGCATTTGCGTTCGCGGACACCAGCGTAGCCGTTCTTGCGCCCATCAAAGGATACGAACCCGGCGCTGAGGCGACCAACAACGACTCGCTGGTACTGCACATCGCATACGGCGGCACGTCGGTTCTGCTCGAAGGAGATGCGGAGGCTCCGGTTGAAGAGGCCATGCTGGCAGAGCCTGGCCTGGAGAGTACGCTTCTGAAGGTGGGCCATCATGGCAGTCTCACTTCGACGCGGCCGGAGTTTCTTCGGCGCGTAGCACCGCAGTGGGCCGTAATCTCCTGCGGATTGCACAACCGATACCACCACCCCCGCGAGGAAGTTCTTGAGGAGTTACAGGATTCGCACGTCCGCACGCTGCGGACAGACATTCATGGCGCGGTGTGCTTCCGTCTGAACGGAAAGACCATGGTTGCCGATCCGGAATGCAGCAGCGAGGCCCAAGTGCATTAGCAGTCAGGATGCGTTCTTTTTAGGGTTGCTCAACTCGATCAACTCGGTAATTACCTGATTCAGGTCGTCGCGGCTGCGCCTGCTCATCTGCAAAAACTCGATCTCCACGGTCCGCTTGTCATGCATCTCCCGCGTGACGCCGGCGAGGCGGAAAGGCATTCCCTGCATGTGAAAGCTGACCTCGGCCTGTGCATTGAGCCGGATTGCGCACGGACGCGAGAGGCGCATCAGGCAACCGGTCAAGCTCAGATCGACAATGTCTCCCCCGAGAACGCTGTCGTCCCCGGGCAGAGTAACGCTCGCAGGCGAATCTCCGACCTCCATGATGAGGACCTGTTCCGAACTGCGCAACGCAGGCCGATGGGGCGGTGGAGGCTCGACGTGAGCTGGGGCGGGCTCCACGACCGGCTCCGCCGGGTCCGGTTCAGGGTCCACTTCGGGTTCGGGCTCAGCTGAGGACGCCGGCGCAGGGGGATGCTCGAGTTGAATAATCGGGTTGTCGCTGGGATCGTTGACGATCTCTGCCATCGCCTTCTTGACGACTTCCGCCGCGCTTTTATCGATCAGGCAGGTGAGCAGCCCAGCCAGCTGGTTCTTCGAGCGCGCGTTGGGATGACGAAACTGAACTCCGAGAAGGTGTTCTCCACGCACCCACTGTGTAGCACCCCAGATGCTGAGGATCATCTCAAAGATGGGGAAGACCACCTTTACCGTCTCCAGTGCTCCAGCCATGAACGGTTAAGCGGTGCGGACGCAGCAGCCAGTCAGACTGATGTCGACCATCACGCAAGGGATCCTGGCCCCTTTGTGAATCAGACTGCCGGGAGCGTTGTTGAGGTCGTATCGATCGGCTACTCGACGATCGCGTCCGTCGGCCTGGGTGCCGGAATGCGCCGAAGAGGCGCTCGCATTCTGCCCGCCGGCTACCGCGATGTACCCCTCGGACCTCAAGCTCAGCCCTCCGCACTCTCTTGCACACCTTCAGGCTTTCATCGGCCAAGTTTTCCTTCTTAGCGAGTTCCAATGCAGAATCAGCGAAATCAATAAGCAACAGCTTGTCAGGGTTAGAAGAATCCTCTCCGACGGTCTGTTTGACAATACCGATCGATTAAAACCGCATTCGCATGCCGAACTGGATCTGCCGCTCGCGAAAAAAATCGGTCGCGTTGATGTTCAAGGGTTGGCCAAATGCGGTGGTGTTGGCCTTCAGCCCGTTAAGGAAGTTGAGCGTAGGCAACCCTCCGGAGAGATCTCCGGGCTCGATGGAGTAGCCGGTGGTCTCGAGTTCTGTAACGTTCTGGTGATTGAACAGGTTGAAGCTCTCGGCCAGCACTTCAAGTTGGCGAAGATGGCCGAGGTCGATGCGCCTCCCCAGCCGCAGATCGGCTTTCCAGGTTGCGGGATAGCGGTAGGTGTTGCGCCCGACACCGTAGACGCGGTTGTCTCCACCTGAGCCATTCATACCGGGCCCTAACCCTGCAATTGCCGCGCCCGTCGTGGCGACGAACTCCTCGGCCAGCGACCCGCCAGTGCGCATGGTGTAGGGCAGTCCGCTGCGGAAATCCCAGATTGCAGAGAGCATCCATCCGTTTGCCAGTTTGCCCGCGGTGCCGTGCAGTTTCCATGGTGCGGTATAGATGGCCATGATTGCGGCGGAGTGGCGCACGTCAAGGTTGCTCGTCCCGAATTCTTGCCGGAAATCCGCCGGATCGAAGACGCTGCTTCCCCGGATCTGACTGCTCTCGTCGGGATTCCAATCCATGGCGTGCCCATAGGTGTAGTGCGCGTGGAAGCTCAATCCGCGGCGACCGTAGCGCTCCAGCTTGACCATGCCGGCCTCGTAGGTCGAGTTGGCGCGGCTCATGATCTCTGAGATCTGCTGGTAATCGGGGTTGAGCCTGCCACTGAAGCCAGTCGGGGAAGTTTTCGATGGCCAACTCGCGTAGAACGGAACAGTAATCTGCGGGGTTTTGATGGGCCCTGCGCCGGTTCCGTCCACCACCGAGTAAGTGATGGTTCCGGGATTTACAGCCGGATCGAAGTTGGCGTCGACCGTGACGGGCAGCCTGCGTCCGAGGCTGAGCCCGGCGCTGGCCGTGAGTTGAATATGCCCGGGCAGCCGCTCTTCCAGCGCGGCCACAGCCTGGTCTATCTCCGGATTATGGAACTGCGGAGCAAACTCCACTGCACCCGGCTTGACGACGCTCCCCGGCGCGCCGGCAAGAACATAAGGGAACGGCGGGGCTCCGCCGTGGTTGAGATTGTCGGTCGGGCGCAGGAAGAAGTTCAGGTCGCCGTTGAACGAACCTGTCTGCGAGAGAGCCGACTCGATCACCTGGTTGGGCGTCCGCGCGTAGTACATGCCATAGCCAACCCGCAGCACCGGCCAACGACTTTCGCCGTTGCCCATGGCCAGGCTCACACGCGGCCCCCAGTTGTTGCCGAGCGAGGGCAATTTTTCCGTCAGTGGCAGCTCGGGATTGTTGAGCGCTGCAATGGGAGGCGGCAGTTGTTCACGCTCCCAGCGCAGCCCCGCGGACAACACGATTCGTTTGGCCGGCTGCCATTGCGCCGTGGCAAAGCCGGCCCAATCGTTGGTGCTCATTTGCCATCCAGCGGGGCCAATCACCTGGGAGTAGTAGGTGTAGCAGGGCAGATTGCCGAGGCCGCGAATGTTTCCGCCGGAATCGGACCACACTTTGCCGGTCTGGTCGCAGTTGTGCTGATTCTCCGGATTCAACTCGCCCGCCACGCCGAACTTTTGGAACACCAGCGCATCGGAGGCAAAGTTCTCAACGTTGGAATAGTAGTAGGTGCCGGTCTGGTTGCGCAGCAGTGTCGTGGTGTCGGCGTCATGCGCCAATTCGAAGCCGGCCTTTACCAGCAGCGAGCCCCGCACCCAGTCAAGGCTTTCCTTAAGGTTTTCCCCTCTCTCATCTGGATAGTTTCCTCGTCCGAATCGCGCAGGGTTTCCAATGGTGAATCCGTAGCGCGAGTCAACGACGATTTGCGGCAATTGGCCCCAAATGCTGGGACTGAGCAATGTCTGCTCGAAGGCGGAAGGCGTTTCGGCGTGGGTGGCCAGAATGTTCCGCCCTCCGGAAGCCTGCGTAACCGCCAGAAGGTTGGAGGTGAGAAAGGCCTCCCATCGCCCCATCAGCAATTCTTCGCTGGCCACGCTGTTTCCGAAGCTGTGGTTCCCGTAGGTCTCCGAAACGCGGGTAAGGCCCCCGCCGGGTGAGTTCCAATGCGCGCCAATGGCTTCGAGCGTGAAACGGTGACGCTCGGCAGCCTGCCAGTCGAGCCGTCCAAACCCGACCCATTGCGATGCGGTGCGCGGGGCGGGGCCAAGCAGCCCGGCAAGGGTCTCAAGCATGTTGGAGTAGGCCGCCAACCCCGCATCCAGGTCGTCGGTGCAATCCTGCGTCGCGCCTGGCGACGCCAGCCCAAGCCGTTCGCTGAGCACGTGCACATCGCAGTTGGCCGGCTGCGCGAAGAATCCGGTTAGCTGCGTACAAGGGCCGATCGTGCAATTGTTCAGGGTCTCCACCAGGTAGGGATGTTTCACAGTGGCGATTCCTGGATCGTTCCTCTGGTAGCTGTCCAGCGCGCCAAACCAGAAGATCCTTTTCTTCTTCCACTCGCTTCCCGCACCCAGCCCCCAGACAATCTCGTGGTCCGGCGGCGTATAGGACTCCGGCGTTCCGTTGGGGCCGTTGTTAAAGACTGGAACGGTGGTCACCGTGGCCGGAGCCGTTTCCTTGACCCATTGCGTGAACGGGTTCTGCGCCCCCCAGATGTTCCCTTTACCGAACACGAAAGCCTGTCCGTGGAGGCCTGGTGCGCCCTGCTGGGTGGTGACGCTCACATGCCCGCCTGCAGCGCGCGCTCCTTCGGCCTCGGCATTTCCAGCTGCGGTCTGAACCTCTCGAATAGCCGCTTCGGCCACCTGGAGTCCGCGCCCGCTCGCCCAGGGCAGAGCCATTCCGGTGGTTGGACTACCGTCCGCCGAGCCCGAACCCGTCGAGTTCTGTCCGGAACTCGAGGCCGGACCAAACGCCAGCCGCGTGGAGACTCCGTCGATGGTGGTTTCCGGCGGATTGGTGCCATTGCCCTGCAGCGCAGAGGGTGCCCCGCCGGGAGACTGCGCGGATGCGGGGGGCGTATCGAGGGCGAAGTTCTGCCATTTCCGGCCTGCGGCCGGCAAGGACTGGATCTGCTCCGCAGTCAGGGTCGTTGTGACAATCGGAGTCAAGGGATCCACCCGCTGGCGGGAGGCCCGGATCGCCATAAGGCTAGACTGGACCTGAGCCAACTGGGTGGCCGCCTGGCTCAGCGCAATGCCTTTTGCGACGTCGAGCGCCCAACCCACTTTGTAGGGCATTGGCGCGACTGCGTCCGCTTGCAGGGTCGGCGTTGGCAGCCCTTCCGGAGCGCGTGCAGCGACAGAAGCAAGATCAATGGGATTCGCGACAGGTTTCCGGATCGATGCCAGCGAGAGTGGCGCTTCCGCGGGGACGATCGAGCCAACCAGGGCGGTTTCGAGCGGCGGCGATTCACTGCTGGTGACAGTACATCTGCGCGACGGGAGCGCAAAACTCTGCATCGGTTCGTCGGGAAGAGATGATTCCACGACGACATTCTCGATCGGTGGCGCAAAGCGAAGCGCACGATCGGCGCCTACTAGTCGGCCAATCAAATCCAAAGCGCTGGCGGGCGGAGTGGACGACGAGGCTTCCCTCGCGGCTGATTTGCTTAGTAACTGTGCGGTCACCGTCGCTGGCTGGGATGGTGAGTCGCTTGTGGAGGCCGCCGCGCGCGCAGGCAGAATTCCAGCCGCCTCTGCGGGCTGCGGTAGGGCGAATGAAAACTCCATCGCTGTCTGGACGCGTACTTCTGCTCCTGGGGATACGAGAATCCCCTCAAGAGAGCCCTGGCCAAGGCGTTTGCTTTCGGCGACGAGCGTGTATTCCCCAGCTGGAAGGGCTGTGAAACGGTAGCTGCCGTTCCTCTGCGTGACGGTTCGCGCTTCAGCGCCTGTCGCCGTGTTGCGCAGCACAACCGTAGCGCTGTCGAGCGGCGCGGAATGCAGGTCTGTCAATCGTCCGCTTAGAGCACCGAGTTGAGGACTGACCGCTCTGGATGGTTCACCCGATGGCGCCTGCCCCAGAGCCGCCATTTCGACCGCAACCAGGAGCACGACAACTCGGGCCAAGGTTCGGGATTTGGCCCGGAATTGGGTCGAGGTTATGGTCCAAATTGTGGTCCGGCCAGCCATCCAGATTCCCGCTCATCGCAGAATCCGGGAGAATGATCAAAGAGAAGGGTTGACGGTCCGCTCTAATGGCAGACTCAGCGGGGCGGCGTGACGGTGCAAGCCACAGCCCAGAAAATTCCCAAAAGGATACTTGCAACCGATTCTATGCCCAATCCGGTAAACTGAGAAGACGTGCTCAGGGGTTTTGTCATGTCCGTGCGGCTAGGTTCCGACTAATGGATACCGGTAATCTATTCCTTACGCACAAATAGCTTCACCCTGCTCGGAGAGAATCACTCGGGTTCCTTCGGATTTCCCCACCACATGTTCATCGATGAAGCCAAAATTCGAGTGAAGGCCGGCGACGGCGGCAACGGCTGCATGGCCTTCAGGCGAGAGAAGTTTGCGCCCCGCGGCGGACCTTCGGGCGGAGACGGCGGCCGGGGCGGAGACGTGGTGATGGAAGCCTCCCAGAGCCACAACACGCTTATTCACTTTCGCTTCAACCCCGAACACAAGGGGCAGCGCGGCCAGCACGGCATGGGCTCAAACTGTTCAGGACTCGACGGAGAGTCCGTCATCCTGAAAGTTCCTGTGGGTACGTCGCTTTACGATCAGGAGACGGGCGAGTTGGTGCACGACTTCCAATCGCCGGGCGAGCGGCTGGTGATCGCCAAGGGCGGGCGCGGCGGACGCGGCAACCAGCACTTTGCCACCAGCACCCATCAGGCGCCACGGGAGCACGAGTTGGGGCGCCCAGGCGAGGAGCGCAGTTATCGACTGGAATTGAAGCTGCTGGCCGATGTGGGGCTGGTCGGCTATCCCAACGCGGGCAAGTCCACGCTGATCTCGGTGATCTCCGCCGCAAGGCCCAAAATCGCCGACTATCCTTTCACTACGCTTGAGCCCAACCTGGGCGTGGTGACCGTGGGCGAAGAACCCGACGAGCAGTCGTTTGTGGTGGCTGACGTGCCGGGATTGATCGAGGGCGCGCACCTGGGCTCGGGGCTCGGCACGCAGTTTCTTCGCCACATCGAGCGCACCAAGGTGTTGGTCCACCTGGTAGATGTGTCGGATGCCTCGGGGCGGCCCGACGCTGTTGAGGACTTCAAGGTGATCAACAACGAGCTGGCCAGCTTTTCGAATGCCGGAGACGAGAGCACGCTGGCCGAGAAGCCCATGATCGTGTGCGCAACCAAGATTGACGCCGCAAATCCCGAGAAGCTGAAGAAGCTCGCCGCTCACGCCAAGCGCCGCAAGCTCGAGTTCCATGCCATCTCTGCCGTCACCGGCCAGGGCATTGACGATTTGAAGTGGTCGCTGGCAACGCACCTGCGCAGACCCGAAACCGAGACCTAGCTTTCCCCCAAGTCCATCTGCTCCCGCTCATCATGGCGGAGCTGGCCCACCTTGTGATAGCGTTCCCATCGTCGGGAATTCTGCGCGATTTGCCTTTCTAAGAAACCGTTCGCCCGGCGAACCGCAGGGCCATCCATGAGGATGCCTGACTTGCCAGCACGGATTGCCCAGACTGCTTCAATTAAAGAGGAAACCTGGAATGAAGTTCGCTGTCATTGCCGCTCTTGCCGTTTTGATCCTTGGTATCGGTCTCACGAAGCTCCAGGCGCAGACCGCGCCCGCCGCGCCACTCGCCCCTCCCAGCGCTGCACCGGTGAATCCCGACGCAACGCCAGAGGCGCGTGAGTTGCTCAAGCGCATCGATGCCATCTCTGGCCACGCGACGCTCACGGGCCAGCACAACTATCCAAACCATCAGTCGCGTTGGTCTGATCGCATCTACGACTTGACGGGCAAGATTCCGGCGATCTTCGGATCGGACTTCGGCTTCTCGGGCGGGGACGACAAGGATTCGGTGCTCGGCCGGCCGGGAATGATCGAGGAAGCTAAGCGGCAGTATCGCAACGGCGCGGTGATCGCACTCTGCTGGCACGAGGTGCGCCCCACCGACGACGAGCCGGTAACCTTTCGCGACAGCGTGCAGGGCAAGCTGACGGACTTTGAGTGGAACGAGCTGCTGACACCGGGCACAGACATCCGCAGGCGCTGGGAAGAGCAGGTGGACGTGGTTGCGGGCTACCTGAAGCAACTGCAGGATGCCGGCGTGCCGGTTCTCTTCCGGCCCTATCACGAGATGAACGGCAACTGGTTTTGGTGGGGCGGGCGACCGGGCGAGAAAGGATCCGCAGCGCTATACCGGCAGTTGTTCGACCGGTTTGTCCACGTGCACCACCTGAACAACCTGATCTGGGTGTGGAACAGCGACCGGCCCAGCGGCAATGCGGGCAAGATCGAGGATTTTTACCCCGGCGCGCAGTACGCGGACGTAGTGACCATCGACGTCTACGGCGAATTTATTGAGACCTGGTACGACACTATGCTGTCGATCGTCGGAGATAAGCCGATCGCGCTGGGAGAAGTTGGCACGATGCCCACGCTCGACGTCTTTCAAAAGCAGCCGCGCTGGGCCTACTTCATGGTCTGGAGCGACATGGAACAGGCGAACTCGCTTGAGCAGTTGCAGGCTGTTTATCACGCGCCCAACATGCTCAATCGCGGCGACCCGCCGTTCGTTCCTGTCGCGGGCGTGCCAGTTGCGCCGGCTATCGAGCCGGTAACTCCGCAGGTGTCGAAAGCCGCAAAGGCGCTGCTCGAACGGCTGCATGCAGCGGGGCTTGCTTCGGGCGGTCCGCAAATCCTGAGCGGCCAGCAGAATGATCCGGCCGCTCCGACGGCTGCCAGCGATCTGGTCGCGCAGACCACAGGAAAGCAGCCCGCCATCTACGCCACCGAGCTTGACACCACACGCGCCCAGGCAGTGGTCGACGCAGCAGTCGCACAGGCGAAAGCCGGTTCCCTGATGAGCATGACGTGGCATGCGCCGAATCCAGCGGACATGGATGCTGGCGTGCCGAGAATCGTTGGAGGCAACGCGGCGGGGCCGGGCGCGAACAGCCCCAGCGCCTCCAGCCCAAGTGGACAAAAGCGGCTCTTGAGCGACTTCGAATGGAGAGAGTTGCTTACGCCGGGCTCGGATTTGAACAAGCGATGGGCCGCACAGGCGGACGAGTTAGCGGCACAGCTCAAGCGCCTCGACGAAAAGGGGGTCGCGGTGCTCTTCACGCCCTATCCCGAAGCCAACGGAAAGTTATGGTGGTGGGCAAACCGTGCCGGCATTCACGGCAGCGCCGCACTCTATCGCATGCTCTTTGACAGGCTCGTCAACCAGGACCACGTCAAGAATGTGATTTGGGGATGGCAGGCTGCGCCCGGCGCATTTGGACCGCAAGCTAATGGCTCGGCTGCGGAATACTTTCCAGGACTCCTTTACGTCGACGCTGTGTCCATCGCTGTCAACCGGCCCAATCCTCAGTTCCGTGCAGCACCGATGCTGAAAAGGCTCGCCGGAGGCAAGCCGATTGGTGTCGCGGTTGCAAGCGGGGTGCCTGATCCGGCTGCCTTCAGTCGAGATCCTGGCTGGTCGTGGTTCGAGCTGGCGCCGCTCTCGGCTCCAGCAGACGACGCAACCGCGCTGGCATTGAAAACCCTCTACGACGATTCGGGCATCGTGTCGCGGTAGGGCTGCGGGAAATGTACGAGGGATGAGATCGGGCCTCTACGAAGTGCAGCGCCCGCATGGGCTGGCGCGGGACGCCAACTTTCTGACGGATGCGGACATCTTGTATCCGTGTGCCGGCATCTTATGGTCCGACTCAAGCCCTACATTCCTTCGCCCTCGATTGAGAAAGGGTGGGATTCAGTTGATGCGCATGGGATTCGCAACCCTCCTCTCAGCGGCCTTCTGTGCAGCTCCGCTCAGCTCGCAAACGAATCAGCCCGCGGCGCCTCCGGAAGCGACTCTGCATGTCACTTCACGTGCCGTGCTGGTTGACGTGCTGGTCACCGATCGCAATGGTACGCCTGTAAAAGGCTTGCAGCAGAGCGCCTTCACCCTCAACGAGCAGGGCAAGCCTCAAACCATTTCCTTTTTTGAAGAGCACGCCGGCGCCCCGGGACCACTCAAAGAGATTCCCAGGCTCCCCCCGAATGTCTTCTCGAATTTCTCGCCATACCCTGACCCGCCTGCCGTCAACGTGTTGCTGCTCGATTCGCTCAATACGCCGTTGGATGATCAGCAATTTGTTCACACGCAGGCCTTGAAGTTCCTCATGTCGGCAAAGCCCGGTACGCGCATGGCTATCTTCGCGTTGGGACAGGGTCTTCACTTCATCCAGGGATTTACCGACGACCCAACCCTGCTCGCGGCGGCCCTCAATAACAGGAGCAACAGTGAGCTAGAGCCCTCAGCCGTGATCCAAAGCCCAACAGAGAATACCGCCCTCGCGATGGTCACTTCAGCCGGCGCGTCGGCGGGAATGAACTCCGGATTCTCAACCCTCGGGACGGAGAACGGCGCTTCGCGCATAACTGGCCGTGAACTGCAGTCCATGGCACTGCTGCAAAAGCTTGCCACATTCTTGAGCGGTTTTCCTGGACGCAAAAACGTGATCTGGTTTTCTGAGGTATTTCCGTTGTTCAGGCGGAACAACGATGGTACGCCGCCCAACGTCGACCTGGGCGTAACAACCACGTTTGATAAGACAATGGCTATGCTCGCCACCGCGCGCATAGCTCTCTATCCGGTGGATGCCCGGGGGACAGACACATCGAGCCTCTACCAGTTTCCTTCTCCAATCTCATCTCCGTCCCAGGTGATGGGCAATCAGGGAGCCGAGGTCAGCATTCCTCTCCAGGAGGGTATTGACCGCGCCGCGGCGCGGTACGCCGAGGAAGTGATGGCCCAAGAGACAGGCGGCAAAGCTTTCATGCAAACGAACGGACTGGCCGAGGTAATCGACAACATTGCCTCTTCGAGCTCCGATTTCTACACGCTCTCCTACGTTCCCGCAAATCAAAAGATGGACGGGAGCTATCGCAAGATCGAGGTGAAAGTCGCAGGTGGCCACTACAACCTTTCCTACCGCCGAGGCTACCCGGCAATCGAAGATGCGCT